>Ga0209536_100010742_pt1 | contig 13470 bp, 11 predicted proteins | sample DeeMarSeWOR28_12_FD_187461 | JGI IMG/M metagenome (GOLD analysis project Ga0209536, IMG submission 187461) | Marine sediment microbial communities from White Oak River estuary, North Carolina - WOR-2-8_12 (SPAdes) (version 2) | ecosystem: Environmental > Aquatic > Marine > Intertidal zone >...
TGGGAAGGAACCGATTTCTCAGCCGGATATGGAAAAATTGATGGTTTAATCACATGGATTGATTCAATCCCAAAAGACGCTTTGCTCCCAGACTTCGATCGTTTAGAAACCATGCTGGCTGTTTTGCGGGCTACCCCGGCAGTTGTAAAGAAATTCTGCAGGCAATTTGAGCCTGCGAATTGGGATGAACATCCTCAACCAGGTGAATGGAACTACACAGAAATCATGTGCCATTTGAGAGATGTGGACAAGGAAGTGAATATACCTCGCATCCAACAGGTATTAAACCAAAACAATCCATTTCTTCCCGGGATCGATAGCGATAAGTGGGCCGAAGAAAGGTTATATTATTGTCAGAGTGGACCTCAGGCATTAAGCGATTTTATTAATTCCCGCATCGAGCTGTTGAATCTGCTCGATAGTCTTGAGGATGCAGATTGGCGAAGACCAGCCAACCATGCAATTTTTGGACCTACAAATCTCAAGGAGTTGGTCAGCATTATTGTCGGTCACGATCAGCTCCATGTGCAGCAAGCTTATAAAATTATTGGGGGAATTTCTCACCAAATTGAACCATAATGACCCAAGGCAGCGAATGACGTTAACGCTGTTACAGGGAAATTCCACTTGCCGTGTCTAAAATACCCGCCTGGTGTTATTATTCCTGTACACAAGGTAGCGCAAACATCGATTTTTAGCTAATATTCTTCTTTCGGGTTATTATTCCTTACTGGATGGAAAAGAAAATAAGGAGAAACGAATGAATCAGCGCGTCGTCATCACTGGATTAGGATGTGTCAGCCCATTAGGAAATGATGTCTCCACAACTTGGCAAAATATCCTCAATGGAGAATCCGGTGCCGATTTGATCACCCACTATGACACAACAGATTATGATTGCAAAATTGCTGCTGAAGTAAAGGAGTTTGATGGGATTTCCCTTTTCGGTGCCCGCGAATCACGCAGGATGGATCGCTGTACCCAATTTGCTTTGCATTCTGGTTTACAAGCGCTAGAACAATCATATCTAGAGATCAATGAGCATAATCGCGATCGGATTGGAGCCATAGTTGGAACGGGCATTGGAGGAATTGAGACTCTCTATGACCAATTCAATAATTTTGTTGCCCGGGGACCCTCGCGCGTGAGTCCATTCCTGGTACCGATGATGCTGCCGGACACCCCGGGAAGCAACCTGGCCATCAATCTAGGCATTCGAGGAACAAATGTTGCAGTAGTTACTGCCTGTGCAACAGGAACAAACGCCATCGGCGAAGCAGGGGAAGCAATCCGCCGCGGCCAAGCAGATGTTATGTTTGCAGGTGGTTGTGAAGCTGCTATCGTTCCGCTTGCTATGGCTGGACTTTCGAAAATGGGAGCAATGTCAACTTTTGATGGTGAACCTGCTCGAGCTAGCCGCCCATTCAACCTGGATCGCACCGGCTTCGTGATGGGAGAGGGTGCGGCAATAGTGCTGCTCGAATCTCTAGAACATGCACAGGCAAGAGGTGCGGACATACTCGCTGAGCTGGTGGGTTATGGCAGCACCAATGATGCATTCCATATCTCTGCCCCGGCTGAAAATGGTGCCGGAGCTGCAGAATGCATGCGCCAGGCACTCGCTTCTGCCAGCCTAGAACCGCAAGATATTGATTATATTAATGCACATGGAACTGGCACGCCCCTCAATGACAGGAGTGAAACCGCTGCCATTAAATCGGTTTTCGGTAATTACGCATTTCAGGTCCCTGTTTCATCAACAAAATCAATGACGGGGCACTTGCTCGGAGCGGCAGGTGCGATCGAGGCAGTATTTGCGGTCAAGGTTATACAAGACAGCATCATGCCTGCTACGATCAATTACGAGGTTCCTGATCCGGAGTGCGATTTAGATTATGTTCCAAATAAATCCCGTCCGAAACAAGTCGAGACAGTGATGTCAAATTCCTTCGGGTTTGGCGGGCACAACGCCGCGATAATCCTCAAGAAGTATGCTGAGGCAAGCTAATGAGTCCCCGCTACGCCCACATTACCGGGTGGGGAATGTCAATCCCAGAGCAGGTGCTTACAAATAAAGAACTGGAGAAGATCGTTAATACGAGTGATGAATGGATCGTGTCCAGGACAGGGATTCGTGAACGACACATCGCAGGCCCCAATGAATCAACTGCCACGTTGGCTGCCAAGGCAGCGTTAAAAGCCCTGCAGGTGGCCAATCTCCACCCTGATGAGCTGGATCTGATCATTGTATCCACATCTTCACCCGAACATATATTCCCAGCAACTGCAAGCCTGGTCCAGGACCAGATCGGTGCGGTAAAAGCCGGTGCCTTTGATTTGCTCGCTGCATGTACCGGGTTTGTATATGCCCTCAATCTGGGTTCGCAGGCAATCAAATCCAATGGTGCTGATAATGTGCTCGTGATCGGCTCCGAAACTCTTTCCCGGGTGGTAAATTGGAAAGATCGCAATACCTGCATACTTTTCGGCGATGGTGCTGGAGCATTTGTTATGCAAGCTAGTGAAGCCCCAGGCGGTGTGATGACGACAGTACTCCGCTCGGATGGTTCAGGGGCTGATTTGCTTTCTGTGCCTGCTGGCGGAAGTCGCCACCCTGCCAGTATGCAAACGCTTTATGACGGTCTTCATTACATCCAGATGAATGGTCGTGAGGTATTTCGCTTCGCGACGCGCGTGATGGCCGAGGCGAGCCAACAAACCATTGATGCTGCTGGATTATCCATGGATGACATTAAGCTGGTAATCCCGCACCAGGCTAACCAGCGCATCATTGAAGCAGCAGCCAGGGGTCTGGAAATTCCAATGGAACGGGTGATGATGAACCTTGAACGTTATGGGAACACATCCACAGCTTCAATACCCATAGCAACCATCGAAGCGCTTGAACAAGGCCGCCTGGAGCCGGGGGATAAAACGGTTATGGTTGCCTTCGGTTCTGGATTAACCTGGGGTGCTGCTCTTGTTGAGTGGTCAGGACCGCTTTCATTCCAGCGCAGGGTCAGTTCTCGCCAAGTTCGCTGGACTGCAAGAACCCGCTCCACACTTGCTCGCCTGCGACGACGGATCGAGGGCATCTTCTGGGGCAACGGATAGATCTGCACTATTCCCGCCTAACAACGAATGAGGGTGTATGACCATACACCCTCATTTATTTCGTAAAGACTTTATTTTTTTAACCAAAACTACCGGCTTTTTCTAAAATCCGGGGAAAATTCCTCCAGGCTTCATAAATGTTAGAACGACGTTAGAATCTTACATTTTCGGTAATTGATATGTACATTTGAACGTCAGAGATTGGTATAATGTTTATGAAATCTGCGGTCTTTCAAGAATTTGGAGGTATAAGTGAATCCGACCCGCAACCGTTCTTCTATCATATACCTGCTGCTTTTTGTTGCCATTATCGTTATGGTTGTATACCAATTCCAGCAGCAGTCCACAACCAAAGAACCCCTGACCATCAACGAATTAGCCACTGCTGTACAAGCTGGCAGCGTAAAGCGTATTGTTGAGGATGATAATCGTCTTCGTATAACCATGGCAAATGGAGATGAAGAGGAGTCTCAGAAAGAAACCGATGCAACCTTAATCCAGCAGTTAAAGGAGCTAGGAGTTTCAACATCGGCGCTCAATTCAGATAATATAAAAATTGAAGTGAAACCTCCAAGCGCATGGCTTGGAATCGCAACCGCCCTGGGTTACTTTATCCCGTTTATCTTACTTGCAGGTGTATTCTGGTTCGTTTTCCGACAAGCACAGGGCAGTAATAATGCCGCCATGTCGTTCGGAAAATCGCGCGCCCGCATGTTCTCCGGGGATCACCCGGCAGTCACTTTTGAAGATGTTGCTGGCGTCGAAGAGGCCAAGGAAGAGCTCGCCGAGGTGGTTGAGTTCTTGCGTGAACCAGAGAAATTCATCTCCCTTGGTGCACGAATCCCTAAAGGCGTGCTGCTGGTTGGACCACCAGGAACTGGTAAAACCCTGCTGGCGAAAGCCGTATCCGGAGAAGCAGGTGTACCTTTCTTCTCCATTTCAGGTTCCGAATTTGTCGAGATGTTCGTCGGCGTAGGTGCCAGCCGTGTGCGGGATTTGTTCGAACAAGCGAAGCGCCATTCACCCTGTATCGTTTTCGTGGATGAGATTGATGCTGTTGGCCGCCAGCGTGGTGCTGGACTGGGTGGCAGTCATGACGAGCGTGAGCAGACCTTGAACCAGATGCTGGTAGAAATGGATGGTTTCGATACGGACACCAATGTGATCATCGTCGCTGCCACCAACCGCCCAGATATTCTCGATCCAGCCCTCCTGCGCCCAGGTCGCTTCGACCGCCGGGTTGTGCTCGATCGCCCGGATATGCGTGGTCGCGAGGCAATCTTGCGGGTTCATGTCAAAGGAAAACCCCTTTCGCCGGATGTTGATCTGGCTGTCCTTGCCCGCTCAACCCCTGGATTTGTTGGTGCAGACATTGAAAACCTGGTAAACGAAGGCGCCATCCTGGCTGCAAGGCGAAATAAGAAAGTGATCGGGCAGACTGACCTCGAAGAAGCTATTGAACGGGTGATCGCTGGACCAGAACGCAAGAGCCGTTTGATCAGCGAAGAAGAAAAACGCATCGTAGCCTATCACGAAGCCGGTCACGCAATAGTTGCAAATTCGATCCCAGAGGCGGACCCGGTGCACAAAGTATCAATCACCTCACGCGGAATGGCAGGTGGTTATACAATCATGCTACCGGAAGAAGACCGCACCTTGATGTCCCGCAAGAAATTGTATGCAGACATGGTTGGCTTGCTGGGTGGGCGTGCCGCCGAATCAATCGTCTTCGACGATATCACTTCTGGTGCCTCGAATGATCTAGAGCGAGTAACTCGCATGGCTCGGTCTATGGTAACCCGCCTGGGCATGAGTTCTGAACTCGGTCCAATGGTCTATGGACAGAAAGAGGAATTGATCTTCCTGGGTCGTGAAATTTCAGAACAACGTGATTACTCCGAGGATGTCGCCCGCGAGATTGACAAGGAAGTTCGTAAACTGGTCGGCGAAGCGTATGAACACGCCAGAGCAATTGTCGTCCAGTATCGGGATAAGCTGGATACGGTCGCACAAAGATTGCTGGAAGTCGAGACCATCACGCGCGAAGAGTTTGAGGAGTTATTCCCGCCGCCGGTTGAGAAAAACAGCGGAACGCCAATCCCACAATCTGCTGTCCCGCAGATGGCGTAAGAAAATACAGCAAATAGGCGTGGAACAGAGATACAAAAAGGTTCCACGCCTATTTTATTTAACCCAGATTTATAATACTCAATTGAATTCGTAAGTTATATCCCGACATGCTGGAAAACGAGAGAAGTTATTATTTTCAACAAGAGAAGTCCGGTGTAATTGAAATCAGCGGCGCGGACCGCTTGGATTTTCTCCAACGCCAGACAACAAACGATTTAAAGCTGCTTGCACCCGGCCAGTCGATTGTTACCATTTTAACCTCTCCGTCTGCCCGCATTTTGGATGTTCTGTGGGTCGTTGATGAGGACAATGGGCATTACAATATTTTGACCTTGCCTGGTCAGGGTAGCAAGACCATCGAGTTTCTCAACAGCCGGATATTCTTCATGGATAAAGTAACCCTCGAGAATCAAAGCGATGAATTTATCCAATTCGACTTATTCGGAAATGGAATCCCTGACCTGCTCCGTGGACTCGGAGTTGATCCTGATTTGGGCAAGAGCACAGTTGGCTACTTCAAGGTGAAGAGTTTGACGGGAAAGGCGTTGACCAATCCACACATAGGTACAAGGCTGCTGTTTCCATCTAGTCAAAAAAAAGAGGCAGAGGCTCTACTGGACGATAATAATTTTCAACCCCTATCTCCTGGAGATTATCAGATACTGCGCATCGAACTTGGCATCCCAGCAGCTGGACAAGAGCTGGTTGAAGATTACACCCCCCTGGAGATCGGGTATCAGTGGGCAATCTCTGAGAACAAAGGTTGCTATACAGGCCAGGAAGTCATCGCCCGGCAGGTGAATTATGATAAAGTCACCAGACACCTGGTTGGCTTGAGCCAAGCGGAAACCCCCGAAGAAAAAGAAATCGTTTATTCCCGGGAGAATGGTCAACCTGTTGGAAAAGTCACCTCGGCAGCCTTATCACCGCGTTTTGGCTCGATCGCCCTTGCTGTGATCAAGCGCCCATTCCACGAGCCAGGAACTGCGTTGTTCTTTCGACAAGGAGACCAGGAATTAGAAGCCGTTGCAATCAAACTCCCTTTCCAGTAGCCGCGTGGTCTTTACGTGGGAATGCTTGCACCTCCAAAACAGGTTTAATAAATATTGATCCAAAATACACTTTTTGAGGACAAAATCGTTCTGGTTACCGGCTCTGGTCGTGGTATTGGGCGGGCGATCGCGCTGCATTTTGCCGGTCTTGGGGCAAATTTAATCATAAATTTCTTTCGCAATCGAAAACCCGCAGAAAAGACAGCAGACGAGATTCGAGCCATCGGTAGGAAAGCCCTGGTTATTAAAGCAGATATCGGTACAGACCGCGGGCTGGATTTCCTCTTCGACGAGGTAAAAAAAGAATTCCAGGCATTAGACATTCTGGTGAATAATGCTGCCTCCGGTTACAATCGCCCTGCTCTCGAACAAAACCCGAAGGGATGGGATTGGACGATGAACATCAATGCACGTTCACTGCTGTTTTCAGCCCAACGTGCAGTTCCCTTGATGGAAGAACGCGGCGGAGGGCACATCGTGAGCATATCAAGTCCGGGTTCGCTTCGTGTACTTCCAGATTATGTCGTTGTTGGAGCCAGTAAAGCGGCGATTGAAGCCCTTACCCGCTACCTGGCAGTGGAACTAGCCGATAAGAATATTATAGTTAATGCAGTCTCCCCAGGGGTTGCAGATACGGAAGCCCTGCATCACTTTGATACAACCCAGAGTGGAAAAATCTTCCAATCATTAATTGACAAGACGCCAGCTGGTCGGCTCGTCACTCCGCAAGATATTGCCAGGGTCGTGGCTTTTCTATGTAGCCCTTCTGCAGATATGATCAGGGGTCAGGTAATAACCGTCGATGGGGGTTATACGTTGCTGGGTTGAAATCAAACTCCCTTGAAACACAAAGTGATTACCCCGGTATTGAGAAACTCCAATATCACACATTAAGATAATAACTCCGGCAATAATAATCACCCGGAAGGTTTGTTATTCACCTAGGTTAAATTCTTTTTTGAATCTGGGTCGTAATTAAACTCCGATCAAGATCGCCCTTGCTGGGGCGCCATCAGAGTCCGCGATTTTCAAAGGGAGGCAGTAAATCGTATAACGACCTTGAGATACTTCGTTCAGATTTAATCCTTCAACAATCACAACGCCTGCTGAAAGCAGCTTCTCATGGGTCGGACGACTCTTTTTGAAAGGTGCAACGGACAGATAATCCATACCAACTAATTTAACCCCTCTCCTTACGAGGTACTCTGCTCCATCCTCACTAAGGCCGACGAAATCAGTTTGAAAATCTTTATCGCCTCTTGCCCAGAAGTCAGAGTTGCGCGTTTTGAATAATACCCGCCGGGTCCGCGGAGGTATTTGAGCTGCTTCTAATACCTGGGCTGTGATCACATCCACATCCGGTAAGTGTAAAACGTAAGCGCGTCCCGCCAGCAAGCTAAGATCGAGTTTATCGACAGTAACTCCGTCCTGCAGGAAATGGAATGGTGCATCCACATGAGTCCCCGTATGAACTCCCATGTCAATCCTGGACACATTCGCGTTAGACCCATCCTCAATTTTGCTAACCCGCTCAAGTTCAACCTTTGGATCACCTGGCCAGGTTGGCAGTTCAGGAGATATCGTTAGAGTGATGTCGTAGGTGCGCATTTTTGTCTCCAAGCAAGAGAACCTTCATTCAATGGATGGAATTAATAAAAGTATATATTAGGGTTTTTGAAAAAGCAACAATTCACATATTTTCCTGGAATAATTCATGCAAAACTTGCCAATTTAGAGATTCTCCCCTTGACTCTCCCCCTACTGGAGGTTGTATACTCAGGCTGAAGTTGCTCAAATCTGGAGAGTTGTTATGCTCAAAATTGGAGAGTTCTCGAGGATTGGCCAGGTTTCTATCAAGACCTTGCGTTACTACGATTCAGTTGGCCTGCTTAAGCCGCGTGATGTTGATCCCTCCACCGGGTATCGCTACTACTCATTTGATATGTTGCCTAAACTGAACCGCATCCTGGCTCTGAAGGAGCTCGGTTTATCACTTGAACAGATAAAACAACTCCTTGAGGATGAATTATCAGCCGAGCAGCTGCGTGGAATGCTGAGGTTGAAACAGGTGGAGATACAACAACAAATGGCAGAAGAAAAGGAAAAACTTGCCCGGGTTGAAGCCCGTCTAAAAATGATTGAACAGGAGGATAAAATGTCAGATTATGATATCTTGCTAAAACATGTCGATGAAATTTCAGTCGCTTCAGTTCGGGATACCATCCCAACTTACCCAGAACAAGGACAACTTTGGGAGGAGCTCGAGTCATTCTTAGCTAATCACCAGATTCAGCCCGAAGGTCCTTGTTTGACGTTATACCATTCTGATGAACCGAATATCGACGCAGAGGTCTGTGAACCGGTAAGCCGCGCCCTTCCTGATAACCCACGGGTGATTCAACATTCTCTCCCAGAGGTCGATACGATGGCTACTGTGATCCACCATGGACCTTTCATCTCGATCAGTGAGGCGTACACGGCAATTATCCAGTGGATCGAGACCAATGGTTACCAAATTGTTGGACCCTCCCGGGAGGTATATCTCAAACCAGCAACCAATGCCAGCCAAACAGATCCTGATACTGTGACTGAGATACAGTTCCCCGTTGAAAGAAGACCCGCCTAGTCGCGCCTGGATCCACCAGCTCTATAAGGTGATTCGTGATTTCCGGAGAGTACACTTTTCCAGGGCTTGGGGATTAATCGATATCCCCAGGCCTGGTTTATTTGGAACCAGGATGCAGCTGCCCGGTTGTAACTCGAAGTTTTCATTCGTTATATCTTCTGCATAATACCTGATCGTTGCGGAGATATCTCCCGGGTATGTAAATCCAGGCAGGCTTGCCAGCGCCAGGTTCGCAGCTCTACCCACACCTGTTTCCAGCATACCTCCACACCAGACAGGTATATCCGCTGCAAGACAGGTGTTATGAATTACTACAGCCTGGCTGAGTCCACCGACGCGGCCAGGTTTGATGTTAATCACCCGGCAGGATTTCATCTCGATTGCTTTCCGTGCGTGTTCAGCAGAGATAATGCTCTCGTCCAGGCATATATCCGTCACCAGCTGAGCCTGCACCTGGCGGTGGTCCCAAAGATCATCCTCTGCCAATGGCTGCTCAATCATTAATAGGTCAAGATCATCGAGGGGCAAGATGGCCTGTACGGTATCCATGTCATAGGCAGAGTTCGCGTCGACCTGCAGCTTTACACCGGGGTAAGCTCGCCGCACAGCACTCACGTCACTGACATCCCGGCCTGGCATGATTTTTAATTTAACACGACCATATCCCTCGTCCAAATATCCAGTCACCACTTCAAGCAGCCTGTCCTGATCATCCTGTATGCCAACTGAAACACCGACCTTTACCGTTTCCCCAGCACCGCCAATCATGTCCTGGAGACTGCGGTTCTCCCGCTGCCCGAGTAAATCCCAGAAAGCCATTTCTAAACCTGCTTTTGCCATCGGGTGACCACGGATGTGGGCAATTTTCGCTTGCAGGTCATGTGGAGTCTCCAGATCTATGTTTAATATCTCCGGAATCAGGAAATCAGATAATATATGCCAGGCTGTACCGGAGGTCTCGTATGAATATCCAGGATCACGATCGGCGACACATTCTCCGTACCCGGTTAATTCCCCCGACCTGGCTTCCAACAGGATGCACTCCCGTTGAAGGGTAGAGCCAAAGGAAGTCTTGAATGCTGCCTGCAGAGGCATGCTTAAGTGATAAATCGTTACCTGTGTGATGATCATGTTCTCTTCCTATAAAGTTCCTTCTCCATTGCTTAGGACATAATAACTGCGCGCAATATCCCCTGTGAGATGTACAAAATCGGTTGCCAAGTAGCCAGATTCGAACAGATCCTCAAATAAACTACGGGTCACTGTTCGCCATTCTCGCGCCAGTTCAATGTTCGCAGCTTTTAAGGCCAGGAAATCAGCAGGGATTTCAACCAGGATGATATTTTGCTTACCAGAATCTGGGTCTGGCTGATCCCGAATTTCATTAATCACTGGTGGTACAACCCAGCCATTCTCATCCACCTGTGAGGGATTAATGATTTTTGCCTCGGCTGCCAGGAAATGTTCCAGATTCAACCTGGGGCGTACCTTGTAGCTCAAGCGCTGGTTCACGCGCTGCGAATTCACCCACCAATCCACCTCAAATCGGTCAGATGCCAGGCCGACATTTAAACCATCCCTCATCTCACCGTAAACTTCCCGGCGATAAGTGTTGCAGACTGCTCCCAATCGGGTGATATTCAGGTGAGCATTGCGGCTTAACAGGGGATCATATGTCCAGGTTATGCGATCGATCCCCTGCTTTCGGACCAGCTGCCATTGCGCCCTTTTCATCCTGAATCCAAGTCCTTTTCCACGATACTCTGGGTGAACAGCCAAAATATGAGAACAATGTTTTAGACGGGGTCCATCAGGTGTCGCGTATAACCCGGGAAAACCAAACGCAAAACCAACCAGGAGATGGGACAAATCTTCATCGTAGCCAGATGGATATGCACCGACAACGAAACCCCCGTTGTGAACTGCCGTGATCAATAGGTGAGCAGGAACAACATCTGTCTCACTTCCCGGCCAGACGATGCTCTGCAGATGTTCCACTTGTTCCATCTGTTCGATCGTGTCCAAGATTTTAATAGTCCAATGTTCGCTCATAATCACCCTGCAGCTTCGAAATTTTTAACTCAGTTGATTTGCCTTCTAAATACATTACGGAACATGTGAGTACGCCACTCCCGGCCTTCCAGGTATGCCAAGCGCTGGGAAAAACGGGATGGCATCAAATTGAAGAAGCGCGGGATCGCGTCAAGATTACTTGCCCGGTTGGTCGCGAGGTAATCCAGCCAGTAAACCGATACCGGGGTGGCTGGTAGTAGATTTTCCAAAAACACCGTTAGGGCTCTCATGTATGGTTGACGCGTATGAACCAATCGCCTGCGCAAATTTAATTTTTCAATCACTGTTCGGACAACATCATTGAATGTCAGGTATTCAGGCCCACCGATTTCGTACATTTGGTTATTCGTCGCAGGATCATCCAATGCCCACAACAAACAGGTTGCCAGGTCTTCGACCCACAAAGGCTGCAGCAAGCTCTCTCCATCACCTGGAATGATAAATATCCGGGGAATGCTGGTGATCAGCTGCGCCAACCCGGTCGTAAAGCCATCGTTATTACCAAAAACGATTGCCGTACGCAGGATGGTGTAATCGATCCCGCTGCGCCGAATATACTCCTCTGCGATCGCCTTTGCTTTAAATACCGGGTATGCTGAGGCACGATCCGCACCTAAATGGCTCACATAAAACAAGCGGCTGACTTTCGCATCCGCGGCAGCAGCGACCACATTTTGGGTACCCTGGATATCGGTTTCCATCAAGCTGGCGTATGCACCCCGCCATTCTGCACCCGCCAGGTGATATACGAAATCCACGCCGACCATGGCTGCCCTGAGACCACGCTCGTCCTCGAGACTGCTGACCGACACTTCGACTGGCAAACTCAGCGGCAGATTTGGTGATTGCGTAGAAGCTCGCAATAATATCCTCACCTTGTGCCCGGCATCTGCCAGGTGCCGCACGAGTGCCTGCCCAATGAAACCAGTTCCCCCGGTGACCAATATTCTGCTCATGGTGTATTATCTAAGGATACCACTCGGTATCAGGCTGTCGAGTTAAAATCAGCAGCCTGGATCCAACGGATTATAGCACGCTCACTTGGATGATTTTGATATAATAAGGGCAATAAAGCTCAATTAGCGCTGTTCCTCAGCGAAATAATACAACGTATATGGGAGCACTATTAATGGGCTTGGTTGGCTTTTTCCAAATAAATTTGTCCATGACTTCAAGGTTCCAGGTATCAGATTAATATCATGAAATCGGTTTCTATTTCCATCATAGCCATATCAAGTATCAGCATCGTCATCCTGGGTTTATTATTCAGCAGTAACATGGTAAAAGCTGAAATCACGGCCTCCATCCTTGTTAATCCTGGTGATGGAGTGGTTACCGATGAGAATGGGGGTTCTGATACTTTCACGGTCCAGCTCGATAGCCAACCTGCCCAACATGTTACGCTCGATCTTGTGGTTAGCGACCCGAGTGAAGGCATCATTGTATCGATTAATCCTATCTTTATTAATAAGAATAAACCATTTGAAATTCATACGGTGACGGTCAGCGGTATTTCTGATCTGATTGAGGATGGGGATGTGCTCTACGAGATCAATGGCACAACCAGCAGTATCGATCCAAACTTTAACGAATTGGTGATGCCAACCGTTTATGTCACAAATTACAATGATCCTTTTCCTGTGGCAAATGATGATTTTCCGGTCTCACCTGATAGCATACAGGTGCTTGATAATGATGCAGCACTGGTCAATTCCCCATTTTCTCTGTCAATTGTCAGTAACCCATCTGATGGAAACGCGTCCGTCAACCCTGATAACACGATTACCTACACTCCCCTGCTGACTTTCTCCGGATCAGACCAATTCTCATACCAAGTATGTGATGCAGATGGTGATTGTTCAAGCGCGGATGTATTTGTTGAAGACCAGGTCCCTCCCGTCATTATATCCCTGTCCCCCATTGCAATCGGAGAGACAGGGGTAATGCAGGGTGAAGAGGTAACTATTAGCGTAGAAGTTTTTGATGATTTTTGGGCGGACTGCGTCAGCATCTTACGCTGGGATCCCTATCTCGAACAACACATTCCAATGGGTGAAGATTGCCAGGAGCCCTATGCAATAGATATTGAGAATACTTCCCTCAATTATGGTTGGAACCAGATCTTCATCCAGGCTTCCGACAGTGTTGGCAACCTGTCGGAGTATGTCTTCTTCTGGTTGATACGAGCACGTTTTACCTTCATACCCCTGGCGATTACTCCCTAACAATCCGACACGATTGAACACACATTCAATAGATTCAAGAGTCAAAATAGGTCAAAATTTAGCATTGATACCACTCAAATTTTGACCTATTTCGATTTTCAATATCCGATAGGTATCCTTGAGTTTAGGTTCCTTCTTCCCAGGAATTCAAATAGGCGATCTGCTCCTCAGTGAGCTTGTCAATTTCCACATTCATTGCTTCCAGCTTTAGGCGGGCGATATCACGATCGATCTCTTCCGGGACTCCGTA
>Ga0209536_100010743_pt1 | contig 13467 bp, 11 predicted proteins | sample DeeMarSeWOR28_12_FD_187461 | JGI IMG/M metagenome (GOLD analysis project Ga0209536, IMG submission 187461) | Marine sediment microbial communities from White Oak River estuary, North Carolina - WOR-2-8_12 (SPAdes) (version 2) | ecosystem: Environmental > Aquatic > Marine > Intertidal zone >...
CATCTAGCATTTCCTGTAACTCTTTTTGGTTGGGTCCAATTTGTCGCCTCTTAAAATGCTCGCGATTCTGATAGTTCACCTTCATTTTGTCATTTCCTTTACACTAGTTGTGAATATCTATCATTTGATATCTTTCCATTCAGTTAAAGGGGAGGATGTACGCTGAACAATTTTTGGACAGAAATATTTCACCCCATCTAATTGCTGAGATAATGGATGTGATTCATCATTAAATATTATCCCACCTTATATTTCTCAGAATATCCTCGCTTACCTGAATTTTACCCAGAACCCACATTCTCCTGTCATGCAGACATCGATAAAATTATATAATTCACATATAGAATATCAACCACTATAAAAGATTTTTATACGATATAAAAAAGGGGAGTTTCCGGGTATTTCAGAAAATCCCCTTCAAAAAGTTGAAGCAGTTTTGACAGTTGTTAAATTTTTCAATAACTTGAAATTATTGGGATAGACCTCGAGTTAATCACTTTATGATTACCAGCGTCCGCCATGCCCCCTGCCCCTGGAACCGCCACCACCACCGCCGCCTCCTTTGCGACGTTTTCCACCGCGATTGTCCTGTCTGGGTCGGGCCTCATTCACAATAAGGCGTTTTCCGTTCATTTCTTTACCATCAACCTGTTTAATTGCTTCAATAGCCTCTGCTTTACTCTGCATTTCCACAAATCCAAATCCCCGGGACTCTCCGGTATAGCGGTCTTTGAGCACTGTTGCCGAACTGACTTCGCCATATTCCTCGAATGTTTGCCGTAATTCGTCATCGGTTACATTCGAGGCCAGATTGCCTACATAAATGTTCATAAAATTACTCCTTCAGTTAAAAATTTAAATGGCGAGCGAACAATGCCGGAGGTGAGAAATATTAATGATCGAAAATTACCAGCTAAATTTATTTCTCAAACGACCTTTTTGCCGGTCAACCAACAAAACTTTTGACGAGAACCGATCGACAGTGTGATCTCCCACATACCCAGACGACATCCATTCCCGCCAAATCCATTAAGTGAAGACAATATATTGAAGGTTTTCCTTTCAACAAAGCAAATTTTTGGGGCAATGGTGACAACGATATACGTTTCTGATTTTTGAAAACATCTTTTTTTTATACTAGTTTATTCATTTGTTAATATCCTCAATTTATTCTTGCAGCACCTGGTGATTATATGATAAATTTATAACATTAATTCTAGCACTTTTACTACCATAATTTGTCTGTCTTAATATGGATTTTAACCGGAGGCACTGATGAATATCATTCTTTTTTTAGTGATTGGTATTATTGCCGGCTGGTTAGCCGGTAAAATTATGAAGGGGAAGGGTTTTGGTCTGGTCGGTAATCTGGTGGTAGGCGTTGTGGGTGCGCTGATCGGGGGATTCATCTTCGATGCCGTAGGCGTTGTCACTGCCGGTTTCTGGGGATCTCTCATTGCAGCCCTGGTGGGTGCGCTTATCCTATTATGGATTATTAGCCTGATCAAAAAGTAAATGGATTATATGGCGTTTTTGTATCGCTTAAAAAGAGAGAAAGTATTGGAAAGGACGTGACATTATGAAAAAGATTATTTTGCTATTGGTCATTTTTGCAGGTATAAGTCTTCCGGGGTGCGGGAAGAAGGAGGTACAAACTAAAAAGATTGAGGGTAAGACAGGTTTAGAAACTGAATCGGCTACCACCCAGGAAGTGGATACCCTGACGAAAAAAATGGATGATTTGATGGAGGGAGTTCAACAGTAGGCAAAATTGATTTTTATTATTCCATCAGAATCATTTTACGTGTTTCCGGCGAATTATCAGTAACCAGCCGATAAAAATAGATACCGCTGGGAAAACCGCTCGCATTCCAGATTACAGTGTGCCGCCCTGCGGGTAACTGACCGGATACCAAAGTGCCTATATTTTCCCCTAAAACATTATATATCGTTAATGTTGTAAAGCGTGAATCCGGTAAATCGAATTCAATAGTTGTGCGCGGATTAAAAGGATTAGGATAGTTTTGCGATAATAGTATTTCCCCGGGAATAATCTCCCGGTTGATAGAGATATCCAAAATCATATTATAGTGCACCAGGTGGGCAACGGTTGCCACGGCTAGTTTTGACAAAGCATAAAAATAACCCAGATTAAACACGTTGATGCGGTCATTGGCGGTGTGGTAGTATGGATTCGTATCATTGCCGTAAAAAGCCTGACTGAAAACAATGGCGGTATAACCCTGATTCCAGAAGGAAGCGTGGTCACTGGCAGTGGTACCCGGATTGTAGGTTACCGGAAATAAACCGAGTTGATAGATACTTTGTATATCCTCAATAAGCCCCGCTAGCTGAAGTGAATTGCCTACTGGCCGGGTATGGATATCAATTTTGCTGTCGTCATTTCCATCCCAGCCAAACATTTCCAGGTTGACAACGCCAAAAATATTATCTCCTGCCTGTGCGGCCTGCTGGGCATAATAGTCACTTCCGACCAGGCCAATCTCTTCCTCGTCCCACAACGCATAAATTATCGTATAAGGAGTTTGAATCTGGGATAGGATCCGGGCCACTTCCAATACCGCCGCTGTACCACTGGCATTATCATCTGCACCTGGAGCCGCTCCAAATGAAGGCATGTCGTCGTAATGGGCGCAGACAAGGAACTGCTGATCCGGAAAGGTTGTTCCGGTCTGAACAGCGTAAACGTTTCTTCCATTGGTGCTGTAGTTCTGGTCGTAGGTTGGCAGACCTGTTTTCTGCAGCGTTTCATGGATGTAGTCTGCTGCCAGATCATTGTGTGCATGCCCTGCATAGCGGGAGGTGATCAGTGAGGATTGGCCATTAATCACGGCAGATTGTTCGCCGGATAGAACTTCTACATAGCGTATAAGTGTATCCAGATTGGTCTGCAACACCAGACTTTGAATAAGGGAATCCGGATATTGAGCGGAGGCGGAAATGACCAGGCTGAGAATAAAAAAGAATGGGGCATTGATTATTTTTTTCATAGTAGAAGCAAAATACGGAAAAATTTGGAAAAATCAAGCGGATAAAAATCTGTCCCAGGTATATAGAGAGAGGCAGTTTATGTTGGAAAATATAGGTTATAAAAAGACCTCCGGTCCGGTCTGACGAGAGGTCTAAAGTAATGTCCGGTTCTAAAATCGCTTTTATTTTACAAAAGTTAAGCGTTTTTCCTGACTGAAATTGTCAGTTTGCAGGCGATAGATATATATACCTGAAGCAACAGGATTTCCCTGATTATCTTTCCCGTTCCAGGTAACCCGATAATCACCTGCTGTCTGTTCCTGGTTTACCAAAGTTCTTATTTCCTGCCCCAGCGTGTTGTAAATGGATAACCTGACCTGTGATGGTTTAGAAAGTCGATAGGGTATTGTTGTGATCGGATTAAAGGGATTGGGATAATTATGCAGGAGCTGAAAAGTTTTCTCCAGATTATCCTTCTCCGATAAATCGATTCCAGTGATTGCAGAAAGATTAACTTTGTACATGGAGCGTGCATGGGTACCGAGGGCAAGATAATATTCTGTGTCATGGATTTTCATGTCATACACTGAGACCATCGGCAGACTACTGCTGAGGTATTGCCAGTTCTGACCGGTATCTGTGCTGTAATAAGCACCCAAGTCAGTACCGACGAAAATCACATTGGGTCGATAGGGATCAACTGCAAATGCGTTGATGGGAGCATCGGGAAGATTACCGCTGATGTCGCTCCAGTTTTGTCCCTGATCGGAGGTACGGAACACATGGGGCTGGGGATCTGTCCACTTGAGTCCGGAAAAAGTGACATAGGCAACATTTTCATCATTATAATCTGCCACTACCCGGGTCACCCATCTGAGCGGAAGCGTGCCGGTCACTTCATTCCAGTTCGCTCCATAGTCTGTACTGACCCAGACATTTCCGGCATCAGTTCCGGCCCAGATCACATTTGAATTTGAAGGAGCCACTGCAACAGTTGTAATAGTTCCCAGTCTGGTGTAAAAAATGGGAGTAAGATCGGGACTAATGGCACTCCAGGAGGCAGCACTATTAGTGGTCCTGAATAATCGTTCTGCCCCGTAATAGAGCACCTGATTATTGTTCGGGTCCATCACCACCGGTGTGGACCAGTTGGTGGAGCCGGATATGCCGCTGGTGGCGCTGCTAAAATTGTTTCCCCCATTGGTCGATTTTCCGAGGTTTCCGTATTGTGATTCTGCATAAATGATATCAGGATTGGTATGGTCTACAACCACGTAGAATCCATCTCCCCCATAGATACGTTCCCAGTCGTTCAATGCACCGGTCAAAGTTCTCAGCGTGCCATTATCCTGAGTTCCCCCATACAAACGCTGAGGATTATTCTTGTCGATCCCGATTTCGTAAAACTGGGTGACGGGCAGCTCTGCAATCTTGGTCCAGTTGACACCCGCATCGGTGGAGATATTTATTCCGCCATCATTTCCTTCCAGTAAATAATCCGGATTAGTGGGATGGAAGGCCAGGGCATGATGATCCACATGGAAATTAGCAGGACCACCACCATACCCGTAAATGATGGGCCAGGTGTTACCTCCGTTGGAAGAACGCATAAAAGCTACATCCAGCGCATAAATCATATTGGGATTGGTGGGATGAATTCTGACTTGCCCGAAATACCAGCTGAAACCGCCGGTGCCGTTATCTATCTCATAATCGGGATCAGCATTGGTCCAGCTGGTCCCGAAATTGGTGGTTTTATACAGTCCCAGATACCCGGATCCACTGCTGAATATAGCATATAGAATATCTGGATTGCTTTGAGAAATGGCTAATCCAATACGGCCAATGTTTGTGGAGGCCGGATTTGGTAATCCATTGGTAGGTCCTAAATATTCCCAACTGTCTCCACTGTTATAGGAGCGATAAATTCCACTGGTGGGTCCGTAGAGTTGGCTACTGTTCGGTCTGCGAACTCGCTCCCACATGGCGGCCATTAACCGACTGGGATTATTGGGATCGATCACAATATCGATCGCACCGGTAGAATCTGAGATAAACAGCGATTGCGTCCAGGTTTGTCCACCGTCTTCACTACGGTAAATTCCGCGCTCCGGATTGGGAGAAAAATAGGATCCAACTGCGGCAAGAAAAATACGCTGAGTGTTGGATGGGTCCACCACGATCCGGCCGATGGAAGCGGTATTTTCAAGGCCAAGAAATTGCCAATTGTTTCCCCCGTCAGTTGATTTATATATCCCACCACCAGGAAAATTATTATGCCCCCCATTGGCCTCTCCGGTTCCTATATAAATGGTGTCCGGGTGAAGCGGATCAATTCCGATATCCCCAACATTCAGGTTTGCCTGATCGTCAAAGATCGGAGACCAGGTTTGACCCATATCATTGGATTTAAATACGCCACCGGTGGCAGCAGCTGCGTAAACAATATTGGGATTTTTAGGATTAAATTCTATATCGGAGACACGACCCTGGATATTGGTTGGACCTGCAAATTCCACCAGCTCCAACCCATTTATGGCTGCAGCCTCGCGCATCATGCGAGCCTTTTTCATCTGCTCCCGGAAATAGTCGACATCAGCCTGATAATATGGAAAAGTTCGGCGCAACCAGTGCCAGTCTGAAGGTCTTTGATCGGGACCAGGTTGGACTTTTTTACCGCGCTCGCTTATGGGAGGTATCTCATTAGATCTTTCGGTGAAAAAATACCCTAAAATTATGGCAATCACACTCGTGGTCAGGATGGTGATAAGTCCTATTTTTAACTTCATTTTCATCAGAAATCCCCTGTATGTTTTAAAAGGTAAAAAATTTAAAAAATTTAAATCAGTTGAATTTCAAATCATACTGCTAAATTATAAAACGGTTCAATTTTTCGCGGAAACCTGCAAACACCCTGATTTTTTTCAAACAGATCCTCCGGTTGATATTAATTATCTGCAATCCAGGGTTTATCGCATCTCTAAAATGAGATGATGAAACAGATCTTAAGTTACCATTTCCAACTGGAATAGGCTTTTCTCTCTTTAAAGTTGACATCTACTTTTCACATGAAAATTTCTTTGAAAAGCACTAATTGTTTTGTAGGTTAATTTGCAGCTGTAGATCTCTAATATTGTGATTAATAATGTGTTTACTAAATACAGTATTAAACCATAGCATGTTAGAGAATACAGCTGTTTTTATTTATGATATAGGGTAAAAAGGTATAGAAAGGAAAAGTTAAAGAGTACTATAAACTGCGATTTGATCGAAATATAAATGAATTCCCGAACACTGGCGGACCGTTAATAGATGGTTGATAATAAGGTTTAAAAAGTCCATGAGTTCATAAAAATATTTGAAATAAATAGTTAAGAACTTAAGGAATGACCCACCGCCAAAGGGGAAAAAGATGTTAGAAGATATTGAGATACGTGAAGTAGTCAATAAAAGTACTTTGATGGACTTTATCAAATTACCCTGGGATATCTATAAAAATGACCCTAACTGGGTACCACCCTTAATTCATGATATCAAAAAGAAATTAAACAAGAAATCAAATCCCTTTTTTGAGCACAGTATTGTGCAATTATTTGTGGCATATTCTGGTTCGAAACCGAAGGGCAGGATCGCATCGATTATAGACTATAATCATATCGATTTTCATCAGGAGCAGGTTGGATTTTTTGGCATGTTCGAATGCCATGATAATTATAGTTGTGCAGAAAAATTACTGGATGCAGCCTGTGATTGGCTTGCCAACCGGGATATCATTTTCATGCGCGGTCCGATGAACTTAAGCATGAATGATGAATGCGGATTTCTTATTGAGGGATTCGATTCACCGCCGGTCATTATGATGACGTATAATCCCGAATATTACCTAGATATTATGGAAAGATATGGTTTGGAAAAAGCCAAAGATTTGTATGCTTATCTGAATGAAGGTATTGTACAAACACCTGAACGTCTGGATAAAATTGCCCAGCGCGCACGAACGAAATATAATGTCACCATCAGGCCGATGAACATGAAAAAACTGAAGGAAGAAGTTACTAAAATTAAGAGTATCTATAACGCTGCCTGGGAAAAGAATTGGGGTTTCGTTCCCATGACTGATAAGGAAATGGACTATTTGGCAGGGGAACTTAAGAAAATTGCCCAACCCGAACTCGTTGTGTTCGCAGAAATCTCCGGTAAACCCGTGGGTATATCAGTCACTGTTCCGAATTACAACGAGGCACTCATCCATATTGACGGTCATTTGGATCCCCTTAGTATTGCAAAAGTCTTAATTTATAGAAAAAAAATCAAGGGTACGCGTTCCTTAATTATGGGTATGCTAAATGAGTACAGGGTGACCGGGATACCGGTCCTGCTATTTATGGAAACAGCAAAAGCTGCCAGAAAATTGGGTTTTGAATGGTGTGAAACATCATGGAATTTGGAAGATAATCATCTCATCAATAAATTCGATGAAACCATTGGGGGCAGGCTCTATAAAAAATACCGAATATATGAAATGCAGATAAAGAACTGAGCTAATTTTGGAGTTCGGAATTCGGAGTTCAGAATTCAGAAATTCTAGACTATTTTTTGTAGATATTTGGCCAGTGAACCTTGGCTTAGAGTAAACTGCGGAGAGCTACTAGCACTCTTCAACTCCAAAATCCGCATTCCCAATTCCAAAATTCGATTACTCTTCCCGCAAGAACCACATGATATAACCACAGCTATCGCAAACATAATTTTCCGCTTCCCGGTTGGCCCAGTCTAGTCCCATAAAGGTCATACCGGGTGTGTTCATGAGTGTTTTGCGTTTCCAGAATTGATTATTTCCGCAAATCGGACAGATCAACGTGTGTCCCTGAACGATCCTTTCGGCGGTATCCTCGGTTTGCAGACTATCCTTTTCATCGAGTAATTGCTGTTTTTCCTGGTCATCCAGCTGATTAAAACAGTCCTGGCAGATGGATTCAGTAACGAAATAATACTTTGAGGGGAAATCTTTGTTACAGGATTTACAGATCATGTTTTCTCTTTATTTAATCCTATTTTTGTGGTTATCAAACCAGCTTTTTTTGAATTTTGGAGTTCAGAATTTGGAATTAGATAAAATTTGGATATTGTCTATTGCTCTGAAATATGATACTTAAAACCAAAAATCCAAATTCCAGAATAAAAATATTCTAAAATCAATACTCCCTAATTAGAGCTTTTTTCTAACTGTTTTTATTGAAGATACAACCATTGATATTATTTCGTCACTCTCTCTTATCAATAAGTCGATTAACGGCCCATCTGATATTTTCATCTCTCTCAGCAATTCTAGCCAGAGTCTTGCTTCATCAGCTTCTTCTTCAACAATGGCCAACTTAGAGATAAACTCGGCTTTTGATCTTCCTCGACAGGCGGCCCGATAATTAGCTGCCACAGAAGTTCCCGAACGAAACAATTGATTCCCGATGAGTCTGCCTTCACAATTATTCGGTAAATGTCTGCAGAGATCGATTACCTGTTTAGCAAAATTCTTGGTTCTCTGCTTGAGTTGTTTCTCAATCATGTATCCTCCCCTCCCCAATTTGGATTGTAGATTTTAATGTACAGTATTAAAATCCAAGTATATCTTATTTGAAACTCCAAACTCCAAATTCTGAACTCCAAACTCCAAAATATCATCATTCACAGGTATAGCACCTAGTGTCCAGTATCAAGAATCCAGCATCCCAGCCTCACGTATGCAATTCCACCACATCCCCATCATGCAGCACATGATCCCGTGCGACCTGCTGGCCGTCATGAACCCCAGTCCCCCATACCCGGGCGGATTTGAGCGTGTTCAGAAAGTCTTTGTGAACCCTTCCGGCCAGTTCTTCCACGGTACTGCCCTTTTTAAGCACAAAGGGTGCAGTATGATCAGGTGGTTTTCCGGGTGGTTTTGAATAGACCCGGATAATATTTAGTTCCTGAAAAATGTGCACTTTCAGTTCATCCAGCAGATTTCCGCTGAGACTGGATACCGTGACAGTGGGCCAGTCACATTGAGATAGTTCCTGGAACAGCTGGACATCCTCTGTGAAGGATCGGTCATCATATTTATTGATCACAACCAGTACCGGAATAAATGTCTGACTGGCACTGATATTCTCAATATTCTGCTGGCAACGGATCGGAATTCGGTGTTCCAGCAAGATATCGCGGGCATCTTCCAGTTGCTGCATAGCATCCGACTGGAGATCCACCATCAGGAGCAGTAAATCCGCGCTTCGGATGAGATCGAACTGTTCCGATTCCATGTGTTCACGATTCAAAGGGGGGGTGTCTATGAGTTGGATTTGCACATGCTCCCATTCCATCATCCCGGGAATAGGGTTCCAAGTGGTAAAAGGGGCTTCGGATGTGGGGGGTGAAGCATTTGTAAGCCGGCTTAACAGGGAAGATTTACCCACATTGGGCAGACCTACCAGAATAACCCGACCCGCACCTTCTTTTTCAATATGAAAAGTGGATTCATGTCTCCCGGTCTTCTTTCCTTTGTCTGCGGATTCTTTCAATCTGGAGAGCCGTCGCCGCAAATCAGCTCTTAACTTATCGGTTCCTTTATGTTTGGGAATGGTACTAATTAATTCTTCCAATCGCTCAATTTTTTCTTGGGTGGTGGAGGCTTGCTTATAACGCTCTTCGGCACTGAAATATTCTGCTGGTAGGTTGGTTGGCATTGGTTTATATGAATGAATTCAGATTCGACTTTTGGAATTTAATATGATTATTCTTTGGAGTCAAAATGAAAGGTAAAGATCTATTCAGCGTATAAAGTCTAATGTAAATTTTGGGGAGATTTGTTTATACTTCCGCCTGATTTTGTATCTTCAGGACGAAGATAATCTGGGAGGAAGAGTGATTTTAGGTGACCGAAGGCTTCACTCTGGCAGGCAAATCCTGCTTACGGAGTAATTGTGATTGTCATGATCAGTTCTATTCTGATTCCTTCTGTTCCTTGTTAAAAGTGAGCTTAATCTGGGCAAATTTTCCTGCTTCCCCATCAAAACCGATAGTCGCCTGGTACGGGACCAGGGCTTCCGAAACATTTTCACTGATGGGAGGGAATTCTGTGGCAGCCGTGAAGGCAGTGAATACCAAGGTGTGCTCACTGAAGCCGGCATACAATGAGATTTGCATCGGTTGATTTGCTATCTGGCTGATATAATTTATGGCATAATTGATCACTTTGATCAGCGGTTCAATATTCTCTACCTCAATCTTACAATCGAATTCAAGTGCCAGCGTACACTCAACTCCCTTCTTCTCTTTAATCATAAGCATTAAATTACGAAGATCGATGGTCTCTTTTTCCATGGAAACTGTCCCCTGAATTTAAGTTGTGAAAGGCTATTTCCAATATAGCAATGAATAACTGATAAAGTCAAAGAAGAGATTGCAAAATATATTTTGCTAGTTCTATATGTTGTTCTATGAATATCGAGACGATAGTCCTGCTATAGAAATAGTATGATTTATCCTAACTCTGCAACCAACCGTTCCTGAACCCGAGTGATCAGACTATCATAATCATCTCCATCCGGAAAAACCGGCTGGTGGAATTTAATGTGGATTTTTTTCCAGGGTCGCGGGATAATGCTCCCTCTGGGCAAAGCCTCAAAAGCGCCCTTAATTGAGACCGGAACAACCGGAACATTTAACTCCCGGCTTAAGATAGCGAATGATTTTTTTAACTCTCCCAGCTTACCGGTGCGGGTACGGGTGCCTTCGGGAAAAACCACAATATTCTTGCCCTTACGAAGAACCTCAGCCAGTTTTTGTAATGATTGTTTCAGATCCCGGTTAATATCCATAACGATGATGTTATGGCGATTGGCCACCGCCCGGATAAAAGGGTGGCGGACATGTTTCTCTTTAGCATAAAAGTAGGTGTTTTTCATAATTCGGTTTTTCAGATAAGCGGAGACAAATAAACCATCGAAAAAGCTCTGATGATTGGGCGCCAGGATAAAGGGACTTTGCGGTAAATTTTCCGTTCCCTCGCCCCGGATCCGGAAATACAACTTAAAGAACACTTTTGAGCTGTTCTTAAACAGGTTGAATGTAAACCAGCTTTTCGGAAGATGCAGGTCAACTTTTTCCTTGAGAATCTCGGTCCATTTGATCGTTTCGACGGATATTCTCTGCTTTTTTTCCTTCATAAACGCAGAGAGTTTTTCAATGGTAGGATGGTGCAGTAGCACATCTTCTTTTAATTCAATTCCAAAAGTGGATTGGAGAAAAGTCAGCAGCCCCACCTTTTCAAGGGAGTCCAGACCCAGATCAATTTCAATATGATCATCGGGTGCTATATTTGCCTTTCCCTGCTCTCTCAAGAAATCACGGATAACCTGATACTCCTCATATTCCGGCTCCGGGCGTGATTGTTTACTTTTGTCCGTGGTCGCATCAGTGAGTGCAGCGAGTTTAAATCGTTGAATCTTACCCAGACGGGTTTTGGGCAGTTCTTCTTTCAGTAATAAAAATTTGGAGATTTTTTTATAGGAGGCGGCTTTCTGGTTGTACTGATCGATAATCTCCCAACGGAAAAAATCTTCCAGATTGAGAATTTCCTCTTCCTTCAATCTTTTAAAATCCGGATATATCGCAGCCTGCAAGGTATCATTTTTCAGGTAAACACCAACTTCGGCAATACAATCGGACAGACCGCTGATTTTTTTCTCCACTTCCTCGGGATTAACATTTTTTCCGCTGGAAAGAACAATGATTTCCTTGGAACGACCGGTGATGTGAATATAACCTTCCTTGTCAAGGTATCCCAGATCGCCGGTGTGAAGCCATCCGTCTTTCAATACCGCTGCGGTCTCTTCCGGGCGATTGTAGTATCCCTGCATGATGTTTCGGCCCCGGGCGACTATTTCCCCTGCTTTGCTGGTTACCTCCAGGCAGGGCATCGCCTGACCGGCCGAACCAATCAGCCATTTTCCGGGACGGGTAAAGGTGATCATGGGTGCTGCCTCGGTCATTCCAAATCCTTCCAGCATTTCGAAACCCAGAGTTTTGAAATCTCTCGCAACTGCTTCGTCCAGTTTCGCACCACCGCTGACCATATATTCCACCTGACCTCCAAACCGGTCGTGTACTTTTTTAAACAGCTTTCTGGAAAAACTACGGGAATTTATGGTAGCTGCCAGTTTAAACAGGGAACGGGTCAGGATGTTGCTGTTAATCTTGTCCATGATTCCCTTGCGGATAGCCGCATAAAGCCGGGGAACACCAATGATAATATTGATACCGTTATTCTGGAGCGTAGCAATGATGTCCTCGGAGTTTAAGGAAGGAGAAAAAGCAATGGTGCCGCCTGCGTAAAGGGGAGCTACTAGCGTTCCCATCAGCGGGAAAATATGGTGCAGGGGAAGAAGAGCCAGGACTTTTCGCTCCCAGGTAAAAATGGGTATGTCATTAGAGACCGCCTCGATATTGGCAAGCAGGTTATCAAATGACAACATCACGCCTTTAGGGCTGCCTGTAGTACCGGAGGTATAGATGATGACCGCTGTGCGGTTGACATCGGTATGATTGATCTGCTGCGGATCAAACCGGGTGACATCGTAATCCTGGTCTTCAAAGAGGTGAATCCGGATCGGGTAATTCAATAACTCTTTGCACTGGTCAAGAATGTTCGCAGTTTCCCGGGAGCAGAATATGACTTCCGGTTGGCAATCATTCAGTATATAGGCCACATCATCAGGTGGAGACATGTAATCTATGGGTACGGTAATAGCATTATTTTTCCAGGCCGCATAATATGCGTAGGCCCATTCCGGTCGGTTTTCAGAAAAAATAGCCGCCTTCGTTGTCTCATTGGCAGTGAAAAGTGTTGCATAGTAATTGATATGTCTGAGCAAAGTATCATAGCTGATTTGGCTATTTTTCCAGATCAGCGCTGTTTGTTCATTGTGGTTACGCAACATAGATTATCCTTCCGATCGCGATATGATTTTCACTTTATTGATAATTATTCGACCGTGAAAAAGGGCTTTAAAATGAAGTGAATATAAATTTATTTGTGTCGCATTACCATGTTTTCTGAAGATTTTTAGATTTTCTGTCTAAGGGGTGACTCTAAGAAATGGGATCAGGTAAATCACAAAGCCCAGAAAGAATACCAGCGTGAGGAAAACTGATATCCTGGATTTGATCCCAAAAAACAGGATCTGTTGAAGTGCCCGCAGTAGCCAGAAAATTGAGATCAACAGCAAAAGTGATATCCCCACAGAGGTTACCAGTAATTCCACCGTATGAAACAGGGAAAGATAGGCGAAGATAAAAAACACGAAAGTGAGTGAAATATTCAGAATCTGCATGACGGAGCGGTTGATAAAACTGATTTTCGCCAGCTCCTCATGCCAGCGAAAAAGTTTCCAGAAGAAAAGGTGAAAAATGACGAAAGCCAGATGGTATATACCGCCGCTA
>Ga0209536_100010744_pt1 | contig 13466 bp, 9 predicted proteins | sample DeeMarSeWOR28_12_FD_187461 | JGI IMG/M metagenome (GOLD analysis project Ga0209536, IMG submission 187461) | Marine sediment microbial communities from White Oak River estuary, North Carolina - WOR-2-8_12 (SPAdes) (version 2) | ecosystem: Environmental > Aquatic > Marine > Intertidal zone >...
ACAGCAATTGTAAATAAAATTTTAAAAGATATTAAATCGGGTAAACGAAGCACTCTTTCAAAGCTTGTAAAAAGCCAGGAACGCATCAGAAGCAGATCACTATTAAATGCTGTAAACAAGAAAGACAAAGTTGTCTGTAAAAGAATTAATGAAGGATGCGATGTCATTGGAGGAGTTCTTGCAAGCATAACCAATCTTCTTAATCTCGATATGATTGTTCTTGGTGGTGGAATGATCGAAGCGCTGGATTTTTATATGCTTCCTTTAATAAAAAAATCTTTTAATGAGCATGTATTAAACGATACGTCTAAAGGTTTGAAGATAGTTGCCAGTAAACTTGGAGATGATGCTGCTATTTTTGGAGGTATTACACTAGCAGAAGAGTTTTTAGGTATAAGGGTTTAATTAAATTCCCTCTCAATCTTCTCCAAACTTAAACTTACTTCTTCCCATTCATTTACTTTTTCATCAAGAGATAATTTTAATTCTTTGTGCTTCTCATTCAACTCGCGGATTTGGCTGTGATTGTTGTATGAATCAGGATTAATAAGAGTTGCGTTTATTTTTTCAATTTCCTGTTCAAGCTTGTGGATTTCTTTCTCAAGCTTTGTAAGCCTTTCCTTCAAATCCTTAGTTGCAATATAACGCTGTTGGCGTTTCTCAGCTTCGATACGCTTTTGCTCTTTACGTGAGGAAGTCTCGTTTGGTTGTTCAACCTTTGTTTGTGAGACTTGTTCTGTTTCTTCATTTCGTTTATACAGGTAATATTCAATATCACCTTCATAGATTTTAATTTTACCTGCGCGTATGTCAACAACTCTGTTTGCAATTGGTTTGAGAAATTCCACATCGTGAGAGACAAGTATCAGTGACCCGGAAAAATTAACCAACGCCTGCTGCAAAACTTTTTTGGATGAGTAATCCAGATGGTTTGTCGGTTCATCAAGAATTATAAAATTGGAAGGGGAGAGCAGAATCTTTGCAAGTGCCAGCCGGCTTTTCTCTCCACCGGAAAGAACGCCCACTTTCTTGAATACATCATCGCCTGAAAAAAGAAATGCACCAAGTAGTGAACGAAGTTGTCCAATACTTTTCTCAGAACCAACCAAATCAAGAGTTTCAATCAAGTCGATATCGGGATTTAAAGAATCAGCAACATCCTGTGAATAATAAGAGATGATATTGTTATGCCCACTTAATCTTTCGCCTTTATTGAAATCAATTTTCCCAGCGATAATTTTAGCGAGAGTAGTTTTGCCTGCACCATTCGGTCCGACAAATGCAATCTTCTCAGCGCGGTTCACCCTGAAATCAATTCCGTCAAATAGCTTTAGTTCATCAAAGGATTTGTGAATTCCATTTAGCTCTACATTAAAAACTCCGCTTGGAGGTGGTTTTGGAAATCTTATGTTTACATGCTCTTCGTCATCAGGAATTTCAATCAGTTCAACCTTCTCAAGCTGCTTTATTCTGCTTTGGACTTGTCGTGCCTTTGTAGATTTATACCTGAATCTTTCTATGAATCTTTGCGTGTCCTTAATTTTTTTCTGTTGATTTTCCCTTTGATTTAATAATTGCCGATCTCTTTCTTCTTTGTATTTCAGATAATCATTCAGCTTGCCGTTGTATGGATTTATCTTGCGAAGAAATATTTCCCACGTCCGGTTCGTAGTGAGATTTACAAAATTTTTATCGTGCGAAACAATTATCATCGAACCTTTGAAACTTTGAATGTAGCCAATCAGCCATTGTAGTGAATCAAGATCGAGGTGGTTAGTTGGCTCATCAAATAATAGCAAATCATTTTGAGCAATGAGAAGCTTTGCCATGGCGATTCTCATCTGCCAGCCACCGGAAAATTCATCAGTCAGCCTCCTGAAATCTTTTTCTTCAAAGCCAAGTCCGGTAAGAATTTTTTCAATCTTATATTCAGCACTGTATGATTCAAGCTCTTCCAATCGAAGATGAACTTCTCCAAGCTGGTTGACTAGGTCTTCTTTCTCTTCATCAGTTAATGAAGTTGATTCAAGTTGAGAAATAATCTCTTTTTCTTTTTGCTGAAGTGATTTGATATTTGATAAGGCAGTGAAAACTTCATCAATTAAAGTTTTTCCGCGATGAACAACCTGATCCTGTGGAAGATAACCGATGGTAATATTTTTTTGTTTCTGAATTGACCCGCTTTCAGTTTCAATTTGCCCAATAAGTATTTTAAGTAAAGATGATTTGCCTGTTCCATTAGAACCAACAAGACAAATCTTATCACCTGAATTAATTTTTAAATTAACATTCTGGAAAAGATATTCTCCGGTAAATTGAAGAGAAATGTTGGAAAGGTCAATCATAGAGAACAGATTTTATTCACGAATCACAGCCACTTTACCTGTAACTACTTCATTAGTTTCTGATTGATATGCAACAATTAAATACACCCCAGTGCTGACCAAATCTCCGTTGTCATCCCTGCCGTCCCAGTAAGCCGTTCTTCCGCCAGGAGAAGAAAATTCTGTTACAAGTTTACCGCTGATAGTGAGTATTTTGATATTTGTATCCTGAACTAAACCATCAATCGTGAGTAGATCATTACTTACGTTAACTCTGAACGGATTCGGAAAGACAAATAATTCTTCATAAGTATCAACCGGTTTTATGTAGGGAGTCTCAAATGAAGTCAGCCCAACATCAGTTCCAACATAAACTATTCCCTTGCTTTCATCAATAGCGATACTTCTTATTTGATTTGAAAGCAAGGCACTGTTCTCAGCTGTTAAAGAAGCTAATAATCTTGAACCATCAGAATTGACTAAAAGTAAACCCTCATTTGTACCAATCCACTTTTGATTCAAAGGATCGACAGAAATTGCGTTTACAGACTGCTGGCGTAAAGTAAAAACACTTGAGATCCTTAATCCTGCACTGCCTGAGCCCGGGATCCCGCTGGTGTTGGTTATTATGTTTACACCAAGACTTGTAGCAACCCAAACATCTCCTCTTTTATCGACAACAATATCACGAACGTCATTTGTATTTAATCCATCTGATGTACTTATAAAATCTGATTTATCATCTGAAAGATCATCATAAGTTTTATTTTCATTAAAATAAAATATTCCAAGTCTGGCCGGATCGTAACAGGTGTACCACTTCGTGTCGTATGGATCGACCACCAAAACTTCGTTTCCTAATAAAGTTCTGCCGCCTGCTGCCGGAATAATGTAATGATACCATGTGCTGTCGGGCGTTTGCATTGAAAGTGTTTTTCTGTCAACCGCCCAAAAATTAAGAACCCACAAATTATTTCTTGAATCTTTATCAAAACCGGTTATAACTAAAAAGTCGGGATTTTGGGGGATACCTTGCATTCCAGTATTTGCACCGTTGAATAATTTTTTATGGCTGCCATCAACGACAAAAAATCCAAAGCCCCAGCCGCCTAAATAAGTAGTATTGCCTGAAGTATATGCATAGTATACTGCATTAGTTGGCAGTTCGGGAATATTTGACGTGTTATAAAAATCCCATTCACTCCCATCATATGTATAGTAACCAACACCTGTGAGATCTTTACCGCTGGCTGACCACAAAGTGCTGCTTGCATCCACACTCATACTAGGGAACTGATTTACTGGTGGAGCATTTGGCGCAAGGAAATTCACGCTAATTTGATTATCGAGGTAGAGGGTTCCTTGGTTACTCGCACATACAATTCCATAATTTTCTTTGTGTTCTAATTTAGAAAGTGTTGAGGTAGAACTGTATAACAAATTCAGAACGTTATTCGAATAAAGATATATGTTGTTTTCTGTTAGAATAAAAATTGAATCTCCTTTGACTTCAAAATCATTTATACTTCTATTAACCAGTTCCGGAATGAAACTATTCCAGGTATTATTAATGAATTGAGAGAATCCTTTGTCGGTACCTACTATAACACTATTCTGATAAATTCCTGCCTTTAATGTTTTATTTGATGGAAGTCCCTGCTGCATTGAATAAACATTCCAGGATTCAGGAGCAGAGAGATTTATTGCCTCTTCTTTTTGAATTGCAATACCGGCGTCAGTGCAGACATAAAATAAGCCGGATTTTAAAGTGCTATTAACTTTAGTATTCGATGGGAAAGTGCCAAACTTAAAAAAAGTATCGTAGAACAAAAAATTGTTGATGTTGATTAGCGATACGCCAAAATTGGAGGAGACAATTATTGTATCGCCGCTTGCCGCAATATCGTTTATCCCCTTATTATTTTGATTAGAGTTAGCAATATCCAGGATTACATCAAAACTATTATTGTTTGCATCATAAATATCGATTATACCTTGCACACTTCCGAACCAAGCTCTTCCGTATTTATCCATTGTTACAGAAGTTAAACTCGTTCCCTGAAGTCCGTCGGCTTTATGAAGAGTTTTATATTGACCGTTTGAATTTGTATACCGGAAAGCACCGCCGCTCGTAGCACTCCAAAAACCATCTTCAATTATTGTAACGCCGGTTACATTATTTAGGGCAGTATAATTTTTCCAGTTGGTGAACTGCTGAGCTGATAAATTATTCAGGATGCCGGAAACGATTAACAAAAAAAATAAATGTCTCATTTTCTTATTCCAAATTATGAGGTGTCCGTAGAAATTTGCTAATCGAAGCCTTTATTATATTGATTTTGTGGTAGTCGTAAGTTATAAAAAAAAATCAGGTTTGAAAGTATAAAAAAATTGGCTCTGGAATCATTCAATACTACCAGCAATTCTTGTTCTCATTGTATTCACTACCTTTGAGGAAGTATAATATTTACCAAGATTTTCATCATCTTCGCGTTTACCTCCATGAAAATCAGATCCACCTGATTCAAGCAGAAAATATTCGTTTACAATCCCACGATAGAATCTGACTTGTTCAGGTGAATGAGATGGATGAATAACTTCTATTCCGTCAACTCCGGCATCGATTAATTCTTTAATCAGAATTTCAGGCATATTTCCTGGGTGAGCGATAAAAGATAATCCACCAGCATCGGCTATGATTTTAAATGCACTTTGCGGGGATAGATGAACCTTGCGTTCGTATGCGGGAGCGTGGTTGCCTATAAATTTATAAAAAGCTTCAAAGAATGATTTTACCTGACCTTTAGCCAATAATGCCTGTGCAACATGAGGTCTGCCTATTGCGGAATTTTTTGCAAAGACCAGTACATCATCAATTGAAATATCCAGACCAAGAATATTTAATTTCTTTACCATTCTGTTTGCGCGCTTATATCTTTCTTCTCTAAAAAAATTAAGATAATGTTCGAGGTCTGTATTCTTTGGATCGATGAAATATCCGAGTATATGGACTTCGGTATCACGGATATCGGAACTTATTTCGACGCCGGGTATAATTTCAATTTCATATTTTTTCGCAATTTCCAATGCTTCGAATATTCCAATAACATTGTCGTGGTCGGTAATACTTAAGGTTTTAATCCCCTCTTTTGCTGCTTTTTTTATTAATTGTTCCGGCGAATGAAAACCGTCGGAGAAGTAAGTATGAGTGTGTAAATCTGTTTTTTCTGCCATCAGGATCTGTTATTCTATATGCTGTATAATTCTTTAAATTTTTCGTATTGAACAATCCTTAATTTTGATCCTTCAAGCTCTATCAGACCTTTCTTTGCAAATGCATGAAGTGTACGCGAAATTGTTTCCCTTGAAGTTCCAGCCATATTTGCGAGTTCATGCTGGAATGGTAACTTCTCAATTTCAACTACGCCGTGTTTTATTTTTCCCATATCGTCAGCTAACTGCAAAATGACGGTGGCAACTTTTCCCTCGGCATCTTTTAATGAAAGAGCTTTAATTTTCATTCCGGCTGCCCTCAACCTCTGTGTCAATTCCTGAAGTAAAGCTATCGAAACTTCGGGATGATCATGCAAAAGTTGAATGAAATCATTTCTCTGGATAATAAATATTTTGGAATCATCCATAGCAGTAGCCGTAGCCGATCTTTCCAGACCATCGAGCAGTGACATTTCACCAAAAAAATCAGATGGATTCAGAATAGAGAGGATTACTTCCTTATCAGTATCTTCAGCGCTGATTCTGGAAATTTTAACTTTCCCGGAAATAATCAGAAATAATGCTGATCCGGCTTCCTTCTCTGAAAGGATAATGGAATCTTTTGCAAAGCTTTGTACTGAACCTGTTTTTGAAAGAGCAGCCAGGGTTTCAACTTTCAATTCCGAGAAGATCGGAACACTCTTTAAAAAATCAACTTTTTCCAATTGTTTTAATCATTTGTTCATATTTGATGCTATGAAAAATAGGTTTCAGTTGTCTGAAAATCAAATAACCTCTACTCATGAATAAGGGTAAACTGCATTATAACTCAGTTTCAAAAGGACTGAATATCTATAAAAGTTATACCTAATTTAATTGATTTTTAACAAGTCTGTATCTATGTTTGTATCCTTATTTTTGAATTAAAAACGGAGATTTTTACGATATGGCGATGATGGCCAGAATGAGAAGTTTAGCCCCTGCCTTTATTATTACAGTCGGTGCTTTGTTTGTTCTTTTTATGGTAATTTCTGATTCGAATGTATTGGAGGCACTAACCGGAAGAACCAGCTACATAGGTGAAGTGAATGGTGATCAGATTACTTACCAGCAATTTCAGCAAGCTGTGGAGCGGCAGAGAGAACAGCAAAAACAGCAAACAGGTAAAGATATTGATGAGGAACAACTTGATCAATTCAGAGACCAGGTGTGGGAGAGCATGATTACAGAAAAATTGATTGAGCAGGAAGTTCAGAGGCTCGGCATAAAAGTAACGAATGAAGAAATTAAAGATATTATTTTAGGAGATAATCCCCCCGAATTTCTTAAGCAAAGCTTTATTGATTCACTTGGAAATTTTAACCGTGAAGCTTATGAGAATGCAATATTTGATCCTCAAAACGAACAAGTGCTATTATCAGCAGAGGAACTTGTAAGACAAACACAATACAGAAAAAAACTTCAGAGTTTTTTGGAAGCAGGAATTGTAGTCGGTGAAAATGAACTCAAAAGAAAATTCATTGAACAGAATATTTATATGGAAGCTCATTATGCATTCGCCGGTAATGTACTTTTCCCGGATTCTGTTCTGCATCTAACTGAGGATGATTTAAAAAAATTTTATAATGATAACCCGGATAAGTTTAAAATTAATGCTCAAAGAAAATTACGATATATCTTGTTTAAGAACGGACCTTCCCATGCCGATAGTATGATGGTGATTAAGAACCTGGAAAATGTAAAACAAATGGTTGAGAACGATACATCTGATTTCAAGTATTTTGTTGATATTTATTCTGAGCAGCCATATTCCGTTGATACAATGGTTGCAACCGATTTATATTTTAACGCAATAGATGGATTACAATCGGCTAAGGTTGGTGATGTGGTCGGACCCTACCCATCATTGAAAGGCGGAATTCAATTATTGCATTTAGTTAAAGTGCTTCCTTCGAATGAGAAATATGTTCGTGCTTCTCACATATTAATTTCTCAGATGGGCGATGATCAGGCAAACCTTGAAGAAGCAAACCGAATTTACCAGGAATTAAAAAATGGTGCGGATTTTTCAGAAATGGCTGAGAAATATTCCAAGGATCCCGGAACGGCTAAGAATGGCGGCGATTTAGGCTGGTTTGGAAAAGGAATGATGGTAAAAGAATTTGAAGAAGTTTGTCTTACTGCTAAAGTTGGTGAGATTCAGAAACCGATTAAAACCACTTTTGGATATCATATAATTCTTGTCACTGATGAATCAAAAAATAAATACGTTGTAGAAAAAATTCTTAATGTGATAAAAGAATCCGCAACAACACGTGATGAAAGATTTACTGCAGCAAACGATTTTTCATACCTCGCAAATAAAAATGGATTTGACAAAGAAGCTGAATTGATGAGTTATACTGTTCAGGAAACAGGAAATTTTACAGAAAAAAGTGCCTCGATTCCAGGACTTGGTGCCAGCAAGAGACTGATAGTTTTTGCGTTTGAGAATGGATTAAATTCCGTTAGCGAAGTCCACAAGCTGCCGAGTGGTTATGTGGTAGCGCAAGTTGCTGAAGTTATTTCAGAGGGTCTTGAAAATTTTGATGATGTTCAACCTAAGGTAAGACAGCTGTGCGTTGTAGAAAAACAATACCAGAAGTCGCATGATTTATTAGCAGAAAGCATGAAAAAAGCTAGCGGTGACTTAAATAAACTTCCTGAGATTGATCCAAGAATTCAGGTTGGCAATACAGGAAGATTCAATTCAACGACTTCGATTCCCACTATTGGTAAAGACAATGCTTTTCTTTTTACTGCGTTAGATATGAAGGTTGGTGAAACTTCTGAGCCGGTTAAAGGACTAAAAGGCTATTACATAATTCATTTGGATCAAAAAACTGCTTTCGACTCTACTGCATTTCAGACTCAATTGGCAAACATGAGAAACAGTTTATACCAGGAGAAAAAGAATGCTGCATTAAACATGTGGATAAACGAGATAAAAGATAAAGCAGATATTGTGGACAACCGTTATAAATTTTACGGTTATTAGAAAACTTTGATTTTAGTAACCCCCGTTTCATATTTAGGTATGAATTGGGGGTTTTCTTTTTTAAAGAAAAATATCCAAGTTCTCTCTTAAAATTCAGGTACAGTTCATTCGATGGTAAAAACAGCACTTACAATAATCATACTTTCAATTTCAACAGCCAATTTGTTTGCTCAATTCGGTTCAGGAAAATTAGGTGTTGCATTGAATGCTGTTTATACAACTTCCGCAGATATTTACCTCAATCCAAATTCATCAGACGTTGAAGTAAGAAACAGATCTTTCTTAATCGAAGATATCTGGAATCCCGGCATTGATATCAGATACCGGTTTACGGAAGAATTTATTCTCGGACTGAACGTAGAATACATTCAGAAAACAAGGACACTTCCAAATCTTTCTGCCCCGATTAATAATCAGATTTATACTTTTGATGTTGAAGATGGTTTAAAAACTATACCAATTGAACTTACAGCTTATTACTTTTTTCCTTTCTCCACAGAGCGATTTAAATTTTTAATGGGTGGCGGTATCGGTTATTATTATGGAAATTTCATCAGAAAATTTGCTGATGTTGATCTTGAAGTTACTAATCGAAAAATAACACTAGGTTTCCTGGTTGCAACCTCAATCGATTATATGATTTTTGATTACCTCTCGGCAAGACTGGAAATGAAATTCCGCAATCCACAGTATAATGTTACAAGCAAGTACAGCAAAACTGAAGCTGATTATAATGGAACTCCCGTTCCACTCCTTGAAACTCCATTTGAGACAAAAGTAGATATTAACGGAGTGACATTTGTGTTTGGCTTAGTTTTCCAGATCTGAAGTATTTGAAGCTAATACATTTCTTTAATATTCAAATAATAAAACCTATTTTTGAACTGCAAGGTTATGAATAAAAAAATTTTTTATCTCACTGGATTCATGGCAGCAGGGAAGAGCACTATTGGTCCTATCCTGGCAAATACACTCGGCTGGAATTTTTTCGATCTTGATAAGGAAATAGAAAAGAAAGAGGGCTTGAAAGTAGTAGAGATATTCAAGCAAAAAGGAGAGGATTATTTCAGGGGAGTTGAAACCGAAATTTTAAACGAACTTTCCGACAATGAAGAATCTATTATTTCTCTCGGTGGCGGTGCGATTGCTTATGATGAGAATTTTAGTATTATCAAATCAACCGGAAAAATTATTTATCTTAAATCGTCTCCGGAGATGGCATACAAAAGGTTAAGGTTCAAGAAAGACAGACCGGCGTTTGTTTTTGAAAATGTTGAGGCTCCAACGAAAGAACAATTCCTTGAAAGAATCAACGAGCTGCTTGATTCAAGAAAACAATATTACGAGAGATGCGATTTTATCGTTGATACTGATAATCAGTCAGTTGGAAGAACCGTTGATATTATTGCCAGATACATAAATAAAGACATACTTAAAAATTAGTTTCTTAATTTGAAGACGATAACAGTTAAAACAAAATCAAAACATTATCATGTCTACGTCGGCGATGGGATATTAAATCGACTACCCAACCTGGTAAGTAAAAAAAAGCTGCCCGATCGGGTTTTTGTTGTTATCGATAAAAAAGTAGAACAGATTTATGGAAAGTCGATTAGAAAAGTCGTTAACAGTATTGCCAGTAAAAAATATTTCTTGGTTCTGACTTCGAATGAGAAATTAAAATCGTTCAATACCATCACTGAAATTTTTGACAGACTGTTTGAACAGAAGTTTGGAAAAGATACATTAATTATTGCCATCGGCGGGGGAACGATTGGAGATGTTGCTGGATTTGCTGCATCGACATATATGAGAAGTGTTCATTTAGTTCATATTCCAACGACTCTGCTTTCTGCGGTCGATAGTTCAATAGGTGGTAAAACTGGGATTAATTTCAGGCAGACAAAAAATCTTATTGGTTCTTTTTATCAACCTGATGTAGTTTTAATTGATACAAACTTCATCAGTTCTCTTCCTAAAAAAGATCTTATCTCCGGAATGGGAGAAGTTGTAAAATATTCTTATCTAACTGATAAAAAATTTTACCAGAAACTACTCGATAATTTCGAATTAATTTTACAAAAGGATTCTGATTTATTAAGCAGTATTATTTACGAAAGCATAAAAATAAAATCAGCAGTTGTTTCGCGGGATGAAAAAGAAGAAACGGGAGTTAGAAAAATATTAAACTTCGGGCATACTTTTGCACATGCTTATGAAAGTATTCTATCATACAAAATAGATCATGGTAAAGCGGTCGTTGCCGGAATTGTAAACGCTCTCTGTCTTTCTCTGGAACTCAAATTAATTGATAATCAGCAGTACAAATATTTGATTGAACTTCCTATGAAGTTACGATCTTATTTTAATCTTAAAAAAGTAAATCATAAAGCAATTTTTGAAGCTATGCTATACGATAAGAAGAACAGGCGAGGCAAAATTCAGTTTGTATTGATTAAAAATTTTGGTGAAATATTAGTAGATGTTCAGCCAGATTATAAATCAATAAAAAAATCGCTTGAAAGAAGTGAACTGGTTTGGTTTAAAAGGGCAACTGCCGGATTGTGAGGGCGAAACCCGGCAGCTTTGTGTGTCATATTTGGAGGGATGCTATGCTTAAACTATTTCGTTATATTTGTTTCAACATCGATGCCACGGACCGGAGGATTACAATTCGAACGGTATTTAAGTGCAGTATTTAGGTTTTTTGTGAGATAGGTTAAATGGGGGAAATAATTACCTGTAATTTACTCCCTCAAATTGCCGCTTGTCGGTTCAATCGGAATTTTTTGGCAAGGTTTAATAATAAGCGACAAAATTGACTTAAATCGATGACTTATCAATCGATTAATTACAAACTAGTTGATTTTATTGGACAGAAATCAACTAACCAGTATTTAAAATAATTTTGAATGTTGTTCCTTCACCAGGTCTAGAGCTTTTAACAAAAATCTTCCCTCCGTGGTAACCTTCGATAATTCTTTTTGATAGACTTAATCCCAGACCCCAGCCTCTTTTTTTTGTGCTATATCCCGGTCGGAACACATCCTTACGTCTTTTTATCTCGATTCCTTTTCCACTGTCGGTAACTTCTATCTCAACTTTACTTTTTGAATCTTTTACTTGTATATCAATTCTGCCTTTAGTCCCTTCGATGGCGTCAAGAGCATTTTTTATAAGATTCTCAATTACCCATTCAAATAATTCAGAGTTAATTTGTGCGAAAGCATTTTCGTCTCCGGAAATTTTTAACTCTACTACTTTTCCGGTTTGAGGTAATCTTCTCTCAAAGTAGGTTGTAACATGTTTTATCTCATCAATAACATTCTTTTTTATAAGTTCAGGTTTGGCTCCGATTTTCGAGAACCTGTAAGTTATTCTATTCAGCTTTTCAACGTCGTCACTTATTTCTTCTGAGATGTCTAACACTTTGTCTGCCTGTTGATAGTTCATTTTTAACATTTCAAGCCAGCCCATTAAACTTGAAATTGGAGTCCCGAATTGGTGAGCAGTTTCTTTAGCCATTCCAACCCAGATATTGCTTTGCTCACTCCTTTTGATGCTGCTGAAACCAATATATCCGAGAACAATAAACATCGCCGCGATAATTAATTGAACATAAGGGTAAAATCGAAGCTGCTTAATTAATTCCGAATCACCATAATGAATTTTATTAATTGTAGTTCCTTCATACTTAACCTCAATTGGTGGATGACTCTCATCCATTTCAGCAAGAGTTTTCTCAATAAATTTATTAAACTGATCTGAAGTAAGGTTTGAATCAACCTGAATATTACGGACATCAGTTCTGCTGTAAACATTATTATCTGCGTCGGATTGAATCAATGGAAAGTCAATTGGCTTAATGATATTGTCAAAAAGGAAAGTTATGTCAACATCAGGATTTGTTGTATTGGCTAAGTACTCTATTCCTTTTGCATAAAGTTCAACAATTTGTCTTTCTTTTTCTTGCAGCTTGGCCACTAGCGTTTGTGTGTAGTAAAGTGTACCTACTGCTATTAGTCCAGCAATTACCATTAATACAATCTTAATATTGACCGAAGCCGGTCCGCCTGACATTTTCATAATACACCTAAAGAAATGAACTATTAATTAAAACAAAATTAGATAAAAGGGGGTTAAAATTCAGTAGCGAACAATAACTAAATTACATAAAGAAGAAATTGCAGAATAAATATTAAACGAAAAATGTTTGTTTCCGCTTCGGACCAACTGATATAATATCTATTTTTATTCCCGAATGCTTTGCGATGAAACTGAGATAATCTTTAGTTTTTGCAGGAAGCTCTTCATACGAGGTACAATTGCTTATATCTTCATTCCAACCATCAAGTTCTTCATAAACTGGTTTTACCTTAGAGAGTTGTTCAACCGAAGTTGGGAAATATTTTATTTGTTTACCATTGAGTTCATAACCGACACAAACTTTGATTTTATTGAAACCGCTTAGAACATCAAGCTTTGTAATTGCCACGGAGGTAATTCCGTTAACCATTTGAGAATATGCAACAAGGAAAGCATCATACCATCCGCATCTTCTGGGTCTGCCGGTTGTTGCACCGAATTCTGCTCCAATTTCTCTCAACTTCTCTCCATCATCTTCGAGGAGTTCTGTTGGAAAAGGACCATTACCAACACGAGTAGTGTATGCTTTTACAATACCAATTACAGAATCAATTTTAGTTGGTGGTATTCCTGTACCGGTGCATGCTCCTCCGGAAGTGGGGCTACTTGAAGTAACAAATGGATAAGTTCCATGGTCAACATCAAGCAGTGTTCCTTGAGCGCCTTCGAGTAAAAGTGATTTGCCTTCAGCAATTGCATTATTAAGAAAGGATGGAACATCTTTAATGTATTTATCAATTGTTCTG
>Ga0209536_100010745_pt1 | contig 13466 bp, 12 predicted proteins | sample DeeMarSeWOR28_12_FD_187461 | JGI IMG/M metagenome (GOLD analysis project Ga0209536, IMG submission 187461) | Marine sediment microbial communities from White Oak River estuary, North Carolina - WOR-2-8_12 (SPAdes) (version 2) | ecosystem: Environmental > Aquatic > Marine > Intertidal zone >...
GAGCCGCGGCCCGGAACACCTCCAGCTCGTCGCCCACCGGCCGGTAGTACGGCGCCTCCCGCGACATCTCACTCCGCTCGCTCGAAGGGAACGATCTTCGGCAGCTCGACGCCTTCGGGAAGGACCACGTTGCCATCCGGGTCGATGTACGCGGAGGTCTCACCCTGATCGATGGGAAGGGCCGGGTGAGGACAGAGCCGCCCGGTGCCTTCACCGCAGATGCCCATCGTGAAGTACGAGCGCTTCTGGATGTCTTCCGGCCAGGGCTCGGCGTGCATCGCCAGCCACTGGGCGGGGAGGTTGTAGAACAGGAAGAAGAACGCGCTGATCGCCGCGAAGATCGCCAGGAATCGCGTCGTCTCGTGCTTGAAGCGCCCGCCCTGCACGTGCTCCAGGCCGCGCTCGGCGAAGGTCCGACCGCGATCGTCCGTGAAGAAGCGCAGCGAGCAGAACCCGGCCTGGACTGCGCCCCACATCAGCCCCTGGTAGATCGGATACTGGTGATACGTGTCGGGGAAGAGCGAGAGCGACTTGATGGCGCCGGGGTACGTGAAGAGGCCCATCGGCATCAGGAAGAACCCCTCCATCACGATGTCGAAGAAGAACGTGAACACGACCAGCACGCCGAGCAGCCCCGGGACGCCCAGATTCGGCCAGCGCAGCTTGGCGCGCCGCATCACCCAGCAGCCGAGCATCGTGCAGATGAGGACACCGTACGAGTAGCCGAAGCCGTTCATCAGCAGCGGCTCCGGCATCATCGCGCCCGGCTTGCCCCAGGACACCCAGCCCGGGATGTCCTGCACCCACGATCCGCGGTTCCAGAGCCAGGAGTTGTAGGTGCACCAGGTGTTCAGGTAGTTCAGCAGCGGGTCCTGGAAGAACAGGAAGGTGAACGCGAGAAGCAGCATGCCGTCGGTCGTGATGCGCCGCTCCCGACGCCAGGGCTTGATGAGGAAGTGGTAGACGGCGACCGGCCACCCGGCCACGATGACCCCCGTCCAGATCGTGAGCACGGTCTTCATCCAGGTCGGCGGATCGCTCGGCCCGGGCGGCACCGGGGCGAAGTACGGTCCCGTGACCCACTTCGCCCAGACGTAGAGCTGCACCGCGAGGATCACGCCTCCGACGAAGGCCCACGCGACGACGGGCCTGGACGTGACATGGGCCCGGGCATCCAATGCCTCGGTCGGGATCGCGACCGGTGCCCTCAGTGCCTCCATGATCGGTCCTCCCTTCTTCCGCGCCTTCGTACTCCGAACCCCGACGGGCCCGACGCCACCGGCGTCAGCCGCCGAGGCCGTGGAGGCAGAACTCCCAGGCGTCCTCGGCCGAGACGCGTGCCTCGGGCTTCTGGACGAGGCGGTTCATCAGCCAGCCGTACATGACGGTCTGCTGGATCAGCAGAGTGGCCCGCCGTGTGTCGCTCACCTTCAGCGAGCCGGCCGCGACCGCGGCCTCGAGCAGCTCCGACAGCATCCGCGAGGCCGGCGCCATCACCGCGGCCAGACGCTCGGGATCCTTGAGCGCGAGCTGCAACGAGAACTCCGAGAGCGGGACGCGATTGTGGGATCCGCGCTTGCGCCGCGTTCCGAGCGGCTCGCACCACTCGTGCAGACGGATCGTGAACGCGCGAAGGCGCTCGAGCGGCTCGGACTCGGACGCCACCGCCGCGCGCAGGTCCTCGAGGGCCTCGCGGATGCTCTCCTCGAGCAGCGCGAACAGCAGCTCGTCCTTGCCTTCGAAGTACTGGTAGAACCCCCGCAGCGACTGCTTCGAGCGGTCGACGACCTCCTGGATCGTGAACTCGGTCGTGCCCTTCTCGTCGATCAGCGCGAACGCCGCGTCCAGGAGGCGCTGGACGCGCTGCTCCGCGCGCGAGCGCGCTGCGCTCAGGCTCTTCGAGACCGCGCGCTGACGCCAGCCCGGTGCCTTCTCGTCCTGGAGGTCGTCGGTTCTCGCCATGGGAGAATCAATCCTCAGTCCGCCTGCGACGGGGGGACCACGCGCGCTGCGCCCGAGATGGACTTGAGCTCCACGTACCCCTCGAGACCCTCGCGCCCCAGCTCTCGTCCGATGCCGCTGGCCTTCACGCCGCCGAACGGGGCGGCGGGGTCCATGCTGTAGGGCTGGTTGACGCCGAAGGAGCCCGATCGGACCCGGCGGGCGACGGCGAGGCCGCGCGTCGCGTCGGCCGTCCAGACCGAGCCGGAGAGCCCGTAGTCGGAGTCGTTCGCGATCCGGATGGCGTCTTCGTCGTCGCGATACGGGATCACCGACAGCACCGGTCCGAAGATCTCCTCCCGGGCGATCTTCATCCGGTTGTCGACGTCGGCGAAGAGCGTGGGCCGGACGTACCACCCGCACCCGACACCCGAGGGCAGGTCGGTGCCGCCGATCACCCGACGGGCGCCCTCGCGCTCACCGTCCTCGATGTAGGCACGCACCCGCTGCTGCTGCCGCCGGGCCACCAGGGGTCCGATCTCGGTCGCGGGGTCTTCGGGGTCCCCGACGACGAGGCCTTCGACCATCGAGGCGAGGGCCCCGAGGAACTCGTGCTGGCGCGCCTCCGGTACGAGGATGCGCGTCTGTGCGACGCACGCCTGGCCGTTGTTCATCAGCCCGGCGACCTTCACGCCCGCCGCGACCGTGGCCGGGTCGGCGTCGTCGAGCACGATGGCGGCCGACTTGCCACCGAGCTCCAGGCTCGCCTTCTTCAGGTTGGACCCGCAGGCGGCGGCGATACGGCGGCCGACCGCCGTGGATCCCGTGAAGGAGACCCGATCGATGCCGGGATGGTTCACGAGGGCCTCCCCGACGGCCCCATCGCCCGGGAGGATGCTGACCAGGCCCGGGGGCAGCCCGGCCTCTTCGATCAGTTCGGCCAACAGCAGCGAGTCGAGCGGCGTCTCGGGCGCGGGCTTGACGACGATCGAGCATCCGGCGAGCAGCGCCGGTGCGAGCTTCCCGACCACGAGGAAGAGCGGCACGTTCCAGGGCACGATCGCGGCGACCACGCCGCCGGACTCCCGGCGGACGAGCACGTCCTCGCCGAAGAAGCCGGGACGCACCTCCTCCCAGGGAAAGCTCGCAGCGATGTCGGCGAACGCGTCGAGCAGCAGCATCGGCAGCGTCGCCTGGGAGAACTTCGAGAACGAGATCGGGGAGCCCACCTCGGCGGTGATCAGCTGCGCGATCTCGCGCCTGCGCGGGCGGTAGAGCTCGGTCAGGCGACGCACGGCAGCGATTCGCTCGCAGGGCTCGAGCCGGGGCCACGGCCCCTCGTCCTGGGCGTGCCGCGCGGCCGAGACGGCCCGGTCCACGTCCGCCGGACTGGCGGCGGCGACCACCGCGATCGGCTTCTCGCTGTGGGGCGAGACCACTTCGATCCGCGCGTCGCCGCTGGGTGCCGTCCACGTCCCGCCGACGAACAGCTGCCGTCTCTCCTGCACGGATGCCTCCGCTCCCCGCCCGTCGCCGTGAAACTTCGATTCTCCCAGAATGAGAATTGAATTGCCAGCCTCTCCGGCCGTGGCTAGGGTGGGAACGCGGACGGCTGGGGGCGAAGGAGATCGGGATGCGCATCGGCCTGATGACCGGCCCGGAGCGGGGGCGGTATCGCCGCAAGGTCGCGCAGCTCGCGGCCGACGCCGCCGCGGCCGAGCGGGACGGCTTCACCTCGATCTGGGCGCCCCAGATCCCGGGGGACTTCGACGCCTTCACCACGATCACGCTGATGGGGCAGGCGACGGAGCGCATCGAGCTCGGCACCGCGGTCGTGCCGATCCAGACCCGCCATCCGATCGCGATGGCCCAGGAGACGCTGTCGGTCCAGGCGGTGTGCGACGGCCGCTTCACGCTCGGAATCGGCGTCTCGCATCACTGGGTGATCGAGGACATGCTCGGCCTCTCCTACCAGCGTCCGGCCCGCCAGATGCGGGACTATCTCGAGGTCCTGAACGCCGCCCTCACGGGCCCGGGTACGGTGGACGTCGAGAACGAGGGCTACCGCGTGCACAGTCCGATGGACGTCACCGATCACGCCCCCAATCCGGTCCTGCTCGCGGCCCTCGCGCCGGTGATGCTGCGCGTCGCCGGCGAGCTCGCATCGGGGACGATCCTGTGGCTGGCCGACGAGCGCGCGGTCGGAGAGCACGTCGTGCCCCGAATCACGCAGGCGGCGGCCGCGGCCGGAAGGCCGGCTCCGCGGGTCGTCGCCGGGGTCCCCGTGGCCCTGTGTCCCAACGGCGAGGTGGACGCCGCGCGGGACACGGCGAACCGCCTGCTGGGGCACTCCGAGTTCTGCCCGAGCTACCAGCAGCTGCTCGAGCGGGGCGATGCCAAGAACGAGGGGGACATCCTCGCCGCCGGAGACGAGTCGGCCGTCAGCCGTCGGCTGCGCGCCTTTCGCGACGCGGGCGCCACCGACCTGGCCGTGCGCGTCGTTGCGCTCGGGCCCGATCGCGAGTCGCGCCTCGCATCGAAGCGGCGCACCCTGGAGTTCCTCGCCTCGCTCTGTCCCGAGCTCTGATCGCCCGCTGTGCGAGCGGATCAGCGGTCGTAGTCGACGACCACCTCGCGGCTCGTGGGCAACGCCTGGCAGGTCAGCACCCAGCCCTCCTCGACCTCTTCGGCGTTCAGCGCGTTGTTGACGCGCATCGTGGCCCGCCCCTGCTCGAGGAACGCCATGCAGGTCGCGCAGTTCCCCGACTCGCACGAGAACGGCGGCTTCAGACCCGCGCGGCGGGCGGCGCCGAGGAGCGTGTCGCCCGGCTCGTACGGGATCGTGTGCTTGCGGCGGTCCAGCCGGATCACGATCGATTCGGTGTCGGAGGCCTCGCAGGGGCCGGGCGCGTCCTCGGGCAGCTCGAAGCGCTCGATGAACACCTGGCTGCGGGCGACCTCTCGCCGGGCCAGGCCCGCCTCCACCACCTCCATGTACGGCCCCGGTCCGCACACGTAGAAGTCGGCCTGCGCGCGGCTCCCGATCAGGGCCGCGCAGGCGGCGGCATCGAGGAAGCCGCGCTCGGCGTCCAGGTGATGGTGCACCGACAGCCGCCCCTCGGATGCCGCACGCAGCCCCTCGAGCGCGTCGGCGAAGATGACGCTCCCCTCGTCGCGGTTGGCGTACACCAGCGCGATCTCGCGCCGAGTCGTCAGGAGTGCCGTCTTGATGATCGAGAGGATCGGCGTGATCCCGCTGCCCCCCGCGAAGGCGACGATCGGGGTCCCGGCCGCGCGCAGCACGAAGAGTCCCGACGGGGGCATCACCTCGATCGTGTCGCCCGGGGCGAGCGTGTCGTTCATCCAGTTCGACATCGTCCCGCCGGGCACGCGCTTCACCGTGACGGTGAGCGGGTCGCCCGTGTCCGGTGAGCTCGACATCGAGTAGCAGCGGACCACGGACTCGCCGCCGATCGCCGCGCGAAACGTGCAGAACTGGCCGGCGGCGTAGGCGAACCTCTCCCGGAGCGCCGCCGGAATCGAGAGCACGAACGACCTCGTGTCGGCGGTCTCGTCGACGACGGCGGCCACCGTCAGCGGGTGGTAGTCGTGTTCGCGCTGCATCGGACTCCGGGGCGAGGCGATGATAGGACCACGGTCGCTGGCTGCAATACGACTCTCAGATAATGCTAGTATGATTCTCGCTCATGGATACCCGCGATACGCCCGAGCAGGCCGAGCTGCGCAGTTCCGCCGGTCGGTTGACCCGCGAGCTGGGACCGCGGAGCGTGGCCGACCTCGACGATGGGAAGCGAAGCCGGCGTCTCGCCGAGGCGGTGCGCGACGCGGGCTGGCTCGAGCTGCGCCACGACGGCGGTGACGGTCTCCCGTTCGCCAGCGGGGTCGAGGCGGCCATCATCGCCGAGGCCCTCGGAGAGGCGGTCGCCGACGTCCCGTTCGCGGGGCCGGTCCTGGCCGCCGACCTCGCCCGGCGCGCCGGTGCCGCCCCGATCGACGGCGCGGTGGTCGCGTTCGCGCCCGACCTGGTGGACGCCGCGGTGGTGTCGGGCTCGCTGACGGACGTCCCGCTGCATGCGGTCGACGCCGCCCCGGGCGGTCGCCTGGTCGCCTACGCCCTGACGCCCGACGGTGAGGGCTACCGCCTCGCGAGCATCGAGACGGACGCCGCGGACGGAGGCGCGGACCTCACGCGAAACGTCCGCGCGATCCCGCCCGGCCTGCCCGTGCGGCCCGTCGCCGATGCGTCCCGAGCCCTGGACCGGGACGACCTCGACGCCTGGGTCGCCCTGGGGCTGGCGCTGACGAGCGCTGATCTGGTCGGAACGATCCGCGGCGTGCTCGACGCCTCGGTCGGGTACGCGCGCGAGCGCAAGCAGTACGGCGTCGCGATCGGAAGCTTCCAGGCCGTGCAGCATCTCCTGGCCGAGGCCCACACGCTGATGGAGGGTGCGGCGAGCGTCGCCGCCTACCCGGCGTGGGCCGCCGACGCGCTCGCGCCCGCCGAGGCGCGGGGCGCCGGGCGCGTCGCCAAGGCGTATTGCGCGCGCGCGGCGCGCACCGCGTGCGAGACCGCCGTGCAGGTGCACGGCGGAATCGGGAACACCTGGGACTGCATGGTGCACGTGCACCTGCGCCGGGCGCTCCTCTCCTCGCGCTGGCTCGGGGACGACGGCGAGATGCTGCGCCAGCTCGGGCAGACGCGCCTCGGAGTGACCCATGGACTTTCGTGACTCGCCCGAGGAGGCGGCGTTCCGCGCGCGACTGCGCGCCTGGATCGCCGAGCACAACCCGGGCCTGCCCGCCTCCTCCACCGACGACGAGTACTGGGCGCGGCAGGCCGAGTGGCACACCGCCCTCTACGGCGCCGGCTTCTTCGGCCTGTCCTGGCCCAGGCGCTTCGGCGGGCAGGAGCTGCCCTCGGTCTTCGACGTGATCCTCGACGACGAGCTCGCCGCAGCCGGCGCGCCGCCGCGCCCGAGCCTCGGCTACCTCGTGCAGGGGATCACCACCCACGCGAGCGATGCCGTCCAGGAGCGCTTCCTGCCGGGCCTGATCAGCGGGCGCGAACGCTGGTGCCAGGGCTTCAGCGAGCCCGACGCGGGCTCCGACCTGGCTGCGCTGCGCACCACCGCGCGGCGCGACGGCGACGAGTACGTGATCGACGGCCACAAGATCTGGACCAGCTACTCGGACGTCGCCGACTGGTGCTTCCTGCTCGCCCGCACCGACCCGGACGCACCGAAGCACAAGGGGCTCTCGGCCTTCGCCGTACCCATGGACCAGCCGGGGATCGAGCAGTACCCGCTGCGCATGATCAATGGCATCACCAAGGAGTTCGGTCAGGTGGTGTTCGACGGCGCGCGCGTCGCCGCGGAGAACATGATCGGGAAGCCGGGCGAGGGCTGGCGCATCGCGATGACCATCGTCAGCCACGAACGCGAGCCCGGCGAGGTCGGCTACGTCTCGCGCTACCTGAAGACGGCGAAGGACCTGGAGGCGAAGGTGCGTCGGAGCCCGGACGCCTTCCGCAGCGACCAACGCGAGGCGGTGGCCTGGGCGTTCGTCGAGGCGGAGATGCTGCGGTTGCACGTCCGCCGCCGCCTCTCCGAACGACTCGATGGCGTCGATCACGGCCCCGGCGGCTCCGTCGACAAGCTGCTGATGACGTGGACCGAGCAGGCGGTGGGCCACGCTGCGCTGGCCGTTTCGGGGTCGCAGGCGGTGGTCGACGGCGACGACGTCGCGCTCAAGATCTACCTGTACAGCCGCGCCCAGAGCGTGATGGGCGGCACCTCGCAGATCCAGAAGAACATCATCGCCCAGCGCATCCTCGGCCTGCCCACGGGCTGACCGCGAAGGAGTCGCATGAACTACGAACTCCCGGACGCGGTGCGCGTCGAGGCCGACGGCCCGGTGCGCATCGTCAGGCTCTCGCGACCGGACCAGCTCAACGCCGTGAACGAGGAGCTGCATCTGGGGTTGACCCGCGTCTTCCCGCTGCTCAGTGCCGACCCCGATGCGCGCGTCGCCGTCATCACCGGCGAGGGGCGCGCCTTCTCGGCGGGGGGCGATTTCGATCTGCTCGACCGCATGGCGAAGGACCGCGTCCTGCGACGCGATGTGATCGCCGAGGGCCGGGAGCTCGTGCTGGGCATGATCCGCTGCCGGGTCCCGGTGGTCGCCGCGGTCAACGGTCCGGCCGTCGGTCTCGGATGCAGCGTGATCGCGCTCTCGGACGTCGTCTACATGGCCGAGTCGGCCTACCTGTCGGACCCGCACGTGATGGTGGGCCTCGTCGCCGCCGACGGCGGCCCCCTCACCTGGCCCCTGCACACGAGCCTGCTGCTGGCCAAGGAGTACGCCTTTACCGGCGACCGGATCGGCGCGGCCCGGGCGCGGGAGATCGGCCTGGCGAATCACGTGTGCCCGGATGACGAGGTGTTCGCCGCGGCACTCGCCGCCGCCCACAAGATCGCCCGACTGCCCCGTCAGGCCGTGGAGGCGACCAAGCGGGTGCTGAACCTGCACGTCGAGCGGTCGGTGCTGGCCACCATCGACTTCGCCCTGTCGGCCGAGACCGAGTCGTTCGAGACGGACGACCTGCGCGAGAACATCGACCGCTTCCTCGGACGATCGTCCACGGTGGGATGAGCGCGGCAGACCGCGCTGGCCAGGCGGACGAGCTTCACAGCTCGACGAGGGTCGGAGCGCGGCGTTCGGCCAGCAGCCGACGCCCGACGTCCAGAACGATCTCGTCGGCCGATCCGAAGAGCCCCTCCAGCGCGAGGGTCCGCTTGAGGAAGCGCTGGAACGGATGCTCGCTGGTGAAGCCGATGCCGGCGAGCACCTGCTGGCAGTGCCGGGCCACCGTGTGCGCGGTGCGGCCGGCGACCGCCTTCGCGAGGGCGGCCGTGTCCGGGTTCGGGTCTTCCCGGGCCGCAGTCAGCGTCGCCTCGAGGGCCTCCACCGCAACCAGCGCGTCCGCGAGCCGGTGACGCACGGCCTGGAAGCGCGCGATCGGACGACCGAACTGGACCCGCTCCAGCGCATGGGACCGCGCCAGCTCCAGCATCTCCCGGCTGGCTCCCGCGATCTGGTGCGCCACGGCGCGCCGAGCGAGCGCCACCGCCGACTGCCAGGCCGCGGCCTCGAGAACCGAAGTGTCTGGCGCCCGGGCCTGCACGCGGACCGCCCGCAGGCCGGCGTCGGGATCGACCCCGCGTACCGCCTGGACCTCGGCGTCCGCGATCGGAACCCGGCCGCAGCGCGGCTCCGACTCCGTGCCGCAGACGACCAGCAGCTCGCGAGCCGTGGCGGCGCGACCCGTCGCGAGGCCCTGCGCCCGAAGGTCGTCGGCGTCGATGCGTCCCGGCGGCCCCCACGCGGTGAACGGCGGCAGCAGGACGGCGAGATCGGCGCGCGGCTGCTGGCCGATCGCCGACACGACCACGTCGTCGAGCGCCGTGGCCGTCGCGTTTGCGGCGCCGAGTGCGCTGAACACGATGTCGATGGCGTCGTCGGGCTCGTCGGCGAGGATCTCCGGCCATCCGAGCTTCGCGAGGACGACATCGATGTCGGCGTCCTGGCCCCCGGCGGCGAGGGCGTGGGCGATCGCCCCGCGCACCGTCGCCGCCATCGAGGCGCGTTCGTCGGCGTCGATCATGCGTCGCTCCCGAGCTCGAGCAGCCGACGGGCGATGATGTTGCGCTGCACCTCGATGGTGCCGCCGTAGATCGTCGCGGCGCGCGAGTACAGGTAGTCGCTGCGCCACACCTCGCCGGCCCCGCTGTCGTCCAGCTCGATCGTGCCGGGGAGGAGGCGGCGGACGGCGTCGTACGTCGTCTGCTCCGCGGTCGCCACGAGCACCTTGTCGATCGACGTCTCCGCGCCGAGCGTGCCGGTCTCGGCGAGCCGGTGCTGGGTGGCCCGCGAGCGCGCGCGCAGCGCGTGAAGCTGGAGGTAGGCTTCCCCCACGATCTCCGCGGCGCGGTCGTGGTCCGGCGCGACCTCGACGACCTGCTGGAGCCGCCGGTAGAGGTACGCGATGCGCTGCCAGAAGCACGAGGAGCGCTCGTAGGGGAGGATGCTCATCGCGACGGCCCAGCCCCCGTTCAGCTCGCCGAGCATCCGGTCGGCCGGGACCACGACGTCGTCGAAGAACACCTCGGCGAACTCCTGCTCTCCGTTGAGCATCTCGAGCGGCGCGACCGTGATCCCCGGCGTGTCCATGTCGACGAAGAACGCGGTGATGCCCCGGTGTCGCGAGTCCGTCGGCCCCGTTCGCGTGAGCAGCACGCAGCGGTCGGAGAACTGCGCCAGGCTGGTCCAGACCTTCTGGCCGTTGATCACCCAGCGGGGCGCCTCGCGGGCGTCGCCTGCTTCGGGAGCGGCGCGACAGCGCAGGGACGCCAGGTCGCTGCCCGAGTCGGGCTCCGAGAAGCCCTGGCACCAGAGCTCGGCGCCGGAGAGCAGGCGCGGCACGACCTCGGCCGCCAGCGCGGGCGGCGCGAAGTCGATCAGCGTGGGCGCCAGCACCTCGATCAGCGAGAACAGGCCCGGATCCGCGAGGTCGCGCCCCGCGATGGCCGCGCCGAGCTCGGTCCGCAGCATCGGCGAGCCGCCCCGCCCGCCGACGCGCTCCGGCCATCCGAGCTGCATCCAGCCCGCCTCGAACAGGATCCCCTTCACGCGCTGCATCTGCGCGACGTGGTCGTCGAGCGTTCCGGGCGGGGAGAAGCGGGGTGCCAGCTCCTCGCGGTGGGCATCGAGCCACGCATGCAGCTCCGCCCGGTACGGGGCGAGCCCGAGCGACGCGCCGGAGTCCGGTACCTGCCCCATGGGTAGAAGCGTACTATACGCAGAAGGAAATGGTATTCTCAGCCGCGAGCAGCCAGCTGGCCGCGGCTGCCGAAGGAGGAGCGCATGAGCGAGGTTCTGGCCCCCGAGGCCTTCATCCAGGATCTGGTGGCTCGCATCGGGGCCCGGCGGACCTTCGGCAGCCACCCGCTCTGGCTCGAGCTGGCCGACGGCAAGCTGACCCCCGAGCAGCTGAAGGCCTTTGCCGTGCAGTTCTTCCTGCAGGTGCGCGAGTTCCCCCGGGCCGTGAGCGCGATGCACTCCAACTGCCCGTTCCCCCAGGAGCGCATGGAGCTCGCGGAAAGCGTCTACGAGGAGGAGACCGGTCGGATCTCCGGCTGCAACCAGCCCCACCCCGAGCTCTTCATCCGCTTCGGCGAGGCGGTGGGCCTGTCGCGATCGGAGATGATCGAGGGCAAGCCCCTGCCCGCGACCCGCGCGCTGATCGACTGGTTCGAGCTGTCGACCAAGCAGCGCTCGTTCATCGAGGGGGCCGCCGCGATCAACCTGGCCGCCGAGGGGCAGGTGCCCGGCGCGTTCGGCCCGATGGCGCGTCGGCTCCAGCAACACTACGGGCTGAGCCGCGAAGCGGTGGAGTTCTGGGACATCCACGAGATGGCGGATGCGGAGCACAGCGAGGTCGGCGACAACATCGTCATCCGCCATGCCACCGACGCCGCGACCCAGGCGAGGGTGCGCGACGCGCTCCAGCACTCGCTCGACGCCTGGTGGCAGTTCTTCGACGGGATCCACGCGTCGCTCTGAGGACGCGGGAGGCGGGCTGGCTCGACCCCGCTAGCGACGGCCGGTCGACCGGCGCGACGCCTTCGTGTCGCCAGGGTCGGAGCGAAGCCACGCGCGCAGCTCGACCTTGCGGACCTTGCCGGATGCGGTCCTGGGGAAGTCGGTCACGAGGCGCAGCTGCTCGGGCCACTTCTGACGGGCGAGGCCGACCCCGGAGAGGTGCGCGGTGACGTCGGCGAGGGTCACGGGCGCGGCATCGGGAAGCATCCGGACGATCGCACACGCGTGCTCCCCGAGGCGCTCGTCCGGGGCGGCGACCACGGCGACCTCGGCGACGCCGGGCAGCGCCTGCAATGCCTCTTCGACCTCCGCCGCGGAGATGTTCTCTCCGCCTCGGATGATCACGTCCTTCAGCCGATCGGTGATGGTGAGGTAGCCCTCCTCGTCGAGCACGCCGATGTCGCCCGAGTGGTACCAGCCGTCGTCGTCGAACGCGGCGGCGTCGAGCGCCGGGTCCGTGTAGCCGAGGCACAGGTCGGGGCCGCGGGACAGGATCTCCCCGGGCGTGCCGGGCGGGACGTCGTTGCCCTCCTCGTCGACGAGGCGCAGCTCGACGCCCGCCAGCGCCCGGCCATCCGTCTGGTGGCGGCGGTCCGCCGGGTCGTCGAAGTGGCAGCCGGTCGTCGACGGATGCTCGGTGGAGCCGTACGCGCGAATGATCGCGATGCCCAGCGCGGCCGCCCGCTCGCCGAGGGCGACCGGCACGGGCGCACCGCCGAGGCCGATCCGCTTCATGCGAGCGGCGTGCTCCGGGGTGAAGCCGGGGTGATCCAGCAGGCTCGCCAGGAACACCGAGGCGCCGGTGCCGGCGCCGATGTCGGCCTTCAGCATGACCTCGAGCGCGTGCGCCGGATCCCAGCGATCGATCAGGTGGATGTTCTCACCCGCAGCCAGCGGGCCGAGCACGGCGCCGAGCATCCCGGTGGCGTGGGTGACGGGCGAGCCCATCAGGTTGGGCTTTCCCGGCGTCATGTAGGCCGTGATGTGGCGCAGCTCGGAGAGCATCGTGCGGTGATCGTGGATCACTCCCTTCGGGTCGCTGGTGGTCCCGGACGTGTACGCGAGCACCGCCACCTCGTCCGGCTGCACCCGGGGAAGGTCGGCCGCCGGAGTCCGTGCAGCGCACGCCTCCCAGCCGATGCGCGCGACGCCGGCGCCGCTCGCAGGCGCGTCGTCCTCCCCGACGACCACGTGCAACCGGAGAGACGTCGGAGCGGCCGTGTCGACGATCGCCCGGTAGTCGACGGCGCCGTAGGCGAGCGGCGAGATGTACGCCACCGCGGCGCACTGCTCGAGGATGAAGGCGACCTCCTTGCGCCCGTAGATGTGTACGATCGGGACCAGCACGTACCCACCCAGGGCCAGCGCGGCGAACGCGACCACGGCCTCGCGCCAGTTGGGCAGCTGGAAGGCGACGGCTTCGCCCGGCTCCACGCCCATCTCGCGGAGGAGCGTGACGAGCCGGCGCGCCTCGGCGTCGATGTCGGAATACGTCCCCTGCCAGCCGCGGGATCGGGACCAGATCGCCACGGTCGACGACGGGTGCTCGGCGAGCTGCCGCGCGACCATCGCGCCGAGGGTCTCGTCCGTCCACCAGCCGGCGTCGATGTACGCTCGTTCGAGATCGGGCGGAAGCGCGCGCGGGCTCCACCGCTTGCCGGGGCGACGCGGATCGGCGCTCACGCGACCCCCGGGCTCGTCGTCGCGTGGGTGCGCAGCGCGAAGCGCAGTGTCTTCATGTTGCTCTGCATGTTGCACCCACCGTGGGATCGGGCTCCCGGTGCATGCGCCCTAGGCGCCCGCGCTTCGGGCGGCGTGCGCACGCTCCGCGCGCGCCCGCATGA
>Ga0209536_100010746_pt1 | contig 13466 bp, 10 predicted proteins | sample DeeMarSeWOR28_12_FD_187461 | JGI IMG/M metagenome (GOLD analysis project Ga0209536, IMG submission 187461) | Marine sediment microbial communities from White Oak River estuary, North Carolina - WOR-2-8_12 (SPAdes) (version 2) | ecosystem: Environmental > Aquatic > Marine > Intertidal zone >...
CCGCCACAGCCGCGGCAGCACCGGTCGTCTTCGCACCGCTGAACTCGGCGGAGAAGCGACCGAACGAGACGCTGCCCTCCATGGCCTCGCCTTCCAGCGTGCCGGTGTAGGCCGCTTCTACCACTCGACCGCCCATGCTCATGGCGACGGTGAAGCTGAAGCGGTTGCCGCTCACCCAGCCCTCGCTGACGTCGCCTTCGCCACGTTGGCCGCGAACGCTGCCGGAGAGCGTCCCGTCCGGCTTCATGGTGAGCTCCGCGGTGGATTCCTGCGTTCCACGCTGCGACTCGACGGTGAGCGTCCACCTGCCGCTGAGGTCCACGGCCGGCGCTTCACCGGGCCGCTCCGCCACTCGCTTCTCGAACTTGTGGCCGTCGACGAAGACGATCTTCACCTTCGCCTTCTCGTCGAACAGGTCGCCGTCGGTTACCACCAGGTTCGCGATCTTGTCACGTTCGACGCTGCCCAATCGGTCATCCACGCCGTAGATCTCCGCCGCACCCAGCGTGAGCGCTCGCAACGCCGCATCACGGGACAGTCCCGCGTCCAGCGCCGCACGCACGCCCTCGAAGACATCGCGCGGCGAAGCCGCACCGCCGGAGTAGAAGGCGAAAGAAACGCCGGCGTCGCTCAGCACCTTCGGGGTGGAGGGCGCCCACGCCCGGGTCCGCAACGAGGCGAGTGATTCCTCGGATTCTGGATCCGCATCGCGCGACCGCTCCGGCCACCTGAGGTTCACCAGGACCGGGGCGCCGGCCGCGGCCAGCTCCGAGACGACGTCGTAGCCCTGCTGCGCTCCGTAGACCACCGTCCGTACGCCGAGAGCGTCGCCCAAGTCGAGCGCCCGGCTGATCTCCTTCGCCTCGTTCCCGGGAATCAGTACAGGCCACCGCTCCGCTACGGCACGGCTCAAGGGGTCCAGCGTCCGGTCGTAAGCCGGCCGGTCCCCACCGGCAGCGCGGGCCTGGTCGGCGTGGGTGGCTTGAGCGTAGCGATCCGCGTCCAGGAGAAGTTGCCTGTGGTAGGCAATTACGGCGAACAGCGAGCTGGGGTAGCTGCGGAACCCGCCGGAAGCCTGAAGGTTGAGGCGCAGCGCTGCGGGCGTTCGCACCACCATCTTCTCCGGCCGTTCGCTCCACACGTTCACCACCGCTCCCTGCCCCGTCACGAGCCCGTCACTGGGAACGGTCAGAACGTTAGTGAAACCGGCCTCCCGCCAGCTCTCGAGCCGCGAGTCGTTCAATGCCAGCATATCGGCCGCCGCGCGCCAAGAATAGGTGGACGGGCGGTCTTCCGGACCTTGAGCGGTTGGGCCGGCCGCCGGCCCAGCCGCTGTCTGGGCTCGCGCGCCGGCGGCAACGCCGTCCCCGCTCTCGAGACCCAGATCGGTGAGGGCGTCGAAAAGGCCGGGATAGACGGTCAGACCTTCGCCATCGATCACCCACGCTTCAGGCGGGATCTCGACGTTCGTCCCTACGGCCGCGATGAGCCCGTCGGCGATCACCACGGTCCCGCTCTCGATGACGGGGCCGGACACGGTGACGATGCGGGCATTGGTGATGGCGTAGTAGGGCGGCGGGTGCGGCTGGTCGTAGGGGGCCTGACCGACTGCGGCGCTCGGAAGCGTCGCGGCGGCGGCCGCAGCCAAGAGGACCAACGCGGTGAGGCGCGGGACTGCTCTACGCCGTAGATGCACCCACGCCGCTTCCCCGGGAATGGACGGTCGTCTCATCTCTTTCCCTTCCGTGGTTCAAGCGGTTTTGTGCTGGAATTGGGGCGGCACTCCAGCTAGGATAACACTTGTGGGGCCGGAATCGTTGAGCCGGCCCCACCACTTCCGTTTGACAAGATATTTCAGTTGCTGGCAGGCACGGGAACGGCGCTCCAAATAATATCGTCGTGGCCATCCACCATTACGGCCGACCGCTCAAAGAGCGCGGGATTCGCGACCCATGCCGATTCCAAGCTCTCGAACAGGTCATCCATGTGGTCCCACTCGTCGAAGAAGTACAGCACCTTCCAGTTGTGGCGGCCACCCGTGTTGTGTCCCTCCAATACCCAACCAGCCAGGAGTCCGTCCTCCATCCCCTGGTCGAGGACCGGCGCGACCAGCTCGGACCAGTTGGCGTTCCACTCTTCCAGGTCCGAGAAACTGATCTGGTAGCTGGAATCGTAGATGTACTGCGGCGCGGCATCCTCGGGCAAATGGATCTCGGTGAGGTCCCAGATTTCGTCATAGTGTGCCTGGATGATTTCACTGGACCAGTCGAAGTACTCCTCAGCGCGCTCCTCCAACCGACCGAGGAACTCGCTCCAAAATGTGTCGAACTTCGCCCAGTCGTCGGCGATGGCCGCGAAACGCCAGTTGTACTCACCGGCGGTCATGTGCTGCCAGATCGCCCAGGTCTGAATGACCCCCTCGTCCCGTAGCTCCTCGAGGATCGGGACTTCGTGCTCGAAATGCCCGGCGATCAACTCCGCCATGTCGGCGTACGAGACCTTGTAGTAGGCGGCGTAGACCTTTGACCCAACTTCCGCCTGGGCGGCGAGTTGAGTCGGCACGAGCAATAAGGCGAGCACGGCGCAAGAGATTAGGCGTGCCATGGGTTCCCTCCTTTGGTTGGGATGTCGTATGGGAATATCGAGTAATTGAACAATAGAGCAAGAGAACATTCGAAGTTGAAGTAGCGGTGCCACTGCGACCGTGTACACTTCGACTTCGATTACTCTATTGCTCTATGGTTCTCTTATCTATTGTCTGACATTCCCAAGAAATCCAGGTAAGCCAGCACCAGCTGTCCCTTCACCACCCTATTGCTTCCATCCCCTCCCGACCAGACTTTTCCTCCATGCCCCGTATCCAATGCTTTCGACCTACGGAGGGAGCCATGCGTCTCTTTCGTCTATCCATCATTGTGGCCGTTCTCGCCGTTCTCCTTCCAGCCGCCTGGGGACAGGCTCAAACGCCGGCACAGGAAGCAGCGGAGGGAGCCGAGCGTCTGCTCCGGGCCCACGACAACCTGCGCCATCGTCTCGACGTCCTGGAGAAGTTGATCGATGATGTGCTCTGGTACGATCGCGTCGGCGATATCGCCGTCGTCGATAAGGTCCGCATCTACGGGCCGCCGCTGGCCAACGAGCCCGACCCGCCCCCCAGTGGGCCCGGCAACCCATTCAAGTTCTATACGTACGTCTTCACACCACGTGATGATTTCGGCGGCCGAGAGTTACCGCTGCTGGTCCTGCCCCACGGCGGTGTGCACAGCGACTTCACGACCTACTACGCCCACATCGTGCGGGAACTCTTGGCCCAGGGCTACATCGTCGTGGCGCCGGACTACCGCGGCTCGACGGGCTATGGACGAGGCATCTACGAATCCATCGACTACGGCGGCGAGGAGGTCGGGGACGTGTTGTCGGCCCGGGATTGGGTCGTGGCCAACCATCCCCGGGTCGATGCCGGCCGCGTCGGGATCATCGGCTGGAGTCACGGCGGCCTCATCGCGCTGCACAGCCTGTTCGACCATCCGGACAAATACGCGGTCGGGTTTGCCGGCGTGCCCGTCTCCGACCTGGTGCAGCGCATGGGCTACCTGGGTCCCAGCTACCAGGCCATGTACGACGTGGACTACCACATCGGTGAGACGCCGAGCGAGAACCTCGAGGAGTACAAGCGCCGCTCGCCGGTTTGGAACGTCGAAAAACTGACGCGCCCGGTGCGAATTCACGGAAACGTGTCAGACGAGGACGTGAACGTCATCGAGGTCGAGCACCTGATCCAGGCGCTCAAGGCGGAGGGCAAGGACTTCGAATACGAGATCTACGATCTGCCCGGCGGTCACAGCTTCGACCGACTCGACGTCCCGGAAGCCTGGGACGTGCGCCGGGTCATCTACGCCTATCTGGCCCGTTACCTGAACCCGCCGCGGAAGGACGTCGGCTTGGGCTTACAAACGAACGGGCGGGCCGCACCCTGATCACGACGTAACTGACTCGAAAATGAAAGAGAAGAGCCCGGAGGCATCCCTCCGGGCTCTTTGTGCGAGAGCTTACCCGCTCAGTTGCCGGTCGGTGGGGGCACCGCAGCCCATATGACATCGTCGTGGGCGTCGATGATCCGTCCCATGCTCTTCCACACCTCCGGATCCGCCGCTAGCGATCCCAGGTGGCCTTCGAAGAACTCGTCCATCTCGTCCCAACTATCGTGGAAATACAAAACCTTCACATTGTAGCGGCCGCCCGTGTTGTGCCCCAACACGATCCACTCCGACAGGATTCCTTCCTCCATCGCCTGGTCGAGATAGGGGGCGGATGTCTCGCTCCAGATACGATTCCACTCCTCCATGTCAGAGAAGCTGACCTGAAAGAGTGACTCATACATGTATTGCGCCGGGGGACCGCCGGACTGATGGCTCTCATTGATGTCCCAAATTTCATCGTAATGAGCCTCGATCATGGCCATTAGGCGATCCGCTTCTTCTCCGGTCCGTTCGTTGAGGCGTCCGAGGTACTCGCTCCAGAACGTGTCGAACTTGGACCAGTCACTGACGATGATCGCCATACGCCAGTTGTACTCGCCCCCGGTGTGATGTTGAAAGACGGTCCAGTTCTGAATCACACCCTCGTCGCGCAATTCCTCCAGTACCGGAACCGTGTACGTATGGTGAGCGCTGATCCACTCCTCCAGATCGGCGAAGCTGACCTTGTAGAAGGCCAGGTAGACCTGCGGAGCGAGCCCTTCCGCCTCCTGGGCGGCGAGCTGCTGTGGCGCGAGGAGCAGGGCAAGTCCCACGCCGAATAACAGGATGCGTTGCATGAGTCCCTCCATGCTGTTGGGGTTGGCCGTTGCAGCAAGTTCAACACAGTCGCCCTCCCATCGTTTCAGAGCGTGACCCGGAAAGGTCGACGGAGAGCGAAGGCGAAAACCATGGCGAGTATGAAGAAGACAACGAGCCAGTGGGTCTCCCAGCCCAAGAGGCTGACATCGGCGTCGGGATAACTGACGGAGATCGATTGCACAGGACCGCCGCGGATTGGCGGTTCCGCCGGATAGAGAAGCTGGTCGAGCACTCCGGCGGACGCCCGAACGGGAGCACGTCGAACGATCGAGCTCGACGCGCGCACGCGCTTCGTGAACACCGCTTCGTTGACGTGAATCAGCAGCTCATAGTCGCCCGGTCGCTGGGCGCGGACGCGCCAGTTCGCTTCGTTCGACGACGGGATCCAGAGGGGCTCGGTCTCAACGTCCAGCCCTGGGGGCGCTTCTATAGCCAACCGCGGTTCAACGGTGATGCCCGGCTCTAATCTCGCCTTTACGATAGCGATGCTCCTCGGCTCCAGGCCCTGATACCCGTAGTGGTGCTGCAATTGAATGATCGCCAGCACCAACGGGACGATCATCCACAGCGTGGGAGCCAAAGTGAGTCGCATGTATCGAGCACTGTGGCGCAGGGTCTCGGCCTGAGCGCGCAGGATCGCCAGAGGGTCGTCGCTGAACAGCCGAATCTCGAAGATGCCGGCGTGGATCTGCCGCTTCACCGCGGCCAGGCCGGCTTGATCGGAGGTTGCCTTGAAGACCAAGAGCATCGCAACGCCGGTGATCAACGAGACGATGACGAGGCCTACGATCGGTGAGAGATCGCGGAACGGATAAAGCAGCGCGTCGAAAACGCCGCAGAGAATACTGTTGAGGATCGCCATCTACTATCGACCCTTCACGAAATGTAGCCCAGTCCTTGAAGGCGCTTCCGGATTTCTTCCTCCGAGTCGGCATCCTCCAATTGCGCCAGTTCCTTCTCGAGGGCGTGGGTGATGAATTCCTCCACGGACGAATACCCGGCGATGTCGGCGTAGCGTTTTACTCTCGCCAAGAGGTCCTTGTCCAGTTTGATCTTGGAACCGAACATCGATGTTCTCCGATCCTATTTTCCGGTCGTTGCGGAAGTGTCAGCTGTGCGAGGGAACCCCTCGATATCGAACTCGGCCAGCACCGCGGCACCCATGTCCTTCAACGAGACCACCTCTTGGCGTAGCGGCCGGTTCGTGAACAGCACTCCGGGCACGACATCACGGTCGATCTCGTGAGTGGCGCTCCATTTGCTCATGTTGTCGAAGAACAGGCCGTGGGCGATCCGCCCCACTGCTGACTCGTCGGAACTGCGGTACCCCAAGGCGTAGCCGATGACCAGGTCGGGACCGATCTCCCGAAACCCGGCATCTTCGTACGTCTGATTCCGCCGGTATACGTTGTCGATCGCCCTCTCTCCCGTCTGGGGATCGACGACCCTCAGAAGCCCCCGGGCGATCTCATCGACGATCAATGTCCGCTGTCCGGCGGGCACAGTGCCAAAGGCTTCGCGCCCCCGCAGGTTGATGTACAAACCGTTGAGCCCCAGGGCGTAGGCCTGGGTGCGTGACCAGTCGACGTTGAGGAAGAACTCGCTCTCGCCCTGCCGGGCCGGGTCCTTGAGCGCCAGGTAGCCGTTGTCTTTGAGCCAGGTGTTCAGATTGAAGGCGCGCCGCCAGGAGACGAAGCCATGGTCCGACATGACGATGAGCGTCGTGTTGTCGTCGATGCGCTCCAGCGTCTCGCCCACGATCTCGTCCGCTTCGACATATAGGTCTTCGATCACGTTCCGATAGGGGCGATCGGCGATCGAGTCGTGGGCGGGATGATCGGGATCCATGGCACGCCACATCACGTGCGAGGTCATGTCGAGATACCCGAAGTAGTAGAACAGCAGCCCGCCGTCGAATGTCTCTAGAACGTAGTCGAACTGCTTGCGATTCTCCGCGGCTACGCTCGCCGCCTGGGCAAGGAACTCGTCGTCGTCAAACACACCGGCGGTCAACGCTCGAGTGTCCTCTGCCATCCCTTGCGTGTAGTAGCGCCCAGTAGCCGCAGTCAACTCCGCCGCAAAGTCGGACGGCGTCGAAATGCGCATTGCTGGATCCAGCGGGTCCAGGTTGATCGGTGTGACGTAGAGTTGAAACTCGGGCCGAACTTCCCTCAGGTAGAAGCGGCACGTACCTCGCAAGCCATTCAAGAACTTCACCAACTCGAAGTCCACCGTCAGCCACTCGCTCCACTCGCCTTCCTGAAGAATAAATTCCTGATCGCCGAGGACGATCTTGGCGACGGGCCTCGTGGGATCGATGAAGACCGTGAATTCGGCTTCGAGGTCCTTGGGCTCTTTCAGAAAAGGATGCGGGGGGCCGCGCAGGCGACCGTGGAACACGTGATCGTTGACCTCCGCCGGGTAGACGACTCCGCCGCCGGCGATCGTGACGGTGATCCGTTCCGGGGCCGTGGTGTAGAACGAGAACGTGCCGTAAGTGCCCAAGATGTCCGGCGTACCCATCCCGCTCAACTCGCGGCTAGCCGAGCCCGACGGCGGGAAGTTGGCCGGTATGCGCACGATCGTGGTCGGGACTCCGTGCTCCTCCAACACCTCCCAAAACGGTGTGCCCTGGCGTAGCAATTGAATCCCACCGCCGGAGAGCGGGAAGCGCCAACGGCCCAGCTCGATAGTCCTCGCCGGTCCCTTGGTCTTCGAGGTCGACAGGTATGGGACCATCGTCGCCGGATCGCGGTGCATGAAGTCGAAGATGCCGTGGCCACCAGCGTCGAGGCCTGTAGTGAACTCCGCCCAGGCCACCGGACTTTGCGGAGGGATCGAAGTCTGCAGCGGACCGAATCGTCCCTCGCGGGCGAGCCGCGCCAGGTTCGGTAGCTTGCCCTCGGACATCAACCGCTGGGTCAACGTGTAGTCCATCCCGTCGATACCGAGGATGATCACCCGCTTGTCTACCAAGCGGGCATCGTCCCTGCAGCCTGCTAACGCAACGGCAGCGATGACTGCCATCAGGCACGACCGAGGACGGCTGGCGCTCCTCACGGCTACGCTCCCTGCGAGGTAGACGCGGTGACGCCCCCTCCCTCCTCCTGGAACAGCGTCGTTCCGTCCATGTGGCGCGGCGACTCGATTCCGAACAGCCAGAGTGCCGTGGGTGCGATGTCGATCAACGCGGGTCCGTCTCGCTGGATGGCGCGATTGCAGAAGAAGACGCCGGGCACCAGGCCCGGGTCGATGCAGTGGTCGCCACTCCACGGCTTGCGGTTGTCCTCGAACACGGGTCCAGCCACCACTCCGGTGGCTCCATCCCAGGAACAACGGTAGCCCGCATTGTATCCGATCAGCATGTCGGGCGCATTCTCCAAGTATGGCCCCTTGTACAGCTGCTCGGTGGCAAATACCTGGCGAATTCCGATGTCTCCGCTCTCTTTGTCCACCAAGCCGCTCAGTTTTTCTACCAGCTCTCTCTTGAGCCCTGCCGCGTCATCGCCCGGGGCTACGACACCTTGGGCTTCGCGGCCCGCGATGTTCAAGTAGAGGCCGGTCAAGCCCAGGGCGTAAGCGCGCGTCTTCGACCAGTCCACATCGCGCAGCCAATCGGAGCTGCCATCGGTTCCTTCTTTCAGCGCCAGGTAGCCATTGGCCGATAGCCAGGCGTTTAAGTTCACGCCGCGCCGGAACGAGGCGAAGCCGTGATCGGACAGCACCATGAGGACATCGCCGTCCCTCAACTGGGCCATCGCCCGTCCGACGATGGCATCGTTATGCAGGTAGAGCTTCTCTATCGCATCGCGATGATTGGACTCGACGCGGCCGTCGTCAGCCGGATGCCCGTCCTCCAGATAGCGCCAGAACATGTGCTGGATGCGATCGGTGGCATCGAACACACAGACCAAGACGCCCTGGCGCAGCTTGTCGAGGGCGGCGAAAAGCATCCCCTCGCGTTCGCGGTCTATATCATAGGTGAGCTGAAGGAAGGTCTCGTCGCCGATGACGCCCTCGTTTAGGGCCCAGGTGTCCTCCGCAAGGCCCGTCGTAGCGTACTGTCCCAACTTCTTGGCCAAGTACATGGCGTAGTACGAAGGGTGCGAGATCGGCATCGCCGGCTTCTCAGGGTCGATGTTGATCGGCGTCATATAAAGCGAGAAATGCTCCCCATATTCCGTGACCATCATCCGGCAGATCCCGCGTACCTTGACGCCCGGCGCGGCACGGAAGCCCACACTCACCCAGTCGCTCAACACGCCGGGCCGAAGCTCGAGCCGCTCCCCGTCGAGGGACACATGTGCCAGATTCGCTCCACGGTCCAGCTCGATCTCGAGCGGCAGCTCGAGCGGCGGATCACCATCGATGAAAGGATTCGCGGGGCCCTGCACCGTCGTGGCGATACGATCGCCCTTCATCTCCAGAGCCACCCGGGCCCCACCTTCCTTGAAGCGCTCGTCCGAACGCCGGGTGGTGAACAGCGTGAACGTCCCCTGGGTGCCGAGCAGGTCCGGCACCGACATGGCGCTCAACTGCGCGCCGTAGAACTTGTCGGGCGGGAACGTGATGGGCACCCGCAGAATCGTGCTCCATATGTTGCGCTCGCCCAAGATCGACCAGAAGGGCTTCGATTTCCTCAGCAGGCGAATCTCCGGGCTCTTGAGCGGCAGCCGGAACCGCCCCAATCTCAGGAAGTGATCGACCGCGCCGATCCGGGTCGAAGACAGGACCGGCAGATAGGTTCGTCGATCGCGGTCGAGGAAGTCGAAGATGTTGTGCTTCGCCGGATGGGTTCCGGTGCTGAACGAGGACCAGGCCACCGGCGACACCGACGGATAGGTCGAGGCCAGCCGGTGGTAGCATCCCATTTCGGCGAGCCGTTGGAAGTTGGGCAGCTTTCCCTCTTCCATGAAACGGTCGGTGAGCTTTGGATCCTGGCCATCGAAACCGATGACGATCAGCCGCTTGATTCGGGGGCGCACGCGTCGTACCCGGCGCAGCGCGCGCCAGAGGACGCGGAAGGGCCAGAGCAAGAGCGAGACGAACGCCATCAGGCCCGTCACGAACACGACCAGAAACGAGGTGACGAAGACGAAGCCGGCGCCGGGACCGACATAGGCCAGCGCGGGGCTGGGCGTCGCCAGCAGCAGGACGAATGTCAGGCAGACTGCTGCGAGAAGTGGTCTTCCAGGCTTATTCTTATGGTGACGGATCGAACCGCGACGCGGGAGACGACTGCAGTGGCACCTTCTATCAGCCAGCTGGGCAGACGAGCGAGATACGGCAAACCCGTGATCGTGGTCTCGGGCCTGCCACGCTCGGGCACCTCCCTGATGATGCAGATGCTCGAGGCCGGTGGGCTCGAGATCCTGACCGATCGCATCAGAACGGCGGACGAGAGTAATCCTCAAGGCTATTACGAGCTCGAAAAGGTCAAGGAGCTGGACAAGGGCGGCGATACCTCCTGGCTCGAGGGCTCCCGCGGAAAGGCGGTCAAGATCATCGCCTTCCTGCTCAGGCACTTGCCGGACACTCTAAACTACCGTGTCATCTTCATGCAGCGCGACCTGCACGAGATCATCGCCTCCCAGAACAAGATGCTCGCCCAACGCGGCGAAACATCGGATACCGACGACGATCGGGTCATGGATGCATTCAAGCAGCACTTGTTGAGAACCCGTTCCATGGTGACCAGCCGCGATTGCTTCCAGAGCCTCGACGTCAGCTACAACGTAGTTCTCGAAGAACCAGCCGCGCAGGCCAAACGGGTCAGTGATTTTCTCGGCGGCACCCTCGACGTCGAGAGTATGGCCGCTGTCGTGAATCCAGAGCTATACCGTAACCGCGCGCAGCGCGCGGCGGACTGACCGATACGGCAGCTCCATACTGTGCTCGTTACCGAGGCCTAGCGAAAGCGCCTCTCTCTCCAATCGTCAGCCTTTCCGCCGACCGGCACGATGCCCAGCGGCTCGTGATCGTCCGGCAGGCTCAACGCCTCCTTTACCTCTGCATCGTTGAACGCGCCAATGAACAGCGCGCCCAGGCCAAGAGCCTCAACCTGCAGAAGAGCGTTTTCCGCCGCCGCACCGACCTCGATGTGGACATACCGCTCCGCGCGCTCGCCGTACTTCACTGATGTCCTCTCGTAGACCGCGGTGATCAGCAACACGGCGGGAGCCTCGTAGATCGCCCTTTGTCTCAACGATGCATCACCAAGTGCCCCTCTCAAGTCACCGTCGCCTGTGCGTTCCAGCGCATGCTCGACAGGCACGTAGCGATACAGTCCCGGCTCGAGGCCGCTGACTTCACCGGCCACGACGTATAGTTCCAACGGATAGAGCGCGCCGGCCGACGGCGCGGTGCGCAGCCCGCCCATCCATTCGCCACCGGTCCAAACCGCTGGTGGCGTCTCGATCTTCTCGGTGAGCCCCTGCGCCGCCCACAGCAGCTGCGAGAGATCGCTCAGGGAAAGCGGCTCGTCGGCAAAATCCCTGACCGAGCGCCGCTCCGTCACGGCCTGCTCGACGGACATCTCGCCGTCGTGGCACACCTCCGGGAGGGGGATCAGTTCGTTCACGGGCTCGGGGTTCTGGGCGTTGACCACGGCGGCACTACCTAAGAGCGAAGAAAGAATCGCACCACAGCCCACGAGAGATGTGACGAGTTCGTGACGCGTGGGTGAAGAACGGCAGACTGAGGTAAGCGGATGCATACGCACCTCCTTCCTGATTCAACGCAGGTTCCGTCGGGCGAGAAGGCAGCTGTCACCGTCCCCGATCCGCTACTTACTGGATGTACCCCAGCGATCGTAGCGTCTCCAGCTGTTCCGGCGTGAGCTCGACTTCGCCGCCGGGGGTGAAATGCAAAACCAGCGCCTTGTGCGCTTCGATCTGGGCCAGCAAGAACTCCAGGTACTTCTCGACGAGTTCTGGGTACTGATCGTTTACGTTGCACGTGGCTAACGGATCCTCCCACACATCGTACAGCAGAAGCCTTGGCTTATCCGGGAAGAAGAGCCGCGCCGCCCGCTGAATGCCATCCGGACGGAAGTCTACCGTGTCGTCTATCTCCGGGTAGACCGCAAGCGAAGCTCCCCATCGACCATCCAAGACTTCGATGTGGCCTGCAGTCAGTCCGTTCCTCGGATCGATCTGGTACTGCTCGAAGATGATCGGTCGTGGCTTCCATCCCTCCGTGCTCATCAGGAGTGGGGCCAAGGACTGGCCCTGCATCACCTTTGGCGGCGGCAGGTCAGCCAACTCGAGGACGGTGGGAAGCACATCGAGGAGCGAAACCGGCTCGCTGATCCGTTGTCCCGTCGGTATGCGTCCCGGCCAGATGACGATCAAGGGAACGCGGGTCCGGTACGAGTCGAGAAGCGCGCCCTCCCATTTCTCCGGCAGTGGGTCCAAGAGTTCACGGCCGAAACGCGAGAAGCTGCCGGCCGGGTGCCCGTGATCGGACGAGATGATGAGCAACGTGTTTTCCCACTCACCGGAGGCCTTCAGTCGCTTCACCAACTCACCCAGCTGGTGGTCCTGGTGGGCCATCGTCTCGTCGTATAGATCCCGCTGCAGAGTGAAAAAGACGTTTGGCTCGACGCCCATCGCTGCGAGCCGCGCGCGGAACGCACCGGAAACATCACCCGTCTCATAGTAGTCCGGACCCTCTATCTCGAAGAGTCGCGGCCACCAGACGTCAAAACTGTCGCGACGCTCCGCTGATACGTAAAGCCCGGCAAAAGGTTCGACCGGGAAGTGCGGTTCGTGCACATCCGTGGTCTGGAAGTGCACGAAATACGGCTGTCCTGGGAACGTCTCACGCCAGTCCAAGAAATCGCCGTGAAGCGCGACCGAGGAATTGGAAGCGAGATCAGGCTCGGTGTCTCGCAGGAAGTCGATCTCGCGGCCTTGGGTCGATAGGCGTCCGGCCCAACCATTGGAGGTTATCGTCGATGTCTGATAGCCCGCGCGATGGAAGTGCTCGTGCATGGTCACCACACCGGGCGGCAAAGAATCCCAGTTCCCGACGCCGAGGACACTCTGCTGAAGGGAGGTGAGAAACGAGGCTGTAGATGGCCTCGTCCAAGAGCTGTTGCTGTAAGCGTGTTCGAAGACAGCGCCTTCAGCGGCCAAACGCTCTATGTTGGGAGTGTTCTTCCGATCGTAGCCGTAGACGCTCATGAAGTCGGCACCCGCGGCATCGATGACGTAGAAGATCACGTTCGGTCGGTCGTCGGATCGACCGGGCCGAGCACCACTCAGCGTGGGAGCACCCCACAAAGCCACCGCGCCTTCACTCTCGGACTCCGCCTCGAGAGCTACGGTTACGGCCTGGCCCGCGAACCCGGACAAGTCAGCCGTACTGGGAATCCAGGTCTCGGAGTCCGAGAGGTCCCGCTCGAGCAGAGAGATCTCGTGCCCGTCTTCCGCTTTGGCGGTCATTCGAAAGGTCACGGGCATGTCTCAACAGAGGTGCGCTTGGGAAGGAGCTTACCAGCGCCGGTATCCCCGGCAAGGGAGAATCCTCATCGGACTTTGGACTTTTTTCCGGAGGCGCTGGCGGGACTCCCAAGCAGTGGAGGCACACCCGCAGGGCGCCGGATTGATCTTTCGGGCCGAGGCG
>Ga0209536_100010747_pt1 | contig 13465 bp, 16 predicted proteins | sample DeeMarSeWOR28_12_FD_187461 | JGI IMG/M metagenome (GOLD analysis project Ga0209536, IMG submission 187461) | Marine sediment microbial communities from White Oak River estuary, North Carolina - WOR-2-8_12 (SPAdes) (version 2) | ecosystem: Environmental > Aquatic > Marine > Intertidal zone >...
TCGTCCCCGATTCCCCTTTCTATTTCTTCCTGTACAAACGAAACATCTTCTCGCGTCAGACCGGTCAGTATTCCGATTCTTGCCGGTGTCATTTCCTGCCCGGGTATCTGAAAATCCGCCTGGACAGTCTCGACAAAAACCCTTTTCAGGCCGGTACAGAATTCCTGGTAAGAAATCCCGTTACGCAGCGCCAATCGGACGAGGGGCTGAAATACGTGTCTGAATGCCGCGAGTAGGGCGGCTCTGACATGTCCCTCCATTCCCCTTAATCGCCACCTTTTTTCCGGTCACTTCACGAATCCCGCTTGTGCGGGGTTTTCGTTGACTATATCGAGGTCATTTCGAGGGTCAAGGATTCAACATAATCCAACACGACATATTGCAAGGGGCAAAACCTTCGGCTTCTTCAGAATTTGCGTACTTTTAAACCAAAAGTGACCAAGATTCATACAGTAAAGAAGGTTTCCTGCAATTCACTTTGACTCTCTGCGGTGGGATGTCAAATTAACATTATGTTAAATCAATGTGGTTATGTAATATACAGAAGTGAATAAAAATGGGTCGGAAATCGTCAGTTTTTACTTTCCAGATGGGGCTGAAGGCCTGGATGAGCGTGTTTAAGCAAAAAGCGCTATAGAAAGCTTATTTATTATTGGTATAACAGCTACGTAAAAGAAACTTCTAAGTTTTAACTTTAGCTAAATTTTGGGCCTGTTTATGGGGAGATTCAAAAAAAAGACCCCTCACCGTTGGGGTAGTGAGGGGTCGGAGCGTGGTTTCCCGAGCGATATAGGAAAGCACGTGCGATAGTTTTTATCGATTCTTGCCGAATCGTTCTGTGAGACAGGTCACGGTTCGACACATACGGAGCACAGAACGTGTTGATGGTCTCTCCCGTCCACTTCAGCCCTATTCGGGTTTTGGTCGAAAAGGCCGAAAAACGGAATTTCTACGGGGAGTTGCGCAAATTTCCGAGATTCGGTCGCAAGGGATTGGGTTGGAGCGACAGCGTCAGGTCCTCACGCCGAAAGTTAAAACTCTTCAGGGGCGATGGGCCGGATCGAGACAGCGTGGATATCGGTCTTCAACAGTTCGCCCAGCGCGTCAAAAACGGCCCTGTGTCGCTGTAAGGCGGGCATCCCGTGGAATGCGGATGCGACGATAGTTACCCTGAAATGACCCATACCGGTCCGCGCACCCGCGTGACCTTCATGCAGATGGCTTTCGTCCTCTATATCCAGGTATTCGGGATCGAATTGCTTCTCCAGGGTTTCCCGTATAGCTGAAATCCGCTTTTCGTTCATGGCAGCACTTTTCGGAAGGGTCGCACGGTAACCCGATGATAAACGCCTGCCGAGACGTAGGGATCCCGGTCCGCCCATTCCGAGGCGTTTTGCAGAGACTCAAATTCGGCGACGATCAGGCTCCCGGTCACTCCGGCCTGCCCGGGATCCTCGCAGTCGATGGCGGGAAACGGTCCCGCTAAAAGCAGTCGTCCCTCCGCCTTGAGTCCGTTTAGGCGGGCCAGATGCTGCGGTCGCGCCCGGGCCCGCGCCTCCCCGCTGTCCGGTTCGTCTTCGGCGATGATTGCGTACAACATTGAGACTCCCGAATAGTTTTTTACCGTGTGTCCCCACCTCGAGAACGGCGGGACAGGATCAGTGACACCCTGGAGGTGTCGGGCCGGTAAAATAGCAGGGATGGGCAGGCTACTCGAAATTCATCCCAGGGATCCTCAGCCAAGGCTGATTTCGGAGGCGACAGAGGTCCTGCGGGACGGAGGCGTCGTCATCTACCCCACAGACTCCATTTACGCGATTGGCTGTCGCCTTGGAGACAAGAACGCGATCGAGCGTATCCGGCGCCTTCGCCGCCTCGATAAGAAGCACCTGTTCACCCTCATCTGTCTGGATCTCTCAGAGATCGCCGGGTACGCGAAGGTGGACAACCAGTCTTACCGGATGATCCGGTCCATGACCCCGGGGCCGTACACATTCATTCTGCCGGCAACCAAACAGGTGCCCAAACGGCTCCAGCACCCCCGGCGACGGACCGTCGGAATTCGCGTGCCTATGCATCCCATCCCTCGCGCAATGCTCGAGGATCTGGGCGAACCCATTCTCAGCACCACCATGCAACTGGCGGGTGACGACGTCCCGTTGACAGAGGGATTCGATATCTTCGAGAAGGTTGGCCACGATGTGGATCTGGTGATCGACGGCGGCGCGTGCGGTATAGAGCCGACCAGCGTCATCGACCTGGTGGGTCCTTTCCCCGAGGTGATCCGCAAGGGCATGGGAAACCTCGATCATCTGCTGGGACCCTGAGGGCCGGGCCCCGCTTATAATGATCCGATGCAGCAACTGACCCTCGTGCAAAAACTGGCTGTTGCAGTCATTCCGGTGCTGTTCGCCATCACTCTCCACGAGGTGGCCCATGGCTGGGTGGCCCGTCGTTTCGGAGACCGGACAGCCGAGATGCTCGGGCGCCTGACCATCAATCCGCTGAAACACATTCATCCGATCGGCACCGTGCTCGTTCCTGCTGTCACCCTCATGCTGGGCGGGTTCCTGTTCGGATGGGCCAAGCCTGTGCCGGTCTCGGTCCGTAACCTGCGAAATCCTCGTCGGGACATGATTTTCGTGGCGCTGGCCGGGCCGGTCGCAAATATTGTCATGGCGGTCATGTGGGCTTTCTTCGCTCGCCTCGTCATGGAGATGGGGCTCCAGGGCGGCGTGGCCGTTTTCTGTCTGGGAATGGCTCAGGTCGGAGTGCTGATCAACGTTATACTTGCCGTCTTCAACATGTTTCCGCTGCCTCCGCTGGATGGGGGAAGGGTGGTGGCGGGTCTCCTTCCGCCCGCCCAGGCGGCATCTTTCGAGAGGCTCGAGCAATACGGTCTGGTAATCATCCTGCTGTTGCTGTTCACTGGCGTTCTTTGGCGGCTGGTGGGGCCTGTCATGTCCGCCGTGAATGATCTTGTGTTGACCGTGGCGGGATTTTAGGGAGTGACTCAGTGAGTAGCGTGACCGGTGGTTCAAACCGGGTAGTCTCCGGTATGCGACCGACAGGGAGCATGCATCTTGGTCACCTGCACGGTGCCCTGAAGAACTGGATCAAGCTCCAGTACGAGTACGAGTGTTTTTTCTTCGTCGCGGACTGGCATGCGCTGACTACGGACTACGAGAATCCCATGAGCATCCAGGCCAGCACCCGGGAGATGGTGGTCGACTGGCTCGCTGCCGGGATCAACCCTGCAAGCGCCACGATATTCGTCCAGTCGGACATCATCGAGCATGCTGAACTGCACCTTTTGCTGTCGATGATCACGCCGCTTGGCTGGCTCGAGCGCGTGCCCACCTACAAGGACCAGCAGGAGAAGCTCAAGGAGAAGGACCTGGCGACCTACGGATTCCTAGGGTATCCGTTGCTGCAGAGCGCGGACGTGCTGATATACGGAGCCAAATACGTGCCGGTCGGGGAAGACCAGGTGGCGCATCTTGAAATGACCCGCGAGGTCGCGCGCCGATTCAACCATCTGTACGGACGGGAGGAAGACTTCGACAAGAAGGCCCTGCGGGCGACCCGTTTGCTCGGCCAGCACAACCGGGCGGAATACCTGGAGGCGCGACGCCGCTATCAGGAAAAGGGAGACGCGGAGGCGCTGGCGATCGGCCAGAATATCGTCAGCAGCTGCCCGCGCCTGACGGTTGCGGACACGGATCGGCTGCTCGGATATCTGGAAGGGGTCGGTCGCACGATCCTCGTGGAGCCCGAACCGCTGCTTGCTCCCACGTCGAAGGTGCCAGGCCTCGACGGACAGAAGATGTCAAAGTCCTACGGCAATGCCATCGGGCTGAGAGAGGACCCGGACACGATTGCCAAGAAATTGCGAACCATGCAAACAGACCCTGCAAGGGTTCGGCGGACAGATCCGGGTGATCCCGCCAAGTGTCCCGTATGGGATTTTCACAAGATCTATTCCGACGAAGCGACTTGCCGGTGGGTCAATGAGGGATGCCGCTCGGCAAGCATCGGCTGTGTCGAATGCAAGAAGCCGATTATCGATGCCGTACTGGCCGAACTGGAACCGATCCGGGCCAGAGCCCGCATGCACGAAGAGGACGAGGATGCTGTTCGCACGATACTGCACGAAGGTCGCGAGCGGGCCCGGGACGTGGCCCGCGAAACGATGGACGACGTTCGCGAGGCCATGGGGCTCGAGTGACTACTGAAGCCGGAACGGACGCCGCGCAGCGCGGCCAGACGGACGTCCCGTCAGGGGAATCGTCTCCCGGCGGAGACCATTCCGATACCGGGTCGCCGCGGCAGGGTCAGCTGCCGTTCGCTGTGGTCGAGGGGCAGCCCATTACCCAGCTTCCCGAGGATCTGTACATTCCGCCCGACGCGCTGGAAGTGTTCCTGGAAGCCTTCGAGGGCCCCCTGGATCTGCTGCTATACCTCATCAAACGGCAGAACATCGACATTCTCAACATTCCCATCGCCCAGATCACCCATCAGTACACCCGGTACATCGAGCTGATGAAAGAACTTCAGCTGGAGCTGGCCGGTGAATACCTGTTGATGGCCGCCATGCTGGCCGAGATCAAGTCCCGGATGCTTTTGCCGAGACCTGTTTCCGAGGACCAAGACGAAGAGGACCCGAGAGCCGAGCTCGTGCGGCGTCTGCAGGAATACGAGCGTTACAAGAAGGCGGCCGAAGACATCGACGGGTTGCCCCGTCTGGAGCGCGACATCACGCCTGTGCAGGTCGAGATGTGCGAGCGCAAGGTGGTCGAGCTTTTACCCGAGATCACTCTCCGGGAGCTGTTGCTGAGCTTCCAGGCGGTCATGTCTCGTGCGGAAATGTACGCTCACCACCATATCCAGATGGAGCCGCTGTCGGTCAGGCAGCGAATGTCGGACGTGCTGTCGAAGCTGGAACAGGGCGAGTTCCTTGAATTCAGTCGAATGTTCGATCCCTCGGAGGGACGCCTGGGAGTGGTCGTCACCTTCCTGGCCGTTCTTGAGCTGATCAGGGAGAAGCTGATCGATCTGGTGCAAAGCGAGCCTTTCGCGCCCATACATGTCAAGACGAGGGCGGCGTCTGCATCCAACGACGACAGGCTCGGCGACGAGTCCGAGACCGAGGGGGGTCCGAGGGGATAGGGACTATGGACAAAACGCAAATAAAGAATATTGTCGAGGCGGCCCTCATGGTGGCTGGCCGACCGCTGAACGTGGACGGTCTTCTGGGGGTCTTCGGGGACGGCGCTCGTCCCGAGCGCGGTGAGATTCGAGAGGCCGTCGAGAGCCTTCGGGAAGAATACGACGGACGCGGTATCCGGATTGTGGAGGTCGCCAGCGGCTATCGAATCCAGGCGGCCACGGAGCTCAGCGACTGGCTGTCTCGCCTCTGGCAGGAAAGGCCTCCCCGATACTCCCGCGCCTTGCTCGAAACTCTTGTGCTGATCGCCTATCGGCAGCCGATTACCCGGGGCGAAATCGAGGACGTGCGCGGCGTTAGCGTGAGCACCAACATCATCCGGACGCTGCTGGAACGAAACTGGATACGGGTCGTCGGTCATCGGGATGTGCCGGGACGACCGGAAATGTTTGGCACCACCCGGGAATTCCTTGACTACTTCGGCTTGCGGAAGCTGGACGAACTGCCGTCACTGGCCGAACTTCGGGACCTGGACAGCCTGAACGTGGAGCTCGATCTCGGGATGCCCGGGGAGCATCTGCAGGAACCCGAGCAGACCCTGGAAGCGGACATGCCTGACGAGGCTTCGGAGGACGATACCGGGGATCCGACGGAGCCGGCGGTCGACGGGCAGGCGTCGGAAATCCGGGAAACCCCGGCAGAGGAAACGGAAGAGGACCTTCCGGTGGCAGAGGACATCCCCCGGCGGGCCTGAACTCACGTGGGGCAGCGCATACAGAAGGTCCTCGCCGCCGCCGGCCTGGGCTCCCGCCGTCAGGTGGAAGCATGGATCGCGGCGGGTCGGCTCGAAGTGAATGGCCGACCGGCGCAGGTTGGTCAGTCCATCGAGGGCGACGAGAAAATAACTCTTGACGGGCGGCTCCTCCGCTTGACTCCGTCTCGCGCTGTGCGCGTCATTGCCTACAACAAGCCTGTCGGGGAAATCTGCACCCGCAAGGATCCGGAAGGTCGGCCGACGGTTTTCGACCGGCTGCCGAAAATCCGGGGCGGCCGGTGGATTGCTGTCGGGCGGCTCGATATCAACACGGCCGGACTGGTGCTCTTTACCACCGACGGGCAGCTCGCCAACGCGCTGATGCATCCCTCGGGCGGGGTCGAGCGGCGATATGCCGTGCGGGTGCTGGGAGAGCTTTCGGAGGAAGCCCAGCGCGCCTTGCTGGAAGGCGTGGTGCTGGAGGACGGCCCGGCCAGCTTCGCCCGGCTGGAGTCCGGTGGCGGAGAAGGCGCCAATCGCTGGTACCGGGTTGCCCTGGCAGAAGGCCGCAAGCGCGAGGTCCGACGGCTTTTCGAGACGCTCGGATTCACGGTGAGCCGACTGATCCGGACCGGCTATGGGCCAATCGAGCTCGGCTCGGGCCTGCGGCGCGGTTGCTTCAGGGATCTGGACAGCGGCGAGATTGCGGCACTCTATTCGGCAGCTGGACTGTCCGAGCCGGTCGCAAAACGGCCGTCGGCGCGCCACCGAACCTGACACGCCCGGTTACGATGAGGCGGCAGGGCCTGGAACGAATCCGAACGTTGCAGGCCCGTCTGCTCGATCACTACGGCCCGCAGGGCTGGTGGCCCGGAGAAAGCCCGTTCGAGATCCTGGCGGGCACGATCCTTGTACAGCGCACCCGATGGCGTAACGCCGAACTGGCTCTCGGCAACCTCTCGACGGCGGGACTGCTTTCCCCGACGGGCATCGTGTCCTGCAACCCCGCAAAGCTGCGGCGACTCGTCCGTCCCGCCGGTTTCTTCCGCCAGAAAACCCGATCTTTGCAGGGCGTCGCACAATGGATTCTGGCGAATGGGGGCATCGATGGGGTTAGCGCCCTGCCAACGCCGGATCTGCGCCGGGAGTTGACGGCCCTGGCAGGCGTCGGCCAGGAAACGGCAGACTGTATTTTGCTGTATGTCTTCGATCGCCCGGTTTTTATTGCCGACGCCTATGCCCGCCGGCTGCTGATCCGCCTCGGCTGGGTGTCCGCGGATGAAGCGGCGGATTACCGCCGCCTGGCCGAGCTGATGCGGTCAGTGGAAGGCGACTCCGATTTTTTCAACGAACTCCATGCGCTGATCGTCACTCACGGAAAAACGGTCTGTGGTCGAAGGCCCGTCTGCGAGCGTTGCATCCTCCGCAGACATTGCCGCACGGGCCTGATCCGGCGCGAAGCTACTGCGCATCGAGACTCTTGCCGTTGAGGCTTTTCCCGTCAGGGCCCAGCAGAAACAGGTAGGGGCTCAAAATTTCTTCCGGTGCCTTCAGCGACTCCGGATCCTCACCCGGGTAGGCGGCCCTGCGCATGGCGGTGCGGGTGGGCCCCGGGTTGATGGCGTTGGCGCGGATATTGGAGCTTCCATCGACCTCCGAGGCGAGCACCTGCATGAGGCCCTCGGTACCGAATTTCGACACGGCGTAGGCGCCCCAGAACGGCTTTCCGATCCGGCCCACGCCGCTGGAGGTGAATATCACCGACGCGTCGTCTGACCGACGCAGCAGATGGAACAGGGTCCGGGTCAGGACGAAGGGCGCCGTGAGGTTGATATGCATGACCCGTTGCCAGGTCGCCACGTCATAGTGCTCGATGGGAGACCTGTCTCCCAGTATCCCGGCGTTGTGCACCATACCGTCCAGTTTCCCGTAGGCCTCCATCACCGCACCGGACAGCTGGTCGTAATCGTCCGGGCCGGCCCTTTCCAGATCCATCACGAAGATTCCGGGTCGCGGGTGGTCTGCCTCGACGATCTGGTCATAGACCTTTTCCAGCTTCGACTGGGTGCGGCCCAGCAGGACCACGGTGGCGCCATGGCTGGCGCAGGCCCTGGAGAGTGCGGCGCCAATGCCATCACCGGCACCGGTGATCAGAATATGTCGGCCCGCCAGCAGGTCCGGCGACGGTTCATAGTTTTCCGGGCAAACTTTATCCATTGGATCTCCTTACTGAGTGCCGTCCGGTTCGATGCCGGAAGTGGATCGGGCCGTCCGCCAGGCGGTCCACAGTTTGACCGGGGGACTGAGCTCCACCAGCTTACCGTCGGCGGCGCCGGACAGCTTGCGGTTCAGACGCTCATAAAGTTTCGCCATCACCAGGAGTCCCCGCTGCCGGCGGGTCTCGGCGGCGGGAAAATCGCGGAAGCCCGCCGACAACTGCTCGGCCGAGAAAGTCCGGCAGCGGTCGAAACAGTCGTCCCGCGTCGCGGAGCCGGAAAACCGTCCAAGGACCGACGGAGAGACAAGCGCGAGTCTCGCCAGTGCGGTGCCGCGGATTCCTGTCCCCAGCGCCCGGGCCGGACGGCGCAGCGCTGCTGGCTGTCCGGAAGCCCCGGCATCGGCCAGACGGCTGGCCATCTCTCCCAGGGTGCCTCCGGAAGCGGCCAGGTAGCTCTGCAGGCCTTCCTTCCCGTCGGCAGACGGTTCCAGCCAGGCGGCCGTTGATTCCAGGAAAGACATCAGGAGTTGGTGGTCACCGGGTGACAGGAACGATAGCAGCTGCCGGGTGATGGGGTGGCGGGGCTGTCCCTCGCCGAGGCGGCTGACCTCGTCCGCCCACCACGCGAGCTTGACCGAGCGGACCGAGCTGTCCAGGGGTTTCAGGAGGACATCGTCAATCTCGGATCTGAACGCCAACAGTGCCTGCAGGGCAGGACGCACCCGCGGTGGTGAGAAGAGCAGGGCGAAGCGCGCAGAACTGCCGTCGCGTGGCGGAGGCACCGGATCCTGCCTGGCGGCATCCGGCATCAGTATTCCCTGGGTTCCCCGGGCCCGTCCTGCTCCTGTGAGATCGGCGCGTCATCGGCCGAGACCTCGACTTTCCTGACCGCGGCCCCGATCGGCTCGAGCTGGTCGATCTCCTTGCGGCCGCTGACGCCCATTTCGCGAAACTTTCGGGCTCCCGGCAGAACGTTGCGTTCCAGCGATCCGACGGCGCTGTTGTAGGCGTCCACGCTGGAGCCCAGCTGGCGGCCGAGACGGGCCAGATGGCCGGCAAATGCTGCCAGTCTCTGGTGCAGATCCTCGCCCAGGATCTGTATCTTTTTGGCGTTTTCTTCCATGGCCACCTGGCGCCAGCCGTAAGCGACGGCCTTGAGCAGCGCGACCAGACTTGTCGGCGTGGCGAGAATGACCTTTTGATGCAGCGCCTCTTCCAGAAGGCCCGGATGCTGTTCGAGCGCCGCGGACAGGAACTGGTCTCCCGGGATAAAAAGAATCACGAATTCGGGACTTCTCTCGAACTGGGACCAGTAGGACTTCAGGGCCAGCTCCCGAACACGATTGCGGACGTTGTCCGCGTGCCGCTTGAGGGCGGCCTGTCGCTGCTTGTCGTCCGTGGCTTCCACCGCGCTGAGATATGCATCCAGGGGGGTTTTAACGTCCACGATGAGCTCGCGGCCGTTGGGCATGCGGATGATCATGTCGGGCCGTCTGCGTCCTTCCGCCGTCTCGACATGCTCCTGCTCGTAGAAGTCGCAATACTCGACCATACCGGCCAGCTCGGCCAGCCGTCGGAGGGTGAGTTCGCCCCACTGTCCGCGGACCTCCGGTCGGCGCAGGGCGTTGACCAGGTTGCGGGTCTCGGTCTGGAGCGCCGCCTGCGTGGTGCTCATGGCGGCGAGCTGCTCGCGGATGCTGCCGTAGGCCTCACGCCGGTCCTTCTCGATCTCCGCGATCTGTTTTTCGGTTTTCTGAAGCGCCTCCTTTACGGGTGCGACCAGGCTTTCGATGGCCTTTTGCCGGGCCGCAAGATCTCCGCGGGCCCGCTCTTCGTGCTGACCGAGATGCTGTTTCGCCAGGGACAGAAACACTTCGGAATTCGATTGCAGTGACTGCCGAGCCAGCTCGGAGAAGGCCGACGACAGGGTCTTCTCGGCCTGCTGAATCGCGGCGAGACGCTCGGCCTCCAGGTCTTCCTGGGCTTTCAGATCCTTCTCGGTGACGGCCAGGCGCATGTGCAGGCGGGAGATCCGGACCGCCGCAATCACGGCGGCAGCGAGGATGCCGACGACGAGGCCGGCCGCGGCGGGAACGATCCAGGCCGCAGGTTCGGAAGGAAACAGTGTGTGCCAGTCCATCAGATAAGCGCCGAGTCCTCCAGCATGACAGCGAGAAGCTCCGAGGGGTGGTCGATGACGTGCGTGGCCCCCCAGCCTGTTGCCGGATCTTCCTGGAGGATATATCCCCAGGTGACCCCGACCGTCTGCATGCCTGCCGCCCGTCCCGCCTCGATATCCCGGCGCGCATCGCCCGCGTACACGCACTCGGAAGCTTCCAGGCCTATTTCCGCAGCAGCGTGAAGCAACGGTTCCGGGTGGGGCTTGCGTCGTTCAAGCGTATCACCGCTGACGACACTGTGGACCCGACGATGGAGATCCATCGCCTCCAGCAGCGGCTCGGTCAGCCAGCCGGGCTTGTTGGTGACAATTCCCCAGGGAATCCCGCTGCTCTCCAGCCGGGACAGGACAGTTTCGAAGCCGTCGAAAAGTCGGGTTTCCCGACAGACATCGCGGGCGTAATGATCGAGCAGGCGCCCCCGCAGCCGTTCGAACTCGTCGGGATCCAGGTCCGCACCGAAGCCGAGCCGGACAAGCTTCGGAGCCCCGAAGGAAACGTGGGGCCGGATCTCCGGAAAGGGCAGGCGTCCGCGGCCCTCCTCGACGAGCAGGGCATTGAGGGCGGCGGCCAGATCGGGCGCCGTGTCCGCCAGCGTGCCGTCCAGGTCCAGGAGCAGCGCCTTCGGCACTCAGTTCTCCCCGGAATCGCGAAGCGCGTACATCAGGTAGTTCACGTCCACGTTGCCACCCAGGCGGGTGTTGCGCGTCAGGGGGTTGTAATGCATCCCGCGGGTTTCTTCGACGCTCATGCCGGTGGCCCTGACCCAGGCGGCGAGTTCCGAAGGACGGATCAGTTTCTCGTATTCATGGGTGCCGCGGGGCAGGATCCTGAGCACGTACTCGGCGCCGACGATAGCCATCACGAAAGATTTGAGATTCCTGTTGATGGTGGAAAAGAAGACATGGCCGCCCGGTTTCACGAGGCGGGCGCAGGCGGCCACCACGGAGGACGGGTCGGGGACATGCTCGAGCATCTCCAGGCACGTGACAACATCGTACTGGCCCGGCGACTCCCGGGCCTCCTGTTCCGCCGTGGCGCGACGGTAATCCACGTCGACGCCGGAAATCTTCTGGTGAAGCCGGGCGACAGCCAGCGGGGCGTCTGCCATGTCGATAGCGCTGACCTGCGCGCCGCGGCTGGCCATGGATTCCGCCAGGATGCCTCCGCCGCAGCCGATATCCAGTACCCGCGCTCCCTCGAGCCCGGCCCGGGCGGCGATGTATTCGAGCCGGACCGGATTGATGTCGTGCAGAGGCTTGAAGTCCCCGTCCGGGTCCCACCATCGCTGAGCGAGACCGTCAAATTTGTCGATCTCGCGGGGATCCAGGTTGTGCGAGTCTTCCCGGGTCATCGGTCCGCGGATTCCTGGTCCGTCAGGCTGATGCGGCGTTGCCATCCCCGGACACGATCGAGCAGATCGCCCTCGTCGATCCTGGCGAGGCTGCTTTCCCGCACGAGCCGGCTGCCGGCGATCCAGACATCGGTAACCTGGTCCCGGCCCGCGGCGTAGACAATCTGCGATACGGGATCGAACACCGGGCGCGTGTTCACCCGATCCAGGTCCACGGCGATCATATCGGCCCATTTGCCCGGTTCCAGCGAGCCTGTCTCCTCGCCCAGCCCGAGTGCCCGGGCCCCGTTGATCGTCGCCATGCGGATAACGTCCCGCGCCGTGACCGCCGCGGCCGAGTCCGCCGCGAGTTTCCCCAGCAGCACGGCGCTGCGCATTTCGCCGAACATGTCCAGGTCATTATTGCTCGCGGCTCCGTCAGTGCCCAGCGCCACGTTGACCCCGGCCTCCAGCAGTCGGGCCACGGGACAGATGCCGCTGGCCAGCTTGAGGTTGGACTCGGGGCAATGGGAAACGTGGCTGCCGGCTTCGGCGATTTCCGCGATGTCTTCCTGCTCCAGCTGGGTCATGTGGACGGCGATCAGGAGCGGCGAGAGCAGTCCCAGGCGGCGGAACCTTTCGATGGGCCGCTCCCCGTGGCTGGAAACGCTGTCGGCGATTTCACCGGCGGTTTCGTGCAGGTGTACGTGCAGCGGAGTGTCCAGTTCGTCGGACAGCTTGCGGATTCGTGTCAGGGACTCGGCGGACACGGTGTAGGGGGCGTGGGGCGCGAAGGCCGTTGTCACCAGCGGATGGGCTTTGTACTCGTCACGCAGCGCCAGTCCCTTGGCAATGTAATCGTTCGCCGAGTCCGCCCAGGCGCTGGGCAGGTCGAGAACGATCAGGCCCACGCAGACCCGCATACCGAGCCGCGCCGCGGTCCGGGCGACCACATCCGGGAAATAGTACATGTCGCTGAAACAGGTGGTGCCGCTGCGGAGCATTTCGGCTATGGCCAGCTCGGTGCCGTCGGCCACGAATTCGGCGCTGACCCAGCGGCTTTCCGCGGGCCAGATGTGGCCGCGGAGCCAGTCCTCGAGGGGCAGATCGTCGGCGATGCCTCGCAGCAGCGTCATCGCGGCGTGAGTATGACTGTTGACCAGTCCCGGCATCACGACGTGCCCCGGCCGGTCGATGACATCCGTGGCCTCGAAGCGCTCTTCCGCTTCCGCCGTCGGCACTACAGCCAGGATACGTCCGCCGCGGATCGCCACGCTGTGATAATCGAGCGCTTCGCAGTCGGGCTCCACCGGAATGACCCAGCGGGCATTGATGAGAGAGTCGACTTTCTCCATGCTGAACAGTAGGCGGAGATTCCATCCGGCGAGCGGTCCGCGCATTGTAGCCGCGACCCGATCGCCTTGCGACGACGTTGACGTGTTCGTCTCCGCTTTCGACGACAGAGGGAGCGCGGATGTCCGGCGAAAATGAAAGTCACGACTGGTCACCCGTCCATGCGGTGCAGTGGGACCGGGATGCCTGCGTGCTGCTGGACCAGCGGCGCCTGCCCGGCGAGGAAACCTATCTCCGGCTCGAGACTTCTTCAGCCGTGGCCCGGGCGATCACGGACATGGTGGTCAGGGGCGCGCCGGCGATCGGTATCGCCGCCGGCTACGGCGCGGCGCTGGCCTACCGGGAGTCGCCCCAGGGCGCGACCACCGACCTGGAGGCCAGGCTGCAGACCCTCAGACAGGCGCGGCCCACGGCATCCAACCTGGCATGGGCGATCCGGCGGGTGTCCGCCGCGGCGGAGGCC
>Ga0209536_100010748_pt1 | contig 13465 bp, 5 predicted proteins | sample DeeMarSeWOR28_12_FD_187461 | JGI IMG/M metagenome (GOLD analysis project Ga0209536, IMG submission 187461) | Marine sediment microbial communities from White Oak River estuary, North Carolina - WOR-2-8_12 (SPAdes) (version 2) | ecosystem: Environmental > Aquatic > Marine > Intertidal zone >...
TGGGTTATACGACCCTAGCTTACCTGAAGAAACACTTATTGATTATCTAGAGTTATATACTGGAATAGAAAACTTAAAAGTTGGTCAGGTATATTTTGGGGATTTCAATAATGGAACTAATATTAAAACGTATGTAAGTCCTCTTTCGGGGCATCTTACCGAAATAGTAGACTTTAATATAATTTATCAGACTATTCAGTGGTTTGAGCAAGCTTTTAATGGGGAATATGGATCTGGAATTGTTATTACTGCTCCACTGCTTATTATCTTTTCCTATATCTCTTTATTTGGGGTTATTATGTTGGATGCCGTCTTAATAATTTATATTAGGAATTACATATTCAGAAAAGAAAAAGAGGATTCTAATAAAGAAATTTTTGAGGAATTAAGACTAGTATCTACAAAAAAATTGGTTGGGTTTTATTCGATTGCTGTTGTTTTCATTCAATACTTGTTTTTCTTATATATTTTCGATATATCTGTAGATATAATTCCTCTATCGACAACGAGTATAACTCTAACTTTGGTTGTGGGGGCTGCGGTTGGAACATTTCTCGTGTATAACTTGCTTCTGTTGGGATGGAAAGATAAATATTCGATAAAAGATCTATTCTCTCAATTAAAAACCATGAGTTCATTCTCTCCAAGGCGCTCTCTAATTTTTGGAGCCCTAATCGGGATTCTATCAATACTTTCAATAGGAGCTGTTTGGCACTGGTCTGTGCAGAACACGTTACCAACTATTAGTGAAATTGGAAAAATGGTTATACTAACTGTGTTATCTTTCCCCTTCTTTTTAATTAAGGAGTTTTACTTTAGGAGTATACAACAACGGATAATCACAACATATCGATATGAAGAATATTTTATAATGGTAGGAACAGGGCTTTTTATGGACAATTTACTAATCATATTCGTTATATTGGTTGGAAAACTTAACTTGGCGTATATACCCACTTATACACTTTATCTCTTAGTATGGTTTATCTTCTCTATTATCCAACAATTCACTACTACATGGGTATACATGAATTCGAAAAATATTTTGGGATCTACTATTTTTATGAGCATTTTTTATTCATGGATGTTGGTAGTATTTTTCCCCTCTTATGGATTTTTATAGGTAGGAAAGGCTAATTTTAAGGGTAACAATAACATGAGGGTCTAGTTTCACTTCCAAATGGTTTGCCTTGAAATTGTTGATTTTAGCTTTGATCTCATTAATTGGGGGTTCTTCTAAGAAATTTACGATCTCAGCTTTATGAATAGATAATTTTTCATAAAATGTTAATTTCGCATCTTGTTTATTGGAAGAGATATTATAGATCCTCACAATAACGGAATTACCAACTTCTGATCTTTTCAAACAACTTAAAGCTATTGAACTGTTATCAATCTCAAGAAAACTAAAATCTGTCGGAAGATATTTTTCTAAGATCCTTGATTGTGTTTTAGAGAAATAGGAAAGTACACCTGATGGGTTTAATATTAGCCTGTCTGCGGTTCTTATCGGACTTCTTATCATTGAAGGGAATACGGATTTAAGGGGATTATTAAACTCTTTTCCTCGAAGATGAATATTTGAATCTAACCAATTCGGTTCTTGAGTAGTAATCATTGATAATTCGAAACTATACTCGTCTAAACATTGTGCTCCTGGGGTTCTGAATCCTGGTCCTGCATGTGATTTTCTAGATTGGAAGTCATCGCGAGATAACCACTCAATACATCTTAAAAGGGTGACAGCGAACGTGATACTTTTATCCTCATTAATAACCGCTTCATACTCAGGTAATCCTTTATTTGAAATAGCATATGTACTGGATTCATTACTTACTGAAATAAAATCTTTCTGGTGGTTTGTTGCCATAGGTTTTTGCACCCAATTATCTGCTTTGGGAAGATTTACATCTCTAGGAACAACATAAAAGTGTCCATCAGCATATATTTTATCAGATTTAATTTTTGTCGGAAATAAGACACGAATTCGATGATCTCTACTATTATTATCAATTTCAATTTTAAAATCAATCCTATTTATTTCCTTATAAAGTGAGATATACATTGAGATTTTATTATCCACAAGCCAATCCTCCCTATTATACCTGTCTTCTGTAAGTGAGTATGGAAGTTTTAAATTCAATCTCAGTTTGTAGGTTTTTTGTGTCGGACCATCAATGTATACACTTCTTTCGAGAACTGAAGCATCTTCCGTTCTATAGGCCAAGTCCGTTTGATTCTCTTTAGGTCCCGAGAAATCGTATTCGTCTCCCCAATCACCAAGATCTTCAAATTCACATACTTTTTTATAACTGATTCCCGTCTTTTTATCAAGAACGGAAATATATCCATCAGAGTTAATCGTAATATTATAAAATTCATTTTCCAAATAATCTCTTGTAATTTTAAAATTGTCAGATTCCGGAAGTTTTTGTCTTTTAATTTTTGAAGGGAGTACATGAAAAACTTTATAACCACACCCAGGAACTTCTGCAATAAAAGAAATTTTGTGATACACTCCTAATTTACGTGTAAATCGAGGATTTTCAGTAATTACTATATTTTGAAAGGGAATTTTAGTTTCTCCTGAGTCAATAATTTCAATATCTACAGGTAGATTTCCCCCCTTTATTTTCCGGGAGGAGGTAGTGAATTCAACAATATCTTGTCTTGGCCATGGAAGTGGATTATAAACTATTAAAACAGTACTATCCTTATAGCTACCTTTTACTTTTATTAAATTGGCTAAATAAAGAAAAGAATCTTTAAATATTTCCTCAGCAATTTGTTCAGCCCAGTCGTAACGGGTGATCATCTCATTATGAACCTCATCAATGCTACATCCACAAATACTATCATGTGGAGCATTTTTCTGGAGCCACTTCATTCCTGTCAATAAATATCGATCCGGGTATTGGTAATGATTATACTTGTCAAGAACATTAGTAATTATTGAAAGGGGTTCAGCGTATTTCTCATAAAGATATTCAATTGCAGTATTTCTCTGTTTTATCCACATTCTGGCCGAAAATACACCAGATAATAGATGAGAATATCTCCCACCTCTCAATTCTCCTTGAAATTGATTTAGTTTGGGGTTTGATTCTATAACTTTTTTAACATAATATTCAAAGTCAGCTTGGGCTAAACTAACATCAGGATTTTGTTCATTCCACTGTTTTACAATCTCTGGAATTTCTGGAAGAGCTTCATGATGATCTGAACCATTATTAAGAAGAACAATAGGTGTTGCGGTGTATTTTTCAAATTTTGCCACCATATATTTTATACTCCTCAGTGCTTTGCGATATTCTCCTTGAACACTTTTTGTATTTAACCTTTCTAATGATCCATAGCTAAAAATTAAATGGATTGCTAAAGCTGAAGCTGCCATTCCAGGAGCATTCCATGTGAATTCCATATTCAGATTGTTTTCTTCAAATTCATTCCCAAAACCTCTCTGAAATAAAATTGAGGGGATTTCAAACTCATGAATAATTTGTGGAAGTTGTGCAATATGCCCAAAAGGATCTGGGATATATCCTGCTTTCATTACTCTTCCAAGCTTTCTACTTATCTGATGACCTATGAGAAGATTCCTTATAATTGATTCACCACTCACAAGAAATTCATCAGGCAGAACGTACATTGGCCCAATCGAAAGTCTGCCTTGTTTTACATATTCTCTAATTTCCTCTTCCTTCTCTGGTCTTACTTCCAGATAATCCTCGATAGGAATTGTTTGACCATCAAATGTAAAATTTTTATACTCTGGATTAGTACTTAAGATTTCTAATAATTTATCCATCATTATTACAAGCCGAGCTCGAAATTCCTGAAAGGGGATGTACCATTCTCTATCCCAATGTGTTTCAGGAACAACCACTATATGATTTGCTTTCATGATTTATTATCAATAATGTGAATCCTATTTGAGATTTTAAAAGATTTCTTTAATAAAAACTAAATGGATCTCTTCAAAATAAAAGCAAGAGATCAAAAAGAGAACTCCTATCTGTTGTTTAGGAGAGATTTTCCTATTACACTAGGACTAGGCTTTAACCCAAGTAAATCCAATAATGTGGGTACGATATCTGTAGTTTTACAACATTCAACTTCGAATTTAGGAATCTCTGGTGAGGATCCTATTATTAATGGTACAAACATAGATTTAGGATTGGAAATATCATGAGAATACAGGGAATTACTTGTGGTCCTTCCATGTTCATAATTAAATGAATATTCTCCTTCAGTGGAAATCATTATATCGCAGGCTCTAGGGTTTTTGAAATGACGAGGGAGTTGGTCAATAATGTTTATAAAGTTGGTTTGAAACGTATTCGCAACCCACTCGTCAATATTATGATACTTATTATCAAGTAATTTATGGGCATTTTCATGGTTAACATATCCAAAGAGATCCTCATCTTCAAATGTATACTTAGTCTTCTGATCTTTACCAGTTCCAATGTATTCGATTTTACCTTCCTGTTTTTTCCCCGTTTTCTTGTTATAACGTTCAAGATATATAGTTCCTTTATCAGGTTTATTATCATCTGCGTTATAATACATTAATTTAGCCCCTGGAATTTCCCATAATTCCTCAATTAAATTTAATTTGGAATTCCCTATAGGATAGTTCTTCATTTGGGTGATTGAGGGATGATGGAACCAGGTATCTCCTTTAAAATTAAAAAATCCTACACCCCCAAAATTAACATCAAAATTTCCGGATCCTGTACTAGGAGCATAAGGTTTGAGTCCTTTACTCTGTAAAAACGGTCCAAGATCGTAAAACTTAGGAGCTTTATAATTACCATGGTCAGCGGTGATGCATATTGCTGTATCTTCACTATGGCCAACATCCTTTAGAGTTCTAATTAGAGATCCAATATATTTATCACAGTTTAGTACCAAATTAATATAATCTGGATGATCAAATCCTAGCTTGTGCATAATATTATCAATATGTGGAATATAACCAATGCTAATCTTGGGAAACTCTTGATTCGAAAATATTTCTCGAGGATTCTTTAATACCGCTTCCATTCTCTTTAAAATAAGTTCGGGTCTATAATCTCTTGGAGTAGTAAAGATCGACCCTCTATAGAAAAAACTTGTTACACTTAAGAAATTATCATCACCCGCTTGCTCAAATATTGTTTTAACATTAGATCCAATATCTTTATTAATTTTTAACAAATCTCCACGCTCACTATAATTACGTATGAAAGGTAATTTTCTTTTTTCTTGAGGAGGATCTGTACGGTCAAGCCAGTGATAATTTGGGACACCACTACCCTCTTTTGGAAAATATCCTGAGTTTGATCCGGTTATAATATCAGAATAGCAAGGTAAAGTCACGCTAGGGAAGGAAGTAACACATCTTTGGCTGGTTATCCCCTCATTAGCGAGTTGAGCGATATTTGGAAGCTTTCTTTCATTCATCCAGTGGAATAAATGTTCTGCTCGAACATCATCTAAAATTATCAGGATAACATGATTAACTTTAGCACTACGACTCATTATTATAGATAACTTCCTAAAAATTTAAATAAATTTGTAATAACTTATTGATACAAAGAATTTGAAATATTATTTTTAAGAATCTGATTTTCATCATCAGAAAAACTAACAAACCGTAATGAAAACATCTCATAAAGTGTTTATCAATAATTCAGCTGAAATGGGTGAAGTTGAAACAAATTCTATAGATTTATTAATCACTTCACCACCATATCCTATGATTGAGATGTGGGATATGTTGTTTTCTAATTTAAATGACGAGATTAAAATTGCATTAGATGAGAAAGATGGTAATAAAGCCTTTGATCTAATGCACGAAGAGTTAGATGGGATTTGGAGAGAATCAAAACGAGTTTTGAAATCGGGTGGAATAGCATGCATAAATATTGGTGATGCAACAAGAAAACTCCATGATACATTTCAATTATTCTCTAATCATGTGAGAATAACTAGATCTTTCCTTAAGAATGGATTTGTTGAATTACCCCCCATAATATGGAGAAAACCTACAAATAGTCCAAATAAATTTTTAGGTTCCGGCATGATCCCTCCCAATGGTTATGTTACTTTAGAACACGAATATATTCTAATTTTTCGGAGCGGAACATCAAGAATAATGAAGTCAAAATCAGAAAAGAGATATAATAGTGCTTTTTTTTGGGAGGAACGCAATAAGTGGTTTTCAGATATATGGGTGGATGTAAAAGGAGTTTCCCAGAAATTAAATTCAAATCAAAAAAGTCTAAGAAGGCGTTCCGCTGCTTTTCCCTTAGAGCTCCCCTATCGCCTTACTAATATGTTTTCAGTATATGGGGATACTGTATTAGATCCCTTCTGGGGAACGGGAACCACTTCAATAGCCGCAATGATTTCATCAAGAAATTCAATAGGTTACGAAATCAACTCTAAATTCTTGGAAATATTTAACGATAAGATAGATGGGATTAAACAGTTAAGCGAAGATATAATTATTAATAGGTTGGACCAACACATTGACTTTATTGATAAGTATAAAAAGTTGGGAAAAGACATAAAATATAACTCAACATATTATACCTTTCCAGTTATAACAAAACAAGAGAGAGAAATTCTATTCTATATTATTGATAATTACCATAAAAATAAGGATGAAATTATTCTCAATTATAAAAAATTCGTGAAAAAAGCTTCAAGAGAAGAAAAACTATAATTTTCATTTCAAGTTTTTTTCCCCGATTTCTTTGATTTCTTCTTTGACTTCTCACCGCTCTGATCTTTCATCTTCATCTGGACTTCTAAAACCTCTAGTTTTCCTTTCATTTTCTCTGAATCTTTCTTTAAATCTTCAATTTCCTTGTTTTTTGACTCAATAATTTTTGCTTGTTCGTCAATCTGAGCTTGTAAAAAATTGGCCATCCTTCTTTCTATTGCTTTTTCTTTCTCTTTTACTTTGTCATCAAATTCAGATAATTCAATGGATTCACTTTTTAAACTTTCTAACAGAGACTTTTGTTTGTTGACTTTATCCTGTAACTCCTTTACTAAAGTTTCCAATGGGGGTTTAGCTCGAAGATCTTCGGTTCGTATCACATTTGATTCTTTTCCCTCTGCTTTCAGTTTTTCGAGTTCTCTTTGGATCTGACCCTTTTCTTTTCTTAAATAACCCATTCTGTCCTTTAAATCTCTAATTTCCTTATCTTTTTGTTCAAGCTTTAAGGCCAGTTTAGAATCAGCGCTTTTTTGCTTCTTACTTTTTTTAGCTCCATCCTCACTTGGAATTAAGGTTTCTAGTTTCATAATATTATCTTCTAGATGTTCTATTGTTTCAAGATGCTTGTAAACCTCAATTTCTCTATTATTCAACTCAGTTTCTAGATCTGTGATTCGAAGTCTTAAAACTCGCACTTCTTCACTTAGCTTATTGATCTTATCCTCTAAATCATCATGTGACATATTCAAGAATTTTTGGACCTATTGAAGATCTAATTTAAATTAATAATAAGACTTCACGTATTAAAATTTATTTCCTTAATAACAAAATCAGATTAAATTAAGAAGCAGATTCTAAAAACCTATAGGCAATATATAAAAATGAATCGTTGACATTTTCCCCTGTTTTTGCAGATGTGAGAATGTAGTGGAAGTTATTTTGGTTTGCAACATTTTTTATCTCCACTTCAGTGATTGCGATATTTTCCTCAAGATCTGATTTGTTTCCTACAAGAATGATATTAAGATCTTTCCCAACATATTTAGTTAATTCACCATGCCACTTTTGAATTGACTTAAGACTTTCTCTTCTGGTTCTATCAATAACAATAAAAGCAGCGTTAGCACCACCATAAAATCTCTTTCTATATGGGGTCATCTGTGTTATTTGTCCCCCAATATCCCATATCGCAAAACTAATTTTCGTATTTTCAGCTAAATCAATGGTCTTTTTTGTAATATCAACTCCAACTGTACTATGATAACCTTCTTTGAAACGATTTTCTACAAATCGGGTTATTAAAGATGTCTTACCTACCTCATAATTACCTGTAAGAATTAATTTTAATGAGTAATCCCCCGTAGGTATCTTCCCATCCTTAGTTTTAGAAAGGATTTTGATTATATCAGGTATTTGAAGAGAAACATTTTCATTTCCCTCTAGCAACATTTCAACCTTCCCCGCAACATGTTCAGAAAAAACCCGTAATTCTGTATCAGAACTCGTGAGATTTGAGATTGTCAATAAAATGGACTTGGATCCCATTGAACAATATGCGAATTTTTTATCACTTATTGTTGTGATATTGAAAAAATTCGATACTTCTTCAAATTCTCTTTTTATTCTATCTATATAGCTATCAACTGAAGCTGCAATTGCACCGATTACAATTTCATCCTCGGAATCTCCCCTACTCTCAGAAGTTATAATTAATCCCTCTCGATCACATATTGTTACCGCGATTACATTCTCAATCTCATCCATATAGTTCTGTAGTAAAATCTTTAAACGGCTCTCTAGAAATGAGAGGCTTCGAGGTTGATCTTCAGGAGACTCAATTTGAGAGGAAGGTTGAGCAGATGGGCCCTCGAACTTTCTCACACCTTCCTTTAATTTTAGTTGTATTTTATAAAAAGGCTCCGGATTATCTCCTAATTTTTTAGAGAGGATAATAATATCTTCAAGAATGGCATCAAGTTCCCCGTAATTTTCATCTTTCAAAGATTGTTCTATAGTATTAATTAATGTTTCTCTTTCAATCAGTAACTTAAGGATCGGTAAAGTAAAATTCTTTATTTCTAGAATCTCAGAAAGAGCATAAATCATTTTTTCTCTATTCTGGGGATCCAATGCGTTCATGGGGTAAGTATTCAAACCGATACTGTCCTTTATTGATGAAGTGTTTAGAGCTTCAACCGAATCTTGTTTATTCCCAATCACTGCAGTATATGCGTAGGGAACTTCTTCTTCTATTTTATTCAGGAAAAATCTTGAGTCATTGATATTTGCTTCTGTTGAATCAGTTATTATCAAGATAGCGTCACTTCCCCTCATGAAACCATTCCATAAAAAGCCAATTTTTTCATCTCCAACAAAATCACGTAAGTGGAACTGGAATCTTCCAACTTTTAATATCCCAATGCTTCCAGATATTTTAGGTTGCTCTTCCATTGATATTTCCTTAGTTCTGAGGAGATTAATAATTGTGGTTTTTCCAACTCCTGAATATCCTACAAAGGATACAATAGGTGGCATTCTATTTTGAATAGAAAACACAAGATTATCAACTTCCTCAATATCTTTCTCATTATTGATATCGAAAGTATCCTCTTTAATAAGATTCAGATACCCCTCTTTGAAGCGAGTTAATTCTCTTCTAATTACATTAATGGTATCATTAATTGTGTTAATGAATAAAAATAGGAAGCTATCTTCTCTAAGAAATGAGATTCTGAATTTATAATAATCCTTATATTCAAAAGGAATTTTAGAGTCTGAAAGAGATTCATCTATAATGGGAGTAATTAGTTTTGTAAAAATGGTATCATCTAATCCTAATCCGAATTGTTTTGAATAGATTTGGTTCTTATCTTGATAAATCGAAATTTGACGTAAAATTATTGGACACCAGAAATTTCTTCTTGAATTTTATATTACTTCTCTATAATAGATTATGATTATTATGTTTTTTAATACTTTACTGATAATAATATATTATACATTACTTTCTAAAAAATGTTCATTTCACTCTGGTTCTTCTGATTAAATATTATATAAACGACGAGTTATTTTAAATGCTATAAGCTAGAGCTTTTCAGTGTAATTATATCCTCTAAATATAAATACAACTAATATGTATGTTTTTATTAAATTTAAATATTTAAACTAAATCTTATTATAAAGGAGTACAAGTTAAGTATGAAAAACTATAGAAAAACTACGAAATCAAAACTAGTGACTCTTGGAATTCTTTTGTTTCTTTTACTTTTGCCTATTTTTTTAAGCACACCTTTATTCAGATTTCTAAATAAATCGGATATTAATCAAGTTGATGAAAACGAATTTCTAAATGAAAATCCTAAGGTAAGCGCTCCACCGAATGTGAATTATTTCACACATTTCAAGATAATCACTATCGACCATAATAAAGTAGCGGGATCAGTTTCTTACTCAAATTTCCCTGTATTAATTTCTATAAAGGACCCCGATTTAAAATTTGATGTTCAATCAGATGGGGATGATATTGCTTTTTCAATTGATAACAGCTGGTTGGACCATGAAATTGAGTTATTTGATCAATCTTATAATATTTCGCATGCTGAACTAGTTGCTTGGGTTCGAATTCCAACCTTATCTGGAGTTACTGACACAATAATTAGAATGTATTATGGAAATGTTACCATGAGTTCACGACAGAATCCAACAGGAGTATGGGATAGTGATTATCGAGGTGTTTGGCACTTGAGTGAACAAACTGGAGGAGTAAATTCAATTCTTGATTCTACATCATATTCAAATGATGGAACGGACATAAACAGCCCTAATTTGGCGGAAACAGGACAAATATTTGATTCAGTTGGCTTTACTGATGCTTCAGGACAAAGAATTGAAGTTCCTGATGATAACAGCCTAGATATAACAAACCAACTCACAGTTCAAGCATGGATAAATCCAACGGTTGTGAATAAATGGCTTACTATTGTAAGCAAAATGGATGGAAGTTGGGGTAGTGGTAGTTCATATGAAGAAGATTTGTATGTTGTTATTAACAGTGTTGGGGATTTGTTTATAGGTCTTGCAAATGATGTTACCTATGATGATTGGAGTTCTAATGTACCAATAACACCAGGAATTTGGCAATTTTTTACTTTTACCTATGATAGTTCTTCTTCAATTGGTAGAATCTTCATAAATGGTGCACAACAAGAAACGCATGATTTTGGTTTGGGAACCTTGCATACTAATACAAATCCTTTTTATATAGGTTTTAATCTTGGCTGGACAGGAGAAGTATGGGATGGATATCTTGATGAAGTCCGCATTTCCAGTAGACCCCGTTCTTCAGGATGGATATACACAGAATACCAGAATCAATACGATCCTGATACTTTTTATTCTGTTGGAGCTGAACAAACGGTCACCTTAGAACCTCCTAAAGTGAGTGATTTTATCTATTATAAAATTATTATGATCGATCATGCCCAAGTCGCCGGGTCTGGTATTCATTATAACTTTCCGATACTTATCTCTATTATTGATGACGATTTAAAATATCATACCCAACCTGATGGGGATGATATTGCCTTCTCTATGGAAGGAGATTGGCTGGACCATGAAATTGAGGAGTTTGATCAATCTTATAGTGCTACTCAAGCTTTATTAAGAGTATGGGTTCGGATCCCATCACTATCTACAAGCTTAAATACCACCTTAACAATGTATTATGGAAATCCAACGATGACATCTCGAGAAAATCCGGAAGGCGTTTGGAGTTCAAATTATGTAGGAGTATGGCACTTAGATGAAAATCCAACGGGAACGGTTGATGATAGCACTCCTTACAGTAATGATGGTACAACACTTGGATCTATGGCGACTTCTGACTTAGTTTCATGCCAAATTGGTAATGGATATGATATGGATGGAGTGGATGATATGATTCAGATTTCTGCTAGTGGGAGTTTAGATTCTATAAAGGATGAAGGAACTCTCTCCATCTGGGTAAATTGGTTCAATCCTTCTGACACAAGATATCAGCGAATAATGACAACCACTGATCGTTTTACTTTAAATCCTACCCCGCCCCCTACTGTTCTTCAAACTGGTGGAATTGAATGGGCGGTACAACCAGATGGGGATCACTATTTCTATCCTTACGGTGGTGTAAGTATAAATTACAATCTTGCTACTGATCCATTTACTAATGGCATCTGGCAATATGTGGTGGTAACATTAGACTATTCTACGAGGAGTGTAAAGATTTACCTTGACGGAACTGCTCTAAGTTTTACGATAGAAAATATCCCTTCTCAATGGAATCAACTTCCTAGTCTTGATGATTGGTTATGGGGCGGAAATTTAGATGCAGTTAATAGCCAATTCCGAGGGAGATTTGATGAAATACGGGCTTGTAACGTGGAAAGATCCGCAGGTTGGATTTTAACAGAATATAATAATCAATATGATCCAAGCTCTTTCTATTCAATTGGAAGTGAGCAACAGGTATCAGATCAACCATTAAACAATGACTTTTTTGATTATTACAAGATATTTACGGTCGACCATAATAAAATTAATGGCTCTGGTAGTCATATCAATTTTCCCCTATTAATCTCTATCATCGATGATGATTTGCGTTATGATGTGCAAGATGATGGTGATGATATCGCTTTTTCTATAGAGGGTAAATGGTTAGATCACCAAATAGAGCTTTTTAATCAGACTTATAGCGGAACACATGCTCAACTGATTGTATGGGTACGTATTCCCTTTTTATCAACAGCTTTCGATACAAATCTTACTATGTATTACGGGAATTCTACAATGTCTTCGCGACAAAATCCAACTGGTGTTTGGGATTCAGATTATGCTGGAGTGTGGCACTTAAATGAAGATCCCTCCGGAATACCACCACAAATAGTCGACAGTACGAGTCCTGCAAGTGATGGTATTTCATATGGTACTATGACAAGTTCTGATCAGGTTTCTGGTATGATTGGGAATGCATTGGATTTTGATGGAATTAATGACTATATTGAAATTGGTAATCCTGTTGAAATGCAAATTACTGGAGCAATTACTGTCCAAGCTTGGTTTAAGGCAGATTTTGTAGGTAACGATTATCTAGTCGCAAAACATGGTGGTACTGGCTTTCGAGGTTGGGATGTCAGTTTCGATGACGATCCGGGTATTGCTCCAGATGGGTGGATCATGTTTCGTTATTCACCAGATGGTAATACTATAATTTCTACTGGCTATGAACGTGTACGTGTGAATCAATGGTATCATGTTGTAGCAGTATACAAACCTAATGAGTATTCAAAGTTGTTTTTCAATGGAACAGAAGTCGCGATTAGAACAACTGGTGTTCCCCCCTCAATGAACGATCCTGCTTTACCTCTTCGCATAGCAAGAAGATCCGACGTTGGTGGGACATCATATGTTAACGGTATTATGGATGAAGTTCGCATCTCAACTGTCGCTCGTTCAAATGACTGGATTATTACTGAATACAACAACCAATTCAGTCCCTCATCTTTCTACTCTATTGGACCAGAAGTATCAATGAATCCATTGGTATATTTAGAAGCTCAACTTAATGCAATTGATTTATATGGGAATTTAATACCTAATGCCACAATCTCGATGTATCAAAATACTAATTTAATAGATCGGGGTAGTACTGATATTAACGGATCCGTTTTGTTTACTAATACCATTGAAGGACAATATAATTTTACTGTGTCAATA
>Ga0209536_100010749_pt1 | contig 13463 bp, 13 predicted proteins | sample DeeMarSeWOR28_12_FD_187461 | JGI IMG/M metagenome (GOLD analysis project Ga0209536, IMG submission 187461) | Marine sediment microbial communities from White Oak River estuary, North Carolina - WOR-2-8_12 (SPAdes) (version 2) | ecosystem: Environmental > Aquatic > Marine > Intertidal zone >...
GGGGGCATAACCTGGAGCGGACTGCTCAGAAGGGTTCCCATAAGCCTTGTCGATGAAGCTTTTCCGGCACAACATATCAGGTCCAATTACCAACAGACCGTCATACAATCGCCGGAGCCCATCGTAGCAACAATCAGGAGAGAAGTGCTCGGGCAATGGATGAGACGCCAGGCAGAGAAAGCAGGGGCGACAATAAAAACCTCATGCAGAGTTCAGAGCATTACTTCCGAGGCAGTGTCAACTAGCGAGGGGAATTTCGGTTATTCTTTCCTTGTTGGTGCTGACGGCTCCAATTCCATTGTACGGAAGCATATAGGACTTGCCTCTGAAAAACTCGGAATAGGTATCCATTTCCAGGTCCCCGGAAATTTCACAAAGATGGAATGGCACCTGAATAACTCTCTGTTCAATAACGGATACGGTTGGATTTTTCCATACAAGGATATGGCCTCAGTCGGGGTATATGGTGCACAAGATTATAAAACCCCCACAAGAATGCTTGCCAGTCTCATTAACTGGGCAAAACAGCAAAAAATTTCAATTTGTTCCTTAAAACCAAGGGCAGGAATCATAAATTTTGATTATCAAGGCTGGCATTTCGACAATAAAATGCTTATTGGTGATGCTGCGGGACTTGCTTCAGGACTTACCGGGGAAGGCATGTATCCGGCCCTTGTGTCCGGCGAAACTGCAGCAAGAGTGATCATCAATTCTGATTATAACTGCAATGAACTGCGACGTCTTATTGCAAAACAACAAAAACATAGACGTATTGTTGAATTTTCTGCTAAACATAGACTGCTCAACATTGCTACAATGGAAATACTTATCCTGGCACTGCGGATCGGATTGATACCCTTTAGCATGCTGGAGATGTCAGACTGAACAAGGAATTACCAATGAACCCTGCAGAATCTAAAGCAAAGCGCAAGAATATTCTCCTCTATAATCTAATTTTTATTGTCGTGTGCGGCGGTCTTTTTCTCTTTCTCTATAACGCCCCGGAAGAGACCACGAAGCATCTCCCAAACGATGAAAATCATGCAAAATTCATGAAGATGGACAAAAAGGAGGCTGAGAAATTTTGCGAGGAGTGTCATACACCAGACGGAGAAGCCCCTTTGCCGGCAGACCACCCTCCCAAGTACCGCTGCCTCTTCTGTCACAAAAGAGATCAATAAATCATAGATATTCCATGAAAAAAAACTTCATAAAACAATAAGTGCCATATCCGAAATAATTCAATTTTGCGCACTCTCCTTTCTGTTCGATCATATACGTGAAGCAACCATAAATCCTTTCTTTGTAGGCTATTGCGCTTGACAAAACCGGTCCTGGCATTATAAGCAACAAGTCTATCCTGTAAATTCGAGATTTTTTCCTGTTTCTGTGAGATCAGTATGCGGGCGATTATATGTAATGTAAGGCATTGGTGTGAACTATATTCCCGGCTTGGAGTCCTGCTAGCAATCCTGCTCTTCCTGCAGTTGTGTCTTGTCTGTAAAGCAGCAAGCCAGGAAATCCCCTGCCTCCATAATTCCCTGGTTTTCGGCATGTCCACTGTGCTTTCCGGACCAGCCGCTCATCTCGGGATCAATATGCGGAATGGGGTCATGGCATCCATGAAGGAGATTAATCTGCAGGGCGGCATCAAAGGAAGAAGTCTTTGTCTAGTGGTCCTTGACGATAGCTATGAGCCTGAAAGAACTGTTCCCAATATGCACACCCTCATTAACCAGGAAAATGTTCTTGCCATCATTGGGAATGTGGGGACACCCACTGCAATTGCGGCTGTTCCGATAGCCAATCGGAACCATGTGCCATTCTACGGCGCTTTTACCGGCGCCGGCATACTACGCAGGATCCCACCTGACCGTTATATTGTAAATTATCGCGCAAGCTATGCGGAAGAAACTGCGGCCATGGTGGAAGCACTCATCAGTAAAGGCAGGCTAAAGCCACATCAAATAGCCTTTTTCACACAGCGGGATGCCTATGGTGATTCAGGTTTTATCGGCGGCATTACCGCCCTGAAAAAAAATGGTTTAAAAGATGAAACTCAGATCACGCATGGCCGGTATGAGCGTAACAGTCTTGCTGTTGAAAACGGACTGGCAGATATACTCCTTACTGATCCTGAACCGAAAGCTGTTATCATTGTCGGCACATATGCTCCTGCTGCAAAATTCATCACCCTGGCACGGAAATATGGTGTTAAATCCCTGTTCCTCAATGTATCATTTGTAGGATCTGCACCTCTGGCCCAGGCCCTTGGCCCAGATGAAAGTGGTGTGATAGTAACACAAGTGGTCCCGCCTCTCGACGCATCGCTGCCGCTCGTAAAAAGTTTTCACAGGGCTATGCACCTCTTTAATCCCTCCATACCTTCAACATATGGTGCCCTTGAGGGCTATATATCAACACGAATTCTTATCCACGCCTTAAGCAAAATAGAGGGGGAAATCAACCGAGAATCCATCATAAATGCGCTGGAGGGGCTTGGGGAATTCGATCTGGGCCTGGGTATAACACTTAGAATTTCTCGAAAAGAACACCAGGCCAGCCACCAGATATGGCCTACTATTATCCGCAAAGGAGAAATCCGGTCCTTTGACTGGAACCAGCTTCAAAACCTGCAATGACAAAACAAACAAATCCTGAAAAACGGGAAGGAAATCCCATAAAACTAGTCTGGCTGATCACACTGCTCAGTTTTTCAGTCGGTGTCTTCATGGTCTTCCTCGTCTGGTCTACGCTTACAGATCTCCGTACTGAACGGGAGAAACTTTTCAAGCTGAAGGAGGATTCCAACCTGGTGCAGGCAAAACTTGAAAGCAGCCTGGTTGAACAGAAATCAGAATTAACCGATCTTCTGGAACCAGGCATGGATACTCAATTACCTGATAAAGATTATCATCTGGTCAGCCTTGTGCGCGATTACCGCCTGGTAGTCTCAAGTCCTGATCTTATCCAGGCCTTCGAAGAGCTGGGTAAAGATGTCTATTCTCTCCTCAGTATTAAAAGCAAGTTAACCTGGTGGGCAAGTGCCTACAGGCGGGTAGTTCCCAGGATTCCACAAGCCAGAAAGGAAGTAGAGGTTATTCTCAGTCAGATCCTCGAGACAGTTGACAAGGCCGAGGGACAGCAGCGCCTTGATCGGGCTGCAAAAATTCGGCAGATTAAGCGGGATGCTGTTGCAAAGATGAAAGACATCAGCATTTCCACTTTCAATGAACTGGAGACCCCCAACGATTTTTCCATCATACGACGAGATATCACCGATATTGTCCAGGCAAGCGAGCGTTTGCATTCCGTTACCGAAGCGGACAACCTTGCTGACCTTAAGGACAATAAGATACGCACCCTGCTTGCAAGGGTCCGCTTCAATGCCCGAATATCTGAAGGGGAAAAATCAGCTGATAAAATACTGCTGGCCAGCCTGCTCAACGATTATGAAACAGCAGTTTTCGGACAGGGATATAGTATTGATGATGATCACCAGACAATCATCCAAGGTTATGATGGCCTGTACGGCTTTATTCTCGATCGTTTGAAGCTGGAAAAAGAGCGGGAGTATCTTCGTTCTGAGGTTAATAGGATTTATGATAGAACTGACAGATCACTCAATGAAATCATCACCCGAACAGAAGCGGCAACAGAACAGGAGGCTATAAAAGTTGAAAAAGTGCTGGGGCAAACCTGGCGTACCATGGTGATAATATGGTTGGTCACGAGTATAATTTATGCCATGCTGGCCTATGAAATTATCACGGCGGCTAAACAGCAGATTAAAGAAATTGAGGATTCCAATATTGAGCTAGAGGCAATGACCACTGAACTCCGCAAATCAGAAGAGCGCCTGCACCGCCTTTCTTCCGACCTCTTTGCTGTCCAGGAAAACGAAAGAAGACGAATATCTCTGGAACTGCACGATGAACTGGGACAGGCTATGGCAGCCCTCAAATTACAGGTCAGTGCCATAGCCCGGCGCCTGGGGGATGCAGAACCGGAAGAGTTGCAAATGGAGTGTGGTGAGATGCGCAACAACATAAACCAGATAATCGAGAACGTCCGCAGGCTGGCACGGGACCTCAGCCCGGTAGTACTCGATGATCTGGGACTGCAGGCAGCGATTGAATACCTTGTGAATAATTTCGCAAAAATTTATACTATTGAAGTAGACTATGAGCATACAGATATAAATCACCTGTTTAACGAGGAATCGCAGCGTATTATCTACAGAATTCTTCAGGAAGCATTAACCAATATCGGCAAGCACGCCCAGGCCAAAAAGGTTTCACTTGTCATTGAAGAGATAGATCGCGCCGTGCAGTTCACGGTGAAGGACAACGGACGAGGCTTTAATGTGCAGAAAACGCTCGATCAAAAAGGAGCAGAAAGGGGTATGGGCCTTCAGGCCATGCTGGAGCGGGTTAGAATCCTGGGCGGCAAAATCAGCATCGTGAGTCGCCCTGGCATAGATACAACTGTCACCTTTACAGTGCCCACCAGATAACAAGGAGACCGTTATGGCAAAATGTAAAATCGTTCTGGCTGATGATCATGTCTTGATACGCCAGGGGCTGAAAAAACTCATCGAGGAAAATAAATCTCTTGAAGTAATAGGAGAGGCGGGCGACGGCCTTGAACTTCTTGATGTTCTGGAAAAAACTGTGCCTGATCTGATCATTCTTGATATTTCGATGCCCCACCTTCGCGGAATTGAAGTGATCAACGAAGCCAAGAGGCTCTGTCCTGATGTCAAGATTCTCATGATAACCATGCATAAAAGCGAACAGTACTTCCTGTGCGCCATGTCCGCCGGTGCGGACGGCTATCTTCTCAAAGAGGATTCGGACAGCGAACTCTTGCATGCAATTGACATTGTCATGGGCGGGGATATGTATATTTCACCACACCTAGCCGAAGAGTTCTCAGATGAGGTAATCCGTGCCTACCGCGAAAAGGGTGTTTTCCCCTGCGAGACCCTGACTAATCGGGAAATTGAAGTACTGAAGCTTGTGGCTGAGGGGTTAACCAGCAAAGAGATAGCAGAACTGTTATCCATAAGTATCAGGACCGTGGAACATCACCGGGCAAATCTCCTGAAGAAGCTCAACCTGAAAAATACCGCGGATCTTATAAAACACGCGATCCAGAATGGTTTTATCAATACGGAAGGCTGATTTATAATTTTTACCAACCAATTATACGTGAAAACCTGAGGCGGCAAAAATGACGCAATACTCTGAGAACTACAAGTGGCTGCTGCAAAAATTCAATACTGTTATGGAAAAACATCAGGACCTTGGCAAAGCACTCCGCGAAGCCGGTCCCATTGACGAGAAAAACTCACAGCTTATTCAGCTGGGAGCGGCAGCGGCAGTCCGGGCAGAGGGTTCCGTGCACTCTCATGTAAAACGGGCCCTGAAAGCCGGTGCGTCAGCGGAAGAAATCTACCATACAATTGTTCTTCTCACCAGTACCATAGGATTCCCGGCCATGGCTGCCGCGCTTTCCTGGGCAAGAGATATCATTGAAAAGTGAGGAAACATGCAGAAAATCAAACCACTAACTTCCCTGAAACCTGATCAGCGGTCTGAGCTGGAACAATATCTGCGCAGCGCATCAGACGAGAATCGCATACACTGTTCCAGGGCACTGGCTATTGCCAAATCCCTTGGGATTCCACCAGAAGAAGTAGGCAAAGCAGCGAACAAACTCAAAATCAAGATCAGCAAATGCCAGCTGGGTTGTTTTTAAAGCGCCCCCTTCGCCTCATCAACACTACCCATGAAACCTTTACATGAAACGTTCATTATCAGAGCTTCGGGCGAGCATCTTGAAGAGACCACTGACCGGGTTGCGTCCGAAATAGGTTTCACGCTTTATGTCAATGACAGACAGCTGCTGACTCTGCTCTGCACCCCCGCTGAGCTTGATGCCCTAGCGATAGGATTCCTTTTATCCGAAGGCATACTGAAAGATCGTGAATCGTTGCTGGGCGTCCAGGTCAATGAAAAAAATTTTTCTGTTTCCATTACCCTTGCAACTCTTCCGAATAATATTGAGAAGACCTTTCACAAAAAAACCATAACATCAGGATGTGGACATGGTATAACTTTTACCAACACCGCAGATCTTAAAAATTTACCGCCCAACAAAACCGCTTTCCAGGTTTCTCTGCAGGAAATCCAGAAACTGTTGAAGGATTTCAGGTCCATCTCAAAACTTTTTCTGCAAACAGGCGGGGTACATTCTGCAGCACTGGCGGACAGGGAGAGCATCCGCCTGTTTGCAGAAGATATCGGGCGCCACAACGCCGTTGATAAGCTGATAGGCAAGGCATTCCTGGCCGGAATCCCGGTGACTGATAAAATTCTTCTTTCAAGCGGAAGGATTTCAGGCGAAATCATGACCAAGGTCGTCCGTAATCGCATACCAATACTAATAAGCCGAACTGCCCCCACCTGCATGTCCATAACCTATGCAGAAGACCACGGTGTTACGGTCATTGGTTTTGCCCGCGGCAACAGGATGAATATCTATACGCATCCCCAGAGAATAAAATTACAGGTTTCAGGGGGCCAAGGGGATATTTATTAGTTTTGAATTATGAGTTTGGAGTTTTGAGTTATGAGTTTGTATGTTTGGTGCATATTTCATGTTAGAGCACTGCAAGAAACTCAAAATAAATATCCGTTCGGTTAATAACTTTAAGTCCATGAGCTCATCAAGCAAGAAAAGCCGCGATATGCTGGGCCGCACCAATGTTGTCAGTCTGGACGAGGCCCAACAGCTTCTGCAAAAGCAAATGCCACCCCTCCCAGGAAGAAAAACTGTTCTTCCCCTGGAAGAAAGCCTGGGTAGAATCAGCTCTGAAGACATTCTCTCCCCTGAAAATCTTCCACCCTATCCCCGCTCCACCATGGACGGTTTTGCGGTCAGGGCACGAGATACGTACGGTGCCAGTGAAAAGCTGCCTGCCTATATTGAAGTAAGCGGCGAAGTTAAGATGGGTGAGTTTCCCGAACATGGACCCGGTCCAGGAGCCGGTTTTGCCATTGCCACAGGCGGCATTCTTCCTCCCGGAACTGATGCGGTAGTCATGTTTGAACATACTGTTGCAATTGATGAACGTATGATAGAAGTTGTGCAGCCTGTTGCAGAAGGGGCCAACATCATCGATGTTGGCGAAGATATTGCCCTGGGCGAAGTTCTCCTTCCTGCCGGGCACCGCATACGTTCGCAGGATATCGGACTCCTTGCCGGTGTCGGTCTGGAAAATATTTCTGTTTACCCCAGGGTCCGGGTAGGCATCATTGCCACAGGTGACGAAATAATTCCTCATCATCAGAAACCGCCACCGGGAAAAATCCGGGATACGAACAGTGTTAGCCTTGCGGCCCAGGCAAGAAGCCTGAATGCCAAGTCTGTTTTTTACGGCATAGCACCTGATGACGAAGAAAGCATGACCGCCATGGTGCAAGAAGCAAAGGCTGCCAGCGATATTGTCCTGTTGTCGGGATCCAGCTCTGTCGGCACCCGTGACCTGGGCGAGAAAGTCATTCAGAGAATGGGCAACCCCGGTATTTTCGTCCATGGCATCTCAATAAAACCGGGCAAGCCTGTCATAATTGCCAGGGCAGACGATACCATGATTTTCGGACTGCCAGGCCATCCTGTATCAGCTGCCGTTTCATTTGATCTTTTTGTCCGGCCGGCAATAAATCATCTCTCCGGTCTTGCTGATATCGGCCTGCCCAGAACCCGCACAATAAAAGCCCGTCTCATGCGGAATATTAGTTCAGCCTCAGGCCGCACGGACTTTATCAGAGTACAGATATCTAAAGTTCACGGCCATGAACCTGAAGCATATCCGATCCTCGGCAAATCAGGCGCCTTATCTACTTTGGTCAAGGCGCACGGTTATATTGAAATTGCTGAAAAACTTCAGGGTTTGAAGGAGGGTGAAATTGTCGAGGTAGTGCTTTTTGACTAGAAGACAGGTTTCCAGGTTTCAAGGTTCCAAGAGATCGAGGGGGATGATTCAGTTAGTAGAAATATGGATAGCTGAGTAATAAAATTCAAGGAATAAAAGTAGAATATAAAATTATAATTAACCAGTATAATATAGTTCAGGTCTGGGATTAATCTCTATCATTTCCCTTGAAACCCTGACACCTGGAAACCTGCAGCTTATGGGTCGCAATATTTACATCGACAACATGAACCTGGAAGAGGCATTGCAGCTCTGGGAGCAAAAGCTATCAGAGGTCGGCTGCCTTAAACCTAAAGATCCGGAAATCATACCAGTGGAAGAATCTCTCGGCCGCATCACTGCTGAACCGATTTTCGCCTGTCTTTCCTCCCCTTTCTATAATGGAGCTGCAATGGATGGCATCGCCGTCCGATTCCAGGACACCATCGGAGCCAGTGAAACAAACCCTATCCGCCTTTCTCTGCACTCACAGTTTGTATGGGTGAATACCGGCAATGTTCTGCCGGAAAACTTTGATGCGGTCATCATGGTGGAGGATGTTCAGCCCATCGACGAAAAGACGGTTGAGATAATCGCCCCTGTTACGCCATGGAAGCATGTACGGACCATTGGTGAAGACATTGTCACCACAGAGCTGATACTTCCGGACGGTCATCGTATCCGACCCATCGACCTGGGAGCCATGCTGGCAACAGGTCTCTCCGAGATAAAGGTGCGCAAGAGACCAACCGCGGTGGTTTTACCCACAGGAAGCGAACTGGTGCAACCCGGCGATCCTTTAAAGCCCGGAAATATCATTGAGTTCAACAGCCGCGTCCTGGCAGGCTACCTTACCGAATGGGGCGTACATGCAGAAAGAAGCCAGATAGTCACCGACAATCCCCCTGACCTCATAAAGGCTATCACTGATGCTGTTGCCAGGTTTGATATTATCATTGTGAATGCCGGCGCTTCAGCAGGCTCCAGAGATCATACAGCCGGGGTTATTTCGGAGCTTGGTGAAACAGTTTTGCACGGGGTCAACATAAAGCCGGGCAAACCTGTTATACTTGGAATCATCAATAACAAACCGGTCATCGGACTACCGGGCTACACGATCTCAGCTGTCATAACCTTGAACCTCTTTGTCAGGAACCTCGCTGACTTCCTCCTCGGAGCACCTTCAATTCCTCCCAGGTTTCTCGTGGCAAATCTTGCCCGGCCGCTCTCATCAAAGCTCGGTGTGCAGGAATATATCAGGGTCAAGCTCGGCCGGGTGGGGGATGTTATGATGGCATCTCCAGCCGGTCGCGGTGCCGGTGCGGTAATGTCCCTCGTCCAGGCTGACGGCTTCCTTATCGTACCCGCAAACAGTGAGGGTCTGGGCGCTGGCGAAAAGGTCAAGGTCGAACTCCTGCGCGACGAGCATGAAATCCAGAACACCCTCGTCTTTATTGGCAGTCATGACAATATACTGGATGTACTGGCAAATCTCCTGCATCGTCTGCGCCCTGTCTGCCGTCTATCATCAGCCCATGTCGGCAGCATGGGAGGCATCCTGGCCATAAAACGCGGAGAAGCGCACCTGGCGGGCACCCATCTGCTCGATGAAGAGACAGGGGAGTACAACATTTCCTTTATCAAAAAATTCCTGCCGGTTGTTCCCCTGCAGCTCATCAACCTTACCTACAGAGAGCAGGGTTTACTGGTGCTGAAAGGCAACCCGCTCGGTATCAAAGATTTTGCAGACATGACACGCAAGGAAGTACGCTTCATCAACCGTCAGCGCGGCGCAGGCACCCGGCTGCTTACCGATATGCACCTGAAGAGGCTTAACATTACTCCTGAACAGGTTAACGGGTATGACCGCGAAGAATACACCCATATGAACATAGCCTCGGCCATTGCCGGCAACAATGCTGACACCGGCCTCGGTATCCGGGCTGCTGCAGCAGCGCTGGATCTTGATTTCATTCCTGTAGCCGAAGAACGTTACGACCTTATTCTGCCCAAGGCCTTTCTTGATGATCCGAAGGTACTTTCACTGCTGAAGACCATACGGAAAGACAACGAATTCCGCAAAATCGTCGGAGAACTCGGCGGTTATGACCTGCGCGATTGCGGCCGGATTCTGTATGAGCAGTAATAATCAGACAATGCTTGCATGAAAAAACAGATGAAGCCCATATATGGAAAAAAAACTTTTATAGCCATTGTTTGCGGAATAACGCTTTCCCTGGCCATCCTTACCTTTTCCCACTTTGTCACCACCACGAACAGGAACAACCCTTATTTCCATTATAAAACAGATGGCGACACGAATGCTCTTATTCATGTTATTGACACTAACAGGGTGGAAGTGGAGTTTGTCTTTGATATCGGTACAGAGATATCGGAAGTCAACCTGTCATTTTCCGGTGACCATGACCAGATGCCAGGACTCGCACTGACTGATAAAACGGTAAGGGTTGTCAACGGGAAAGCGGCCTCAACGTTGATCATTCATTTCAACGTTAAGCCCCCCCTAAAAGCAGGCACCCATTTTTTGACTGTTGTGGCCCGGGATCCTGCAACAGGCAGAATTATCCGCAATGGGCAGATAGCGTTCACCTACAATATGCATGAGGTTATAGGAAAGTGCTCCTGCTGACCCGGAAGCAAATCACGTCAACATGCCGGCCGGTACGGTTTGATTTTTGCTGCTCATCTTTCCCGGTGCGACTTAAATGGCAAGCCACATTCCGGTAGTACCATCATCCGGTTTGCAGTGTAAAAATCCCATCATTCTGGAAATTATTTGAAGGAAAATGATGACACGGCACAAAGTAATAGTAAATGATCTTATGCAGAAGGATTATTTCTATTATACTGCTGAACCGGCCGGTGAAAACTTCCATCCAGAGTTTACCCCGGATTTGTCACCAAAACAGATGCTCGAGATGGGAGTTTTCGGTGGCAAGTACATGACCGATTGCAGGAATGAATTCCCTACAGACTGGTTTATAAAGGCAAAACTCTGCCATGAGGTCCATGACCCGGATTTGAACTACTTCGGAGTCAATGCTTCCCAGCCGTTATCTGTCTGGCGAAAAAAGGGCTGGATTTTCCACGAAGACCCCAGGGGTTGGTTTCAATGGTACTGTCGATATTATATGGGTAGAAGATGCATGGATGATGAACGGCAGATCAAACGCTGGAGAGCCATGAAAAGACATGTTGCTCAGATCCGAAAACACTGTCAGCCGGGCGAAACAGCCTGTCGCCGCAGGCAGAGGCAGGCCTTATTGAACTGGGCATACGACAGCCGCTATATATAAGTACTGTTAGTATCTGAGGTATTAATCTCTATTTGTGGTGCGGCTTTGCGGCGGCAGAAAAAGGGAAAGTGATCCGGGTAAAAATGCGGAAACAGTATAGTTAAATAAGATAAGAATGTATCAGTCACTTAACTCTAGCATACCTGGCATTTTCCAATGCTTTCATTTCTAACTATTGGGACCATATTGGGTCTCTCAGCAGGTTTTGCGCCTGGCCCTCTCCTGGCTCTTGTAATTTCCGAAACCCTGCAGCATGATATCAAAGCGGGTATCAAGGTGTCGCTGGCACCCATCCTGACCGATCTGCCGCTCATAGTAATAACCGTATTTGTGCTGGAAAAACTCGCGCGCTTTCAGCAAATCCTTGGGGTAATTTCAATTGCCGGTGGATTTTTCATCCTGTATCTGGCAATAAATAGTATTAAAATAAAAGGTATTGATATCGGCGAAGGTTTCAAAACCCCCAGATCTTTGCAGAAAGGTATTCTTGTGAATGTCTTGAGTCCCCACCCCTATCTCTTTTGGTTCTCAGTGGGCGCACCGACCACCATCAAAGCACTGGAACATAGCCTGGCTTCAGCGATTTTCTTTATCATGAGTTTTTATATACTGCTTGTTGGATCAAAAATAATGCTGGCTGTCCTGACAGGCAAATCCCGTTCTTTTCTCAAGGGAAAGCCTTATGTTTCAATCATGCGATTGTTAGGATTCTTCCTGCTCGTCTTTGCAGGACTTCTTCTACGGGACGGTCTGCACCTGCTCGGAATGTTTTAATTAGTTGCCTGCTGCTCATAACCATTCCATTTTGTCTGAATCATACAGGATTATCACCTCCCGCCCGGGATAGAGTTTAAGCAGTTCAACCTGCTTGCGTTCTAATCGTATGGCGACTACAAGTTCCGCGACTTTTATGGCGGTTTGTACTATTTCCCCGTTTTTCTCCAGAAACAAACGGCTAACATATCCCTTCAAGCTGTTGATATTCCACTTCAGAAGTGGCACTTTTCCCGGCAGCGCAACTCGTAATCTTGCCGGATCAAGAATCGCTACCTGCTTTCCTTCCAGAGGGGTTGGGGCAATCAGGCATTGACCATCCTCCAGCTCCTTCTGCAGAAACCCTTCCTTGCTAAACTTCCAGGGACCGGGCACTGCGCAGCCCAGACCACCCCTGAAAAGTCTGCCATGCAACAGATGTCGCACCGAGTCACAGGTTTCAAAGAGCCACTGCCAGTCATGGGTTGCAACCAGAATGGTAGCCCCCCATTCTTCCCTTGCTGTCAATGATGCATCCCTGATAAGGCGGGCACTGTCAGCATCAACACTGGCGGTCGGCTCATCAAGTAAAAGCACTTCCGGTTTGAGAACAAGGCGAGCAGCAAGGGCGACACGCTGTGCCTCGCCTCCGGATAAGTCAGACCACCTGCGTCTGGCAAAACTTTCCGGTGCCAGCCCGACCAGGGCCAAGGCTTCCTCCACCCTTTTATTGAGCTCCTTGGTATCACCCCTGATTTTAAGTCCATAGGCAATATTCTCAAAAACAGTGCGCTGCAGAAGATATGGTTCCTGTGTTAAAAGGGTTACCTTGAAGCGGATCTCACTCGAATAAGGAACTACTTTCTGTCCTTTAAATAGTATTGAACCATAGCTTGGTTCTTCTATGAAGCCCAAAAGTTTAAGCAGCGTGGACTTGCCGCTGCCGTTGGGTCCGATAAGGCCTATTATAGAAGCTTCAGGAATAGATATATCTTCGATGGCGAGCACATGTTTCTCGCCATAATAGTGATCAACATCCTGAATATGATACATTTCCACTTCATATCCTCCGCCGTAGACCCGAGAGAGTAAAATTGACCACCAGCGCGATCAGAAGCAACACCAATCCCAAGGCAATTCCCAAACCGAATTCTCCCTTACTTGTTTCCAGAGCAATAGACGTAGTAATGGTTCTGGTATGCCACTTGATATTGCCACCAACCATCAGGGAGATCCCGACTTCGGTCAATACCCTTCCCGTGGCTGTCACTGCTGCGGCAAGAATGCCTAACCGTACTTCCCATAGCGTACTGACAGCTATCTGTCTCCGGTTCGCCCCTAATGACATGAGGGTAATACGCAGGTTCCGATCCGCAGCTTCAACAGCCGTAGCAGTCAAAGCGATGATTATG
>Ga0209536_100010750_pt1 | contig 13463 bp, 19 predicted proteins | sample DeeMarSeWOR28_12_FD_187461 | JGI IMG/M metagenome (GOLD analysis project Ga0209536, IMG submission 187461) | Marine sediment microbial communities from White Oak River estuary, North Carolina - WOR-2-8_12 (SPAdes) (version 2) | ecosystem: Environmental > Aquatic > Marine > Intertidal zone >...
AGCGCGTGATTGATGACGAGATGTGGCGGTGAAGCTGGCGCTCGACACGAATCGGTATGTCGACTTGATGCGGGGGGACGGGGAGGTGCGCGCGTTGGTGGAGGCGGCGCGCACCGTGTTGGTTCCGTTCGTGGTGGTGGCGGAGCTTCGGGCGGGGTTTGCGGTGGGGACTGAGGGGCGCGCGAACGAGCGGTTCCTTCAGCGGTTCTTGGCGAAGGATGGGGTCGAGGTGGCGTATGCGACGGACGCGACGACGCATCACTACGCGGCGCTCTACCGGCAGCTTCGCCAGCAGGGGACGCCGGTGCCGACGAATGACTTATGGATTGCGGCGCTGGTGACGGAGCATGGGGCGAGCTTGTGTACGCGGGATGCGCACTTTTCGAAGTTGGCGCAGTTGGATGTGCTGTAGGGAGCGGGGTTAGACGGGCTTTGCGTGGCCTTTGTCGATGAGCTCTTGATTCAAGTACCGCCCCTTCAAGAACGTGCTTTCGATGTCTTGGTTGTTGAAGGCGTAGAAGACGTGGCCGACGTAGCGGGAGAGGATGCACGTATTTGTGGGTGTTGACGACGACGGTGCGGGCGACGGCGAGTTGTTTGCGGACGAAGCGGCGGCCGGCGGCGCGCTCGGCTTCTTGTTTGCCTTCGCCGATGATGCGGCGAAGGTCGGCTAGGAGCTTGGTGTATTGCTGTTTGTTGAGGAGCCCGGCGGTCGATGCTATTTCGACCCTGCGGGTCGAGATTAGCATAGGATGCGCAGCCGCGTGCGCGCGGTCCAAGCCGAAGATGGGGCAACTCGCGCAGCGAATCGCCGATGAACAGCTGTGCGACCTGTCTTCCCTAGGCCAAACCAGTGGCGTGCTGCTGCATGCGACTAGCAAGCTAGTCGCGGACTGACTAGCTTGCTAGTCTATCATTAGGCTGATGGGAGACGAGGCGCTGCTGCGGTGCAAGGGAACATCCGCGATGCGTTGTCGCTTTGGTACGACGATGCGGCGACCGCCACGATTGTCGACCGGGTTGAGCTCGAACCGGCGCTGACAGAAGAACTGGCGGAAACGGAAGAGCTGGCGAGGCTGCACTCGGAGGTGTCGCGAAAGCTGACCGCGAAGCGGCGGCGAACGGTGAAGGCGCTTCAGCGGAGTGGCATGGGGACGAGGGACATCGCGGACTTGCTCGAGCTTTCGCAGCAGCGGGTGAGTCAGATTGCGCGGGGGATGCGGTAGACTTGACCCGAACCATGAAATCTTTTCCATCCGGACGCGCCTGTCTCTTCTGGGGCCTGGTCGTACCTTCGCTTCTCGCGGCAGGCTGCCCGACGAGCGCCACCAAATCCCCAGTCCCCGGGGCGGCTTGCGTGGAACGGTACGCCAAGTGCCGAATGCCCGATGGGCCGCTTGGGGTGTGCAATGACGCGGCGTGCCCGGAGGGCGAAACCCCGCCCTGCTTTCGGTGCGTCTCGCAGCACTAGTCCGGCGGGACGAGAGGCTGTTGCCGCGCCGCGAGGCCTAGGCCGCGCGCGGTCCGTCCCCTGGCGATTCGATGCTGAAACGCAGGCCGAGCGCTTCGATGATCAGGCCGAGGCTCGAAAGGCAGGGGGCATGTGCTTTCGGAGAGCGTTCGGAGGAGAGTTTCTTTGTTGAGGCCGTGCCGATAAGCCTCAGCCCGCTGCTGCGTGCATTTCGTCGTAGACCGTTGCCAAGTCTTCGCGCGCCGCTGCGCAGTCGCCTTCAAAGGACGAGCCGTGCATCACTCCCAGGACGCTCGGCTGCAACTCCGCCAAAGAGCGGATGGTCTTACCGGTGGTCGGAGTCAGGCAGGTTGCTTTGAATGCGGCCTCGGCTTCCTTTGCCGGGCCGACGATGTCTTTCGATGTCAGCGCCGATTCTTTGCCGAGCTGTGTGAAGAGGTCTCCGCAGAACAGCGTGCGCGTCGCTTCCTCGAAGAGGACTCGTGCTTCCCAGCAAGGGGGCACGTGGGGTGTATCGAAATGGCGGACGACTTTGCCGCCGAGGTCGAGCACCTCGCCGTGGTGCAAGGCGCGTGGAGGGCGGTCGGCCAGATCGTTGAGAGAGACCATGCAACCCACTTCGCCGTGAGCCACGGTGGCATTTGGAGCGAGCTCGAGCCATTGGTTCATGGAGCCGCACTCGTCCGATTCGACGTGTCCAAACGTGATCCAGCGGAGTGAGTCGACGGGGATCAGCTCGGCGACCGCCGCCCGCACCGCAGGAAACATGGCGCGCGGCCCGGTGTGAAACAGCAAAGACTCGACCGCCCGGATCAGAAACTGGTTGAATGTGAAGCGGGTCGGACCGATGTCGGGCACAAAGGTGCTGATCCGGAAGATGTCGGCGGCGATTTCGTCGGTCGTGGTGTTCATCGGTTTGTCCTGGTGCCCCCCGGGGAGAGCACGCGAACCACAGTACGCGGCGCCTCAAGAAGATGCATTCGCAAGCGCTGCGGGAGGAGAGAATTCGGTGTGGTGAGGCGCGGGACGCAGCTTTCGTCGCAGGTTTCGAACTGGGCGCAGGGGCTGACTGGATCGTGGCAGACTTCGTGCTCACAGGCGTAGTTGAAGCAGGTGTAGGTTGTGCGGGGGAGGACGGCCGATGCGGTGGAGCTTTTCACGTGGGCGTTTCGCCAGCCTGCAAGAATGCCCGCCAAGGGTCCCAGTAGTACTTCCGCCAGCCTTGGTTCACGCCTTCGTAGTCGTCCTCTGGAACGCCGACATGCACAAGATCGATACGTCCGCCCGACGGTGCCTCCGAAAACGCGAGTATGAGGATTGCGTCGGGGTCGTCTGCCGCAAAGTTCGTCGAGCGCCAGGTCTGCACGACGAGGCGCCCCGGCACCGTCGCGACCATCCGCCCGGTTAGCGCGCCCGCAAACGCGGAAAACGCGGACCCGGGCTCGCGCGATACCGTCACTTCGCTCCCGGTGAACGCCGAGTGCTGCGCCGCATCGACGTACATCTCGAAGAGCGTTTCGGGAGAAGCCGGAAGCTCGACGCTCTGTTGAATATCCTTGCCCATCAGATGGCCCTCGGGGGAATCGCTCACATCATGTTGCTACGACAGGTGCAGGACTGGTCGAGCTCGAAGTCGCAATTGCCGGCTGCGTCTGGGACCAGGCAGCAGAACAACCCCGAGCCGCATTCGCTATTGTCTTCGCAGTCCGCCCCCTCAAACTCGCCGACCTGGCCGCCGACGAGCAGGTCGGGCAATCTTCAACACATTGATTCAAGCTCGGCCCACAGTTGGCCGCGTCGAGGCAACAGAACGCGCCCAAGCGCGACGCCTGTGGATCGCAGCCATTGTTGCTCGTGCATGTCGCGCCGAGGTCACCGCCCTTGCAAGCATAGTACTCGACGTCCCCCTCGGTGCGATCCAGCTGGCATGTCTGCTCGGCAGGGCACCCGGATTCCGCATCGCAACTACCCCCGCAATCGATGCCCGAACGCCTGCAGATCCCGATCGTTGCAAAATCGTTGTCGCATGAGCAAGCCGGAGGGCAGTCGCCGTCGTTGATGCACTCAAACGAGCCCGGTTCGCCCGATTTGCATGAAGGACCGGCAGCCAAAAAAACGGCGAATGCGAGCATCGCCGCGCCCGCCGAAATTTGGAACTTCATGATCCCTCCCTATCAAACGCCAGTCGAAAATGCCAGGGCGATAGAAGGCCCCAGGTTGAGCTGGATCTGATGGTAACCCGTTCGGTACGAGGTTTTCGTCGCGCTGTTGAGGCTGATGGAATAGTTCATGTCGAAATTGAACATCGCCAGATCGACGTTGATGCCGAATCGGGCAATGGCCTGATAGATGGTTAGGTTGTCGGCCTTGGGTTTGAGCCGGAGGGAGGGCTGCCCATCTCTTCGAACAATGATTTTCGTGTTGCAGTGATTCACGTAGCCGGCGTAGAGGAGAACTTGATGTCGAGCTTGGGCTGCTGCGCTGCGCTATGCGGCGGCGCGCGCAGGTGCAGCGCTGAGAGCAGAATGAAGAGCGATAGGAAGAAGAGCTTCCTCATGGTCGAGCTGCGAGGAGGTGTATCGGGGGGCCGTTGCAACCCGTAGCACGCACTTCGCTGCGGCCCCTAACGGAAAGACCGGGTCTAGCTCTCGTTCGCCGTTGCCAAGGCTTCCAGCTCACGGCGCGCGGCCTGGTGGCCTCGGCGTATGAAGTCGAGCCAGGAACTGCGGTCGATGAACTGTTCGTAGAGGCGGATGCCTTTGACTTCCTCGTAGGGGAGCGGATGGATCATCAGGCAGCGGTCTTGGATTCGGCGGAGCTGCATGCGAGCGGCTTCGAGGTGTTGGCACTGTTGGGTTTGCGGGCTGACGCGAAGGATGCTGAAGGTGGCCTGATGCCAACCGCTGTGATCTTCGCCGCTGAAGTTCTCGGGATAGAAGGCGTTGACGCCGATGTAGAAGTCGATTTCGGGGTGGTTGTCGACGAGTGGGTCGACTGGAAAGACGTTGACCACGCCACCGTCGCCGCACTGGGCGCCGTCGACCTCGAAGGGGCGCATGAACAGCGGAAGGGTGACCGCTGCGCGCACGACTTGGTGCAAGGGCATCTCGGGGCGGGTGCGGGTGCCGAGGTAGAGCAGGCGGTTGTGGTCCATGTCCCAAATGTTGGCATAGAAGGGGATCGGCAAGGTGCCGACGGGGACTTGGCCGAGGCGCTCTTCTTAGAGTCGGCCGATTGGTTCCGTATTGAGCAAGCCCGTGAAGCCTCGACCGAGGGCGAAGGGCAACTTGAGTAACTGGCTCCAATCGGGATCGATGTAATCGCGCTGCCGAAAGCTCAGGAGGAAGGCGGCCGTCTGCTCGGCGTCGAGCCCGGCGGAGAGGGGAGCGAGGGTCATCGCCGAGCCCGAGCAGGTGGAGATGCCGCCCAGCTCGAGCCCAGCTTCCTCGAGCGCGCGCGCGACACCGACGGCGCAGACCATGGCGCCTCCGCCGCCTGTGGCGACGAGCCCTATTCGCTTACCTGCCAAGGCCGGAACGTGGAGTGGTGTGAAGGGGGGGAAAATGTCGCCGTCTAGCGCGGGGGGGTCCTCGGGGAAGACGAGCAGACGGGCGGCGCGCAAAAATGAGCGATCGGCATCGAGGTCCATGACGTTTGCGACGCGATGGAAAAGGTGCTTCACGGGGAGTGGCGCGAGCAGACGGGCGAACATGAAGGAAGCGTGGGTCAGGCTTCGGTCGGAGTCGATTGGTAATTCTTTCGCTGGAGGTGTTTAGGGACCGTTGCCAGGGGACCCTCGCACTCGGTAGGCTCTCTCAGCGCCTTGGCGCGCGTTCATCAACGGGAGACGAACCATGTCGAGTATCCAGATCGTCGCGCTGGGGTGATTATCGGGCTCTGGATTGCCAACGTATTTCTGATCGTGGTCTTGGATCGATGGTGCAGCGAGATTACGGACACCATCGTCAGCGGCTGGATCATGCTGGGCAGGAGCGCGGCCTACGAGGAAGCCAGGTGGGTCGCGTATTTGTTTGCGTTCCCAAACGCGGTGGGGGGCGCAAGCTGGTTGCTCGCGTTTCCTCTCTACTACCGACATCTCTCCGAGGTGCTACGGGAAAGCGAATCGGAGTGAGCCGACGGCGCTAACCCAGTGGGCTCGTTCACGGCGTTGCGCCTTTGACTCGAAGGACTGGCATCAGGCCAAAGATGACCTGGCCCGCGAGGCCAACCATGCCGTGAGGGGTCGTGAGCGACTGGGTGAAGTCGTTCATCGTGCGACCGAACAAGGCGAGCGAGAGGGCGAGCTCGGCGAGCATCAAGAGGGCGAAGGCGACGGCACCCATCGTTACGCGGGGCGGAATGCGAGGTGGGACCTCGAAACGGGCGATGAGCGTTGCGCAGACGAACCATGAGATGCCAAGCATGATGGGGAGCTCGAGGAGCACTGCGGGAAGCTCGCCTACTTGAGGGACGAGAAGCAGAACGCGCACGGTGCCGAGTGCGAACCCCGCGGCGAACATGATGGCGAAGTAGGCGACGCCGACTGCAACGGCTCGGGTGCGATGCTTGGTCAACAGCCGAATCGTACTCGGGACGGGACCCAGATCCAGCCTTCGCGTTTGGCCAAATCCAAATCGTCGGGCTGAAGCACGTCGCCTGCGAGGAAGTCCAGACCTGCAACGGTGCACAAGACGGCGTCGAGCGCGTGGTCGCTTTGCGCCATGAGCTTGGCTGCGTCCTGGTCGAAGGAAAGCTCTTGGCAAACGGCCTCGACGAGCTGCTGCCGAAGCTCTGCGGACTCCGTGGTGCGCGCCTTGTAACCGGAGTGCGGTAGCTTGCGGGCTGCGAGGGTGCCGGCCGGGTAGACTTCGATGGCCGCAAAGCCTTCGATGGAGCCGGGCTGCCATGCGAGCGGAATGGGCTTGCCCAGGGTCTCGCGCAGCCGAGCAAGGAGCGAAAGAGCGGTGTGCGCAGTGCGGGCAATGCGGTCGGCGCCGACGTCGAGGGGCCGCTTGCCGAGGTGCTCCGCGACGACGTCGTCGGTTTTGCGGCGAAACAAGGTGTTGGTGCCGTCTGGGAGCGCGGCGCCCGCGCGATGGCGGTGCAAGGAGTCGGCCATGGGCGCAGGCCAGCCGAGGGGGGCGTCTAGGGCGAAGAGCGTTCGCTTGGTGGTCCATTGCGCGAGTCGCTCATCAATCGCCGGCCAGCTCTCGCCGACCAGGAGCTGGTCGATTCGGGGGCGACCTTCATGGACGACGCAGAGCGCGAGACCGACCTTTGTCGCCACGGTTGCGCAGTCGATGCCGATGACGCGCAACTCAGCGGCTTTGGCGCGGGCGTTCATGGGCGGAACCTAGCCGAGCGAGGTGGCGATGTCAGGCGTGCCAGCGCGCGCAGCGCAATGGGCACGAGTGAACAAATACGTATAGACGCGTCTTGCTTTGCGTGTTCTCGTTGGCGCAGACCCGCGGAGAAGATCCGCAACCAAGGAGGGTGAAGCCATGCCGACGATTGCGAACAGCGTTCACATCGAGGCCCCTGTCGACAAGGTCTTTGCGTACGTCACCGACCCCATGAACGCGACCGAATGGTTCGTGGGCATGATGGGGGTGAACGATGTCACGGGAAAGGGCGTCGGAAAGCACTACCACTGGAAGTACAAGATGATTGGCGTCCCGCTTCACGGGGAAGGCACGATTACCGAGTATGTCCCCAACGAGCGGATGGTCGTCGAGAGCAAAGGCGGGGTGACGAGCAAAATCACCTACACCTTCGCATCGGATGCGGCCGGGACAACGCTGAACGCCGAAACCGAGTACACCATTCCGGTTCCGGTGCTCGGGAAGCTAGCAGAGAAGCTCGTGCTCCAACGGAACCGACGAGAGTCCGAGATGTCGATGCAGAACGTCAAGGAGCGGATGGAAGGCTAGGGGAGAAGGCCCGGACCGAGCGTCGGTTTGTGCTAGAGCAGGCCTCTGGTGCGTTCCATGCAAGCGGTCATCTCCGTCGCCAAGCTCAACAAGACCTACGAGTCGGGGTTCAAAGCCCTGATCGACGTGGACCTCGACATTGAGCGTGGGGAGATCTTTGCGCTCTTGGGGCCGAACGGGGCGGGGAAGACGACGCTCATTAGTATCGTTTGCGGGATTGTGAATCCGAGCTCGGGAACGGTGCTGGTCGATGGGCACGATGTAGTGACCGAGTATCGGGCGACTCGGTCGATGATTGGGTTGGTGCCGCAGGAGATTTCGACCGACTCGTTCGAGACGGTCTGGGCGACGGTGAGCTTTAGCCGGGGGCTTTTTGGAAAGGCACCAAGCCCCGAGCACATCGAGAAGCTTCTGAGGGAGCTTTCGCTTTGGGACAAGAAGGACTCGAAGATCATGGACCTGTCGGGGGGGATGAAGCGGCGGGTGATGATTGCGAAGGCGCTCTCGCACGAGCCGCTGATTTTGTTTCTCGACGAGCCAACGGCTGGGGTGGATGTCGAGCTGCGGCGGGACATGTGGGAGATGGTCCGGGGGCTTCGGGAGAGCGGGGTGACGATAATCTTGACGACGCATTACATCGAGGAAGCGGAGGAGATGGCCGATCGGATTGGGGTGATGAGCAAGGGCGAGGTCATCTTGGTCGAGGACAAGGAGACGCTCATGCACAAGCTCGGGGAGAAGCGGCTTACGGTGCACTTGCAGAGCCCGCTCGCGGGGATTCCGGAGGAGCTCCGTGGGCATCCGATCGAGCTTTCAGAGGATGGGACGGAGCTGATTTACACCTTTGATGCGCAGCACGAGGACACGGGAATTGCCGGGCTCTTGCGAACGCTGAACCAGCACGGGATCGACTTCAAGGACCTTCAATCGAGCGAGCGCTCACTCGAGGAGATTTTCGTCAGCCTCGTGAATGAGGAGCGATGAGCTTCTATTCGATTCGGGCGATTTATCTGTTCGAGATGTCGCGCACGAGGCGAACGCTGATGCAGAGCGTCGTCTCGCCGGTCTTGTCGACATCGCTCTATTTCGTGGTGTTCGGATCGGCGATTGGGTCGCGGATGGTGGAGATCGACGGGGTCAGCTACGGCGCATTCATCGTTCCGGGGCTGACGATGCTGTCGCTCCTGAACCAGAGCATCTCGAACGCGTCCTTTGGCATCTACATGCCAAAGTTCTCCGGGACGATTTACGAGCTCCTGTCGGCGCCGGTGTCGTATGTGGAGATCCTCATGGGCTACGTCGGGGCGGCCGCTACCAAGTCGGTGGTGCTCGGCTCTTTGATTCTGGTGACGGCGCGGCTTTTCGTGGAGTACGAGATCGCGCATCCGCTTTGGATGGTGGGGTTCTTGCTGTTGACTGCGGTGACGTTCAGCCTGTTCGGATTCATTTTGGGCATTTGGGCGGACGGCTTCGAGAAGCTGCAGGTGGTTCCGATGATGATCGTGACGCCGCTGACGTTCCTCGGGGGGAGCTTTTACTCGATCGACATGCTTCCGCCGTTTTGGCAGAAGGTGACACTGCTCAACCCGGTGGTGTATTTGATCAGCGCGTTCCGGTGGAGCTTTTACGGGGTGGCCGACGTGAGCGTGGGCTTGAGCGCTGGGATGATTTTGCTGTTTTTGGCCGCGTGCCTGCTGCTCGTGCGCTGGATCTTCAAGACCGGGTATCGGCTTCGGGCTTGAGTGGCGGACACGCCGAGCACGCACGAGCCGGACGGTCGCTAGCGAGAGAGGATCTCGTAGACCATGACGAAGGCGGCGCCGACGGCGACGGCGAGAAGCCCGAAGCCGATGAACGATTTCGCGGAGCGGGGCCTGGGTTTGCCCGAGAGGTCGAGGAGGAGGAGCGCGCTGGCCAAGCTCAGCGCCATGATGCTGGTGGCGGTGAGCGAGCCGGACGAGAGCGAGCCAAAGCCGCCGACCAGAAGCATGAGGACGCCGAGCCACATCACGGCTTTGCGGAATCGGTTGGCGTTCGACACGGTGGGCCGAGACTAACGAACCTGGCAATAATTGACGATTTGTTGGCAGGTCCTTCGGTGTTGGAACAGGCGAAACTCGGCCATGTTCAGAGCAGATTTTGAGGCTCTTCGCCCTGGAGGTTGTTTGATGTCGCTACTGAACCCCGTGTTTTCGACCGAGAACGTTCGCTACCGTGATGGGAAGCGCTATGCCTGGTTTGTGTCGCTTCTCGTGCCGGCCGTGCTCGGCTGTGGGCCGCTTTTTTATGCGCTCACCGGCTCGGTGGCGTCGCTCTGGATCCCAGCGGCGGCGGTCTACGGCACCATCCCCCTCCTCGATCTGCTTCTCGGCGAAGACCGGAACAATCCCCCCGAAGAAGTGGTGCCTCTTCTCGAGGCGGATGCGTACTACCGCTGGGCGACCTATGCGCTGGTTCCCGTCCTCTGGCTCACGTTCTTTGCAAACGCGTACTTCGTCGGCACGCAGTCGCTTCCCTGGTACGGCGTCCTCGCGATGGCGCTCAATACGGGGGTCCTTGGCGGGTTCGCCATCAACCTCGGTCACGAGCTCGGCCACAAAAAGTCCAAGCTCGAGCGGAACCTGGCGACCGCGGCGCTCTCGATGAGCGCATACGGGCACTTCGCCATCGAGCACAACCGGGGCCACCACCGGCACGTCGCGACGCCCGAGGACTGCACCTCGTCCCGCATGGGCGAGACGCTCTACCGCTTTGCGGCACGCGAGCTTCCGGGTGCGTTTCGCCGAGCCTGGACCCTCGAAGCGGGGCGGCTCGAACGGCATGAGAGGCGCGTCTGGTCGCTCGAGAACGAGATCGTTCGGGCGGGGCTCATTACGCTTGGGGTTTCGGTGGCGCTCGTTGCGGCGCTCGGGGCCATCATGATTCCCTACCTGCTTGCCGCGTACTTCATTGGGGCGTTTCACCTGACGATGGCGAACTACATCGAGCACTACGGAATCCTCCGGCAGAAGCGTGCGAACGGCTTGTATGAGCGCTGCCAGCCGCACCACTCCTGGAACAGCAACCACATCTGTTCGAACTGGGCGCTCTATCATCTGCAGCGTCATTCGGACCACCACGCCAACCCCGGGCGACGGTATCAATCGCTTCGCCACTTCGACGGGGTGCCGACCTTGCCGAACGGGTACTTTGGGATGTTCTTGCTTTCGCTGGTGCCCCCGCTTTGGTTCCGGGTGATGGATCCACTCCTGCTGGCGCATGCCGATCGGGACCCGGCGCGGATCAACTTCGACCCGAAACGACGTGAAGCGCTCTGCGTGCGATACGGGCTCGAGGACCTGCGGCCCATGGAAGACGCTGCGGTGAGCAATCGCGTGGCGGCCTGAATCGACCAGGCCCGAGTGGCTCGGACGGCACGCTCGCACGGGCGTTGATTCGCTGAAGCGACCGCCCTATCTTCGTGGGCTCGAGGATGGGTGGTCCGGCAAAACGAAGGCGTGACGCGGGCGGCGAGGCGGCGCTCGATGCGTCGCATCTTCGGCCGAGCATCCACCCGACGTACGCGAGGCTTCTCGCTGCGGAGCTCAAGCGGCGGGGGTTTGCCGAGGCGGAGATCGTCGAAGGGACGGGACTTGCCTGGGCGCAGCTTCTGGAGGAAGACCGGTTTTTGAGCTTCGAGCAGTTTCGGCGACTGGCCCTCAGGGGCTTGGAGCTGACCCGGGAGCCTTGGCTTGGGCTCGATGTCGGCCGCTCCACACAGATCTCGTCTCACGGCCCGCTCGGGTACGCGATGGTGGCGAGCGCGAATGTGGGCCAGGCGCTCGACGTGGTGCAGCGATACTCGGCGCTTCGACTGCAGATCACCGAGTTCGCAGTCGAGCGCCGAAATGGCCGGGTGCAGCTACGCATCGAAGACACGCTCGGCTGGGCCGATATCGACGAATACATTTCCTCGCACATCGTGGGCGCGCTCTGCCTGCTGCTCGAGACGATGACTGGAATGACGCTGCCCGACACGCGCGTCGCGTTCACCTACCCGACGCCGGCCTGGGTGAACGAGTATGGGACGCGTCTTCGGGGGGTGACGCTCGAGTTCGACGCGCCGTCCGCCGCGATCGACATTCCTGAGTCGTTTGCTTCGACCCCGTGCATGACGGCGGACGCGAGCGCGTTCCGGCAGGCGGTGCGGCTCTGCGAGCGGGCGGAAGCGCAACACCAAAGCGATGGCAACGTGGCGCAGAGGGTGCTCGACCGGCTGCTCGACCGTGAAGGAGATTTTCCGAGCCTAGGCGAAGTGGCGAAGGCGCTCGCCATGTCGGACCGGACGCTCAACCGAAAGCTCAAGGCGCAGGGGACCGCTTATCAAATCTTGCTCGATGACGTGCGCCAGGAGCTCGCCGTGTGGTACCTTCGGCAAACCGACATGCCGGTCGAGGCGATTGCGGAACGGCTCGGGTACCTGGATACCTCGAACTTCAGCAGGACTTGCAAGCGATGGTTCGGGGTGACGCCGCGGGAGATTCGCAAGGGGTGAGGGTAACCGTGCGGGGCGGAGCTCTATCCGCGCCGCAGTGGGCAGGTCATTGCGGACGATTCGCTCTCAGGCTTTCGCGCTTGAACCCTATCGGTCCGTAAGCGATCCGGTATAGATGCGCGTCCCTGGTCCTGGGGATCCGGCGAGGCCGTTGCCGACCACCAAGTCCAGGTCGCCGTCTCGATCCAGGTCGCCGAGTGCGGTCGACTGGCTATTCGCGCTCGGGATCTGGCTGCCTGAATAGGCAAAGCTGCCGCCACCATCGTTGATCCAGACAATCGTCTCCGAGACGTTTCCAAACACGAGGTCGAGATCGCCATCGTCGTCTACATCGCGCAAGTGCAAAGACGATGTCAGGAGAGACCCCTGGACGAAGTCATGGCCCGAGTCGGTGAATGTTCCCGTCCCGTCGTTTGTGTAGAGCCGACTGCCCAGGGCCGAGCCGCTGTTGCCTGCGACCAGGTCGAGGTCGCCATCCCCATCGACGTCACCCAGGGCGAGGTCGAGTGTGGTCGCGACGCCCAAGGACTGGCCGCTATCGGCGAACGCCCCCGTCCCATCGTTGAAATAGACGCGGTTCGGATGTTCGCCCACCGCGCCGCCGTTGCCTTCGATCAGGTCGAGGTCATCATCCCCGTCGAGATCCCCGAGGGCAAGCGTCCAGGTCATGTTGGAGCCCCCGAGCGCTTGGCTGGAGTCGGTGAAGACTCCCTCACCGTCGTTGACGAAGACCCGGTTTGGCGCCGTGAGATTGCCGATCAGCAAATCCAGATCCCCATCATCGTCAATATCGCCCAAGACCACCGCGTCCGTCGTATCGCCATCGACCCCCAGCTCCTGATCGCTATCGCTGAAGACCCCGGCGCCGTTGTTGAGATACACCCGGGTGGGGCCTCCATTGTTGCCGATCACGATGTCGAGGTCGTCGTCATCATCCAGATCACCGAGCGCAACGGCGTGACTGAGGTCGAGAACAGCGCCCAAGGTCTGACCGGAATCGGCAAAACGACCATCCCCATCATTCCTGTACACCCGGCTCGTACCGAAGGTATTGACCTTCACCAGATCGAGATCGTCATCGCCGTCGACATCGCCCAGCGCGAGCTCGGTCGTTTGGTCGTCGGGATCGAGCGACTGTTCGGTGTCGACGAACTCAGGAATCAGGTTGATCGGAATGCTCGGTATGGCGTCGGTGCCGTCGGTGCCTTCGATGGCGTCGGCCGCGAGGCTGTCGCTCACGTCAATCCCGGACGGGCTGCCCGCAACGACCTTGGCCGGGTCGAACGTGCCGCGCGTTCTCAGTGTTGCTCCCGTACCCAAGGTGATGGTGACGTCAAAGGACGTCGGGCCAGCGCTGACCGTGGCCCCTGACCCCAAGCTGTCGCCGCTCACCGGCAGGCGGAAGTCGGTCGCGCCTGCGTCGTTTACGCTCACGTCGATGTCAAAGGGCACGATGAGAACGTCGGCAGCACTGGTCCGAAGAACCCCCAGACAGGAATGCCCTCGCGCGACAGCTCCTGCATGGCAC
>Ga0209536_100010751_pt1 | contig 13463 bp, 10 predicted proteins | sample DeeMarSeWOR28_12_FD_187461 | JGI IMG/M metagenome (GOLD analysis project Ga0209536, IMG submission 187461) | Marine sediment microbial communities from White Oak River estuary, North Carolina - WOR-2-8_12 (SPAdes) (version 2) | ecosystem: Environmental > Aquatic > Marine > Intertidal zone >...
GGCTTTCTTGCCGCTGCGGCCGTCGCCCAATTGCTCACCGGTGGTCGATCGTATGTTGACGCCATCGCCCGGCGGGCCGCCGCTGACTCTGCAAAAGCCCAGACTCAGCTTGGTCGGGACCTTGGGATCGAAACCCCATCCATCGCCATAAGCAGTGTATTGTTCTCCATCGTCCGCCCAGGTGATGGGCCAATTGTCGCTGCCGGACGCTTGACGGACTATTGTTGAAGCATCGGCCCAGGCAACGCACGTGATTACCTCGCTGTTACGGTACGGCGCACCGTTGGCGACGGATTGACAAATGGGCTTGAGGAAGGGCTCTAGGACATCGTAGTCGCCGTTCCAGCCACTTCGCCACCCAGAGCCGGCTCTGGCCACCACAATGTCGAGACTGGGGATGACCACAATCAGGCTGTCGTATAGTCCCCACGACCAGTACGCATCCTGCGGCACACCACTGAGGATTCCGTCACCGTTGTTCCACCAGAGCAAGCCGTAATGGTCTGATGCATTTGGATACTGTGCGGAGTCACGAACAGGCAGCCCGATTATTTCAGGAAAAGGCTTACTGACAGTAGCGACAAAACTCTCGGCGATAATCTGTGCGCCTGCCCATTTACCGCGGCGAAGATAGAGGTATCCGATCTTGGCCATGGCATCGACGTTAGCGGAGATTCCGGAGCCGAACTCCCTGCGTGTTACGCCATCGAGCGTGTTCGGCCGGTAGGAGTTGTTTCGCCAAGTAAGATCCGAATCGGTTATGCCGAGTTTGGAGAAGATGCGATCGAACATCAAGTCTTTCAGGTCCTCTCTGTAGACGAGGGTCAGACAATCCGCTAGCCAGTTTGCGCCGCCGTCTGAATAGGACCACGCTGTGCCCGGATCGAAAACAAGCGGTTCGAATCCACCCGGCTTATCGAAGCCGGCGGTATGCGTCACAAAGTGCCAGATTCTGATCTCGGCCAATCGAGGGTCTCCGCCATTTGGAGTGATACCGATGTCGGGGTAGTAATGCGCGGCTCTTTCGTCCAGATTCACGAGGCCGTCGGCCAGGGCGAGGCCTAAGGCCGTCACCCCAATGGATTTGGTGGTGGATTTTAGGTCATAGCGGGTCGTCTGGCTACCCCAAGACATGACGAGTTTCCCACCACGTATGATGCAACCGGAGCCCCCGCCCTGCAGAGCGTAATCCCGTGCCTGTAACAACCTGGATTCGTCCATACCGGCGGAGCCGGGGCTTGTGGTCTCCCAGCCAAATGCCAAGCCGACAGACGCCAACAACGTCGCGAAGGTTGCGAGCGCCAATCCCGTTGGCTTGCTCATTTTCTTCCTCCTCTTCTTGCGCAAACCACTGTGACTGCCAAGATTTGAATCTGATGACCCGCGCCAAATCCTGTTGGCCATCAGACATCCATTATTATCCTGAATGATGGAAAACGAGTCAAGCCATTTGCTGAGTCGGGGCAACAGGCAAGATCTAAGCCGACGAATTGCGGATGGATCGAAGGCAAGTAGATCCGGGTAGCAATAGGGAACCGGAAGAAATGGACTGGCCAGTGGGCCCTGCCCCGAGACACAGGGCAAATGGAGCCTATGGGATTCGAACCCACGACCTCTTGCATGCCATGCAAGCGCTCTCCCAACTGAGCTAAGGCCCCGAAGTTTGCCCATCATAACACAAGGGCAGGGCATTGGCAAGCAAATTCTCCGCTTTTGTCTGATTTTGCTCCTTCGGCTCGATTCTGTGCCTTCGGATTGTCCTTTTTTCGCGCGGCAGCCTGTAGTGTCTTTCAAGGACTGCTGACGATCAACAGACAGATCATAATTATCCAACAGGAATATACCATCCAATGATTGTCGATTATCACTCGGCCAGCCAGCCAAGAGACTCGATGCTCGCATCTCGTTAAGACCGAAGCGTCCAGCAATGGATTGAAGGTTTCTCAACACAACTTCCCTTAAGCGTGCTGGATTTGCCGAACCGATCTTTCCCTTCGGTGACGTTTTCATCGGCGCGCCGGATACGCTCCATGATGTGACGAGAGTAGTAGGCTACATTGTCGAAACACCCGATGTTGCCCTTGTGGAAATTGCAGAGCGGACCGGCGATAAGAGAATTGTGCAGATGGCGTACCGGTAACGTGTTGGGATTGCGGCTCGGATTTTGATGTCGATTTCTCACATCAGGCACCTGGGCGATGCGGCGGTGAGGATTTCGAGTTGCTGCCGGGTGCACCTTTGGTGCTTGAAGCAATACACTCTAAAACGGACTAATCCCATAAAAAAATTTGGCATTTGAAAAAAATTTTTTCCTACGAAAACGACAGGTATGCTTTCGAGAACAGACTGTTTGAAGCTGAGCAAGAGAATTGCGTCTGAACATGTTTTCATCTTCCGGTTCGGGCAAGACAACTATACTTGCCAGGATGGTAAGCAAGTTGAGAGGCAGAATGAAAGTGGGGGTGATCGCCGGCTATTTCCAGGCCGGCATCGGCGCCGAAGGAATCAGTGCGGCAGAAGCGCCCGTTGTTCAAATCAATACCGAAGGCGCGTACGACTTGTCGGCGCCTCGGGTCTGCCAAGTGCTGAAAACCTTGGGCGTCCACGATCCGGATTTGACTCTAAACGAGTAAGTCGGCAGTTTAGTTTGTGCACTCGCTTTTTCCCTTGGTCGCAGCGGCAAGGTTGCTGTCCTTGTCAGTGGCCGAAGCTGACGACAAACCCGCAAAGTATCCAGGCATTTTTGCAGAGTCAAAGGCGCTGCTTTTCAACAGGATTGATCTGCTGGCCGGCGGGCACGTGGAATTCGATACCGAACAAGTGAAAGCCGGCGCCGGCAGCCTGAGTAAATCTCTTGAAATCTTCCCAATATCGGCCAAGACCGGCAAAGCTGCAGCTAACCGGTATCACTGGCTTGGCAAGTCGATCCGCAAAGACGCCCCAGAACCGTAAAGCGGCTACGATTTCTCTTGCGATTGGTAGAGACCGCGTTGGTGAATATAGCCTGAAACGGCCGGATGGAGCATTCTAGAGACATCTAGGCCTTCGGCCAGCCTCTTTCGTATTTCCGTGCTGCTTATGTCCACAAGAGGTGTTTGGATGATGTTTTGCTGGAGCCTGGCGACGCGATGGCGACCCCAAATGGCTTCGAATTTGGCGAAGTTCGGACTCTTGCAACCCGCTCTCTGCATCGTGGTCAAATTACAGACATCGATCAGCTCGACAATCATGTGCCAATACGCCAGGTCATCGACGCCATCGGCGCCTATGAGCCAATAGATCGAAGCCTTACCTTCATATTCTTTCTGAAACTTCTGAACTGTTTCCAGAGTGTAGCTTGGCGCGGGCTTCTGCAATTCGAAATCACTCACCTCGAAACTCTCTTCGCCGGCGGTTGCAAGAGCAATCATTTCAAGCCTATCGTCATCACTTGCCTCGGGCAGAAAACCTTTCAGCGGTGAGCGCTTGGCGGGAATGAAGATGAGTTTCTCTGCACCGATACGCTTTGCTGCATCGCCGGCAACTGTAGTATGGCCGAGATGAATCGGATCGAAGGTACCGCCAAACAAAACTATTCTTCTTTCGGCCATAAGAACTAACAGCAAAACTGTGTATTGTTTGAATAAATACGACAAAAGAAATCGCAAAACATCAATCGACAAAAAGGGTCAACAAACAGCAGAACTCTTTGAGCTTCATCTTTAGCCCTTGTCAATAAACAGTATAGTAGAAGATTTGTGAGGTTGTGTAAAAGGTTGATGGCAAAAATTTTTGTCAAGAATTATTAAAGTTTTAGACGATAGAAAATATATAAAAAGTTTTTAAAGTTTTTTCTGTCATTGTTTGACAAAGTTTTCTAATGTGAAGTTAGTAGCGTGATGTTAACGAAGAAACGTAAAAGGAGTTTTAGTAAAAGCCTAAAGGAGGTGACACAATAGTGGCAAAGAAGAAAGCGAAGAAGAAAGCAGCAAAGAAGAAATCCAAGAAGAAAGTAACAAAGAAGAAGACAGCAAAGAAGAAGTCCAAGAAGAAGAAAGCAACAAAGAAGAAGGCTAAGAAGAAAAAAGCGACAAAGAAGAAAGCCAAGAAGAAAAAGGCCAAGAAGAAAAAGAAGAAATAGCGCAGGCATTTAGTCAAAAGCCCGCCCTTTGTCGCACTTGTTGGCGGGCTGCCGGCAGATGCCGGTTAGTTGACAAATGGAAGGTTCTGTCATTGAGGTAGAACCTTCCATTTTTTGTGTGTGCCGCGAGCATCCTACCGACTCGACATCCTCTTGAAAGTCCCCGTCCAACCGCTTATACTGCTGGTCTGTGTTTAAAGCAGGCTTTTGGAATTCTTTGGGACGATTCACAACAAGGACAGTAAGATGGACCATTTCAACTACAAAAACGGCAAACTCTTTGCTGAAGGCATGAGCGTCGAGGCAATCGCCGAAAAGGTCGGAACGCCGGTTTACATCTACAGCAAAGCAACCTTCATAGATCATCTCGGGAAGATCAATGAGGCCTACAGCGGGCTCGATACCACAGTCTGCTATTCGGTCAAAGCATGCGGTAACGTGAATATCCTCAGGTTCATGGCCGAGGCAGGCAGTGGATTCGATGTCGTCAGCGGCGGAGAGTTGTATCGCGTTTTATATGCTGGCGGTGATGCATCACAGATCGTCTACGCCGGGGTCGGCAAAACCGACATAGAAATAGTCGAAGCATTGGATGCCGGAATCGGCTATTTTAACGTCGAATCGGAAGCGGAATTGGAGAACCTGATCCGGCTGGCGAGCCAGCAGGGCAAGCAGGCAAAAGCTGCACTGCGTGTCAATCCCGACGTTGAATACAAGACTCACGCCTTTATAACCACGGGCAAGAAAGAAACAAAATTCGGCGTGGATATCGAAAGAGCGATGAAAGTGTTTGCGGATTACGGCGACAACCCGGCGGTGAGTCTTTGTGCTCTTCACGTGCACCTGGGTTCAGGTGGCAAGAAGATCGACCCCTATGTCGTAGCAGTGGAGAAGATCCTGCCGCTTATAGACCGGCTCCGCGACAAAGGCCACACGATCGAAGCGATCGATCTCGGCGGCGGCTACGGCGCCGACTATGAGTCTGACACGGTACCTTCGGCGGCCGAATATGCGGCCGGGATTGCCCCGCTCTTGAAGAACAAGGACGTGAAGCTCATCCTTGAGCCGGGCAAGAGCATCTGCGCCAATGCGGGCGTAATGCTCACGCGCGTGCTCTACATCAAGCAGGGAGGCAGCAAGAAATTCGTCATTACCGATGCAGGAATGAACGACCTGATCCGCCCCTCACTGTATGATGCGTTCCACTTCATTTGGCCTGCGGAGGTCGATGAGAAGTTCGCTGCCCATGAGCGCACCAAGGATTTCAAGCCGAAAGGGGCAGAAATCGTCGATGTGGTCGGCCCGATCTGCGAAGGTGCAGATTTCTTCGCAAAAGACAGGGCTTTGCCGCCGGTAAAACGTGGTGATATGCTCGCTATTTTTACGGCAGGTGCCTACGGTTTCACGATGAGCAGCAATTACAATGCGCGCCCCCGGGCCGCCGAAGTCCTCGTTGATGCCGGGCAATTCCGCGTTATAAGACGACGAGAGACCTACGAAGACTTGATCGCGCTTGAGAAATGAACTCTTCCGCCGCCATTTTCTGCTTCGGCGGCCAAAAAACCGACAAAACCGGCCGAGATTTGGAATCAGACCGCCAGGAGTGAGCTGAGAGAGGATCGCAAACGGCCTATGGTCCGGTAACCCTTACCACGGCGAGGACACCCAGCAGGCCAAGCACTAGCAATGCAGCCCTCAGTATGCGCATGAGCTGTGTCTTTGGCTCCACGAGTCGCCATACGATGGCGCAGGTCGTCGCTACTAGCGACAGGCGCAAAGCGAAGAATACGATGCTTCTAAACATGGGTCTAAGATACCCCATTTTAACATCTAAGTCAAGGCAAAAATACCCCATATTTAATGGCGTGCCGGGTAGAAGATACAGCAATTGCTGCGGTGGGCGGTTCGCATAATCTGACCTCATTTCGGTCTTCTGGTGCGGCTCAGTTTGTCGCCCGGAAAAATGAAAACAACAAAAAAAGTGCAGGCCCTGTGCATGGGTACCTTGGTTGCCGAATGTGCCGGTGGTGCGGTTGGATAGCCACTGTTTCAATATTGATAGGGGATTTTTGTCGCGCCTCTGCGCGAGGCTGCACAAACGAAGGCTTTCTTGCGGGACATATGTCCCATGTATTTTTGGACACAAACATTAAAGTAATCAAAAAAGGCGAGCCGAACAAGATACTTAGATGTTTCGTGGCTTAACTTTTTTCTGTCACTTTATTAGGAGAGTCGAAGATGCATTATTTGGAAGAAGTAAAGAAATGGCTTGGTGAGATCACTGAGGTTTTCATGCTCCTGATCGCCCTGGGGGTCATCGCTCACATTCTTTTCGGCGAGTCCCTGCCCTTCTTTGGAAGCGTAGTTCCCAATCTGACGGCGCTAATTGGGAGCCTTGGTGACGATGGACTCGTAGGCTTGATTGCCTTGGGGGTCATCATCTACATGTTCCAAAGGCGGAGATTTCCTGTACATCAACAGTAATTTGTCTGCCGGCTGACGTGGCGCACGCTAAGGTTGTCCGACTTTTCGGATCGTCCGCGAGGAACCTGCTGCAACTGTCTGCGTGACAGGTTCTGTGACAATGTCACGTTCAGCGACTACAGGGTCGAGACACGGAGCGTATGTCTTACGCTCCGTTTTCTTTCCCCTCTACCCACATCTTTACGGCCCTCGGTTTCTGCTTCGAACAAAATCTGCGACCGGCTCACGTGCTTCTTGACGCCAGCACAGCTCAACATACAATACGTGCGGTGGCACCCACCTGCTGAAAACGGTGAGAGTGTTGGAATTAATCATGTTCTGCACATGGAGTCGAGCCTATGGAACGGCGTTCATTTCTCAAGTTTGCCGGTTGTACATGGACATCCTCACTTCTGGCGGGCAGCGCATCGCTTGCCGCCCGTACGGGAGGCGGCAAGTCAGACGGCAGTGGTTTGCTCGATCGCGATTTGCTCTCAAATAGAAACCAAAACCGTTCGGCCGTTGCCTGCCGAAACGGAATCGTCTGTTCGAGCCAGCCTCTGGCCAGCATGGCGGGCCTTGATATCCTCAAGGCCGGCGGCAACGCGGTCGATGCGGCCATATGTGCCAATGCCATGTTGAGCCTGGTCGAGCCGATGATGTGCGGGCCCGGCGGTGATCTGTTTGCCATCGTGTGGAACGCCAAAGAGCGAAAACTGACGGGCCTCAACGCGAGCGGCCGCGCGCCGTACGATTGGAGCATCGATAAGGCAAAGGCGCTGGGGCTAAAGGAAATCCCCATCTACGGGCCACTATCCTGGAGCGTGCCCGGTTGCGTCAGCGGATGGGCCGCCCTGCAGGAGAAGTTGGGACGACTTTCTCTGGCAAGGACTCTTCAAGCCCCTATTTCCTACGCTCGGGAAGGTTTTGTCGTTTCGCCGGTTATAGCTCGCTCGTGGTCCTTCAACAGCGCCGACGATCCGGGTCTGGCTCAGACATTCATGCCCGGCGGCAGGTCCATACGTTTCGGAGATATATTCAGAAATGAAGGACTGGCGCGATTTTTCGAGATTATTGCTCGCGACGGTGCCGAGGCATTCTATAAGGGCCAAATTGCAGAGAGAATCGTCAAGTTCTCCAAGGCCAAAGGCGGGCGGTTTTCAATGCGTGACTTTCGTGACCACAGCGTCGACTGGATCGAGCCGGTCAGTGCCAACTACCGCGGATTTGACGTCTGGGAGCTGCCGCCCAACGGCCAGGGAATTGCGGCCCTGCAGATATTGAATCTGCTTGAGCACTTCGACATTGGCTCTATGAAAGCTAACTCGCCGGAGCACCTGCATCTTTTTATCGAAGCAAAGAAGCTCACCTTCGAAGACCGAGCGGTCTACTACGCCGACATGGATTTTGCCGAGGTCCCCGTGGCCGAGCTGATCTCCAAAGAGTATGCCAGACGGCGCGTGAAATTGATCGATCCCAAGCGAGCCGCTCAGCGCGTTGCGCCTGGAAGACTCAAAGGTTCGGCCGATACCGTCTATCTGACGACCGCCGACAGTGAAGGCAACATGGTCTCGCTTATCCAGAGTATTTACTACCCCTGGGGTTCGGGCTTCGTCCCTGACGGGCTGGGATTCTGCCTTCAGAACCGCGGGCAACTGTTTTCGCTCAATCCCAATGATCTCAACAAACTCGAGCCTCACAAACGACCGTTCCATACAATCATACCGGCGTTCGTGACCAGCAAGGGCAAGCCCGTATTCTCATTCGGAGTCATGGGTGGTGACTTTCAGCCGCAGGGACATGCGCAGGTGCTGATGAACATGATTGACTTTGGAATGTCGCCGCAACAGGCGGGCGAGCAGCCGCGTGTGAGGCATATCGAGAGCTCGACGCCCACCGGCACTAAAATGGTTGGCGGCGGCAGGGTAGTGTTCGAGCGACATATCGGCGAGTCGACCAAGCGCAAACTCGCGGAGATGGGCCACAAGATCAACAAAGAAGTCGGTGTCTTCGGAGGCTATCAGGGTATTTGGCGCCAGGAAAATCCGCTGCGCTATTTTGGAGGCTCCGACCCGCGCAAGGACGGCTGTGCTGTCGGGTGCTGATCGCCGCTTGGGGTGCGAAGAGCTGCACTAACACCGCAGGACTATTTGGAGGCAAACGGATTAGAAATCTGCGCTGCTCTCTGACGCTGATGCTTGCCGGCTGCGCGCTCATGCAGCCTCTTGCTTCGGCCAAGGTAGTGCGAGTAGAGATCGAGAGCACCGAACAAATTGCGGGCGGACAGCCCTTCGGGCGATCCGGCGCCTACGAGAAAATCACGGGCAGGATCCATCTCGAAGTCGATCCCGACAACCAGGCGAATCAACTGATCGTAGATCTGGATTTGGCCCCGCGCAACGGACGCGGTAACGTTGAATTCTCCAGCGATTTCGAGTTGCACAAACCCGTCGAACCGCAAAGGGGAAATCGACGGCTGATCTATTTTGTCAACAACCGGGGCAACAAGGCATCGGTCCGGGGTGCCTTTCACGCCGGAGGCGGAGAGAATTGGCTGTATCGTCAAGGTTGGTCATTCTTGTGGTGCGGGTGGAATTGTGACGTGATTGTCAGTGACAAGCGTATGAACATCTATGTACCGGTCGCTAAAGAAAAGGGCAAAACCATAACGGGCAAGATCTACGCTGAGATATGTTCGACAAGTAGTAGTAAGACATACAGTATGCCTTTCTATTGGGGCGGTTCCATCGCCTATCCTGTGATCAGCCTGGACAATTGGCATGCAACCTTGACCGTTCGGCCCTATCGCGCAGATGAGCCTCTCGAAGTGCCTCGTGATCTGTGGGCATTTGCCCGCGGGGATAATGGAAAGGTAATTCCAGATCCTGGTCATCTGTATATCAAGGACGGCTTCAAGCCCGGCTGGCTTTACGATCTTGTCTATGTGGGAAAGGATCCCAAGCTGACCGGTCTTGGATTTGCTGCAATCCGCGATGTGACTTCATTCTTCAAATATGAACGAGTCGATGAGAGAAACAACGCCAATCCACTCGCCGGCGCTGTGGAATACGCCTACGCCTTCGGCATTTCGCAGTCGGGGCGGGTGATATATCATTTTCTTTACCAGGATTTCAACGCCGACGAGAAGCGACGCATGGTTTTCGACGGTGTCATGCCTCACGTAAGCGGCGGAGGCAAGGGACAGTTCAACTATCGTTTTGCCCAGACTACCCGGCACGGAAGCCATCATGAGGACAACCTGTATCCGTCGGACTTCTTCCCGTTCAATACGGTCGGCCAGTACGACCCGGTGACAGGGGAGCGCGGCGACGGACTGGCTCGGTCTCGAAAGTCAGGCTTTCTGCCCAAGGTTTTCTTCACCGGCTCGTCCACCGAATACTGGACCCGTTCAGCATCTCTGATTCACACCGATGTCGAGGGCAAGAAGGATGCCGATATCGATCCGAACGTACGGATGTATTTCGTCGCCGGTCTGACCCACGGGGACCGGCGCTATGGTCCGGTCGGCCGCGCCTTGTTGACCGCTCTGGATGAGTGGGTCAGTCATGGGCTCGAGCCTCCGCCGAGTCAATTGCCAAGGATTGCAGACGGCACTCTGGTTGGTCTGGAGGCCTATCGCAAGGCCTTTCCAGAGATTCCCGGCGTCGAGGCTCCGGAATCGTTCTTCGTTCCGCTGCGCCTCGACCCGGGCCCTCGCTGGCACACTGAAGGCATTGCCGACAACGTGCCTCCCAAAGTCGGGCCGCGCTATGGCAATCTCGTCCCGCAGGTCAACGCTGACGGCAACGAAATAGCCGGCATTCACCTGCCGGATATTGCTGTGCCGTTGGCCACCAACGTAGGTTGGCGCGTTCGGCCTAAGGGTAGCCCGGCGGCCGGGACACTCGAGCGTTGGGCGGGCAGTCGCTGGCCCTTCCCACGGACGGCCGAGCAGCGCAGGGCCGACGGTGACCCTCGCCCGTCAATTCAGCAGCGCTATCCGACCAGACAGGACTACCTGGCCAAGGTGGCCGAGTGTCTGTTGGATCTCAAACGTCGGCGGTTCCTGCTGGACGAGGATGTAGCCAACCTGCTGGCCGAGGCGGCCAGCCTGAAACACTGGGACCAATAGCGGTTTTTAGTCTCCCTGTTCGCCAGGAGTCTCGGCGCTTATCCCTGTTTGCTCCTGAACTGCCGCCGCCAATCTCACGTCAATGCCTCTGGGGCCGCCGAATCGCTTAAGATGCCCTCCCAATTCGCCAGCGGAGTCGAACGTAATCTCCCAGGTCCCGCTATCGGCAGTCAAGCGAACGCCGCACATATTACTCGTCTTGAGCAACCTTGTCTCGTCCATGGCCTCAAGCCGCCGGTCACCTACCTGAATGACGTGAAGGAATACATCACCCTTGCGCGGGCTCGCCGGGGTGACCTCGACGCGCCACTGCCCCATAAGGGCCAGACTTTCGTCCTTGAGACCGTCGGCGACTATGTTCCAGTTACGACCGGCAGCCCAGAATTCTTTGCCGGGACCACCTACCGAAGTGAGAGTCGCATCGGCAGGCAGCAATGTCCGGCAGAATAACCGGCCTTCGTCGTGATCGGTTCGGATGATTTTGCCTGTGACTGCCGGCTTATGTGCGGTGTGGATCAGCCAATCCTTGCGATATGAGGCGTTGGTCGTCTCGACGCGGTCGAAGACCACGAAGTGGTTTGGGATGATAAAAACAATCTGGCGCGTGACTAGGCGAGACTTCTCAGGTAGACCGTCACGGCCGCCATGCTGATAACATTGCGTGGCATCACCGGCGAGATAGACGTAATCGTCGTTAGTCTCGAAGGCCTTGAGGACCGAGCCGAGCTGCTTGTGCTGGCCGCCGTGATTGCCGAGAACCGTCCCGCCCCAGTAGCGTGCAGTCGGCTCGCCCGGCTGGTGGATAACCACGCAATTGTGCGCGGCCGTCTGGGCGAAGTAGTTTGCCAGGTGCTGGCCGTTCTCGAATTCGCGGTAGCGCGTGCCGGAGTCAAGGGCCAGAAAACCGCGGTGGTAGATCACGAAATTCAGGGCGTCGTAGTGGCGATGCTGAGTGAGTGTGCCGCCACAGGAGAAGAGACAGTACGTATCGTCTTTTCCCGTGCCCGACCGCATGAATATCTGTCCCATGTTGTCAAAGTGTCGCGCGCTGGGCAGATTCTCCGGAAGAAACGGTTCGGGTGAGTTGTCCATCTTCGATAGCAGAAAAGGGTAAATGAACCAAGTTCTGGAATAGTCTTGGCGCGGCAGGATCTGCTGGACGTGCCGGGCCAGAGCTGCGGCTTGAGGGGCTGCATCGCTGTGCAAATGCCGGATGTTGGCCATGTGGGTATAGAGCTGGCTTGTCGGCAATCTGTTGCTCGTATGCGGCGTGTCACCATAGCCGAACTCCAGGGGCTGTGGATCGGCGGCGATCCAGTTCCAGATAATGTAGTTTGCGAGCATTGCGCTGCCGGGGAAATTCGGAGCGAGATTCTCACCCGTAGCCGACAGCCAGGTATAGAAGAAATTCTGCTCTGCCCACGGATAGGCGCCGAATACATAGCCGAGTGTCGGCGAAGCTCCGCCTCCATCGTCTCCTCGGGCCTTCTTGCGATAGTCGAGTAGCTTGGTATTCTCATCGCGGCCCCAAACGAGCCACTCATTGACCAATTCAGTTTCTATGCCGGTGCCGTAGGCTGTGCAACCGATGAACCAGAGGCAGTTCCTCACGCCGTAGAAACCGGTGTTGTACCCGGACATGTTCTCCCGATAGATCGACGGTTTGGCCCTGACCACCTTGTCAATGACACGGATGAGCCGAGAGATGTATCTCTGGCGGTCGGCTTCACTGAGATCGTTGTACAGCCAGTCCCAGGCCAAGGTGGCGTGAACACGCGAGGTCGAATACCAATTGACCGATTTCTTCTGCTCGAAACAGGCCTCGTAGAAGCTCAGACTCCTCTCAAGGCATGTCCTGGCGAGCTCCAAATATTGCTCGTCGCCGGTCACTCGAAAAACAAATGCGGCCCAAGCCGCCTGAGGACCAAGCTCTATGGGTTCGACCGAACCGGCCGACTCTGCCTTGAGTCTGTCGACGCGGCCCTTGATATACGAGTACCACTGGCGCTCGGCGCCCAGAGCCCGCTGGCGAACCGCTGGCCATGTGTCGGCGTTGAAGAAGAGCCTTGGATGGTCACTGCGGATCTTTGCGGTCCAGTTCGGAAGCTGCCCGTCCATCACGGTCGGCGACGTCAACAGCAACAACAGTGCAGTAATCCTCGCGCAACCTCGACTCATGACACGATGTCCTTCCACATACCGTTCGCTTTCGGCAAGGGGTTCGGCGCTTCTATCTCAAAAGAGTGAGCCTGACGGAACGAATGTCCATAACCTGGTCGCCCGGAACGTTCAGCGCCCGCAATACCAGCTCACCACGGCCCTTTTCCAGGCGGATTGTTCCTAACCGAAGCGGCCGGAAGTCTTTGACAAATGACTCGCTGCCCCGGTCGCAGCGGTCGAATTCGGCGCCCACCAGCGGCGGATCGTGCGCCTCGGTCACAATGGCTCTGATCCTGCTCTTGTAGAAACTCAACTCAAAGGTCGAGCCAACATCCTTGGCCGGACACGTGTAGTAGACCACCGCCTCGAAATCACCCGTATTGGCCACCTCAACATCCCAAGTGATCCTATCGTCGGTGCTGATCCAATTGGTGAAGTACGAGCAGTTGGGTGCTCTGGCGCTTCGTCGAACGTTCCCGTGGGGGACACCGTCGCGTGCCGGTAGAAATGTCACTGGGAACTCTGTGTAGCCGACAGGGAAGGGCCGGTTATCCTGTGCCGACTTCGGCATAACCTCATCCTTCCACC
>Ga0209536_100010752_pt1 | contig 13460 bp, 10 predicted proteins | sample DeeMarSeWOR28_12_FD_187461 | JGI IMG/M metagenome (GOLD analysis project Ga0209536, IMG submission 187461) | Marine sediment microbial communities from White Oak River estuary, North Carolina - WOR-2-8_12 (SPAdes) (version 2) | ecosystem: Environmental > Aquatic > Marine > Intertidal zone >...
ACCGAGAGGTTGGCCTGGGAGTCTCAAGCCCCATTGTCGATTAGGCCGGAAGACTTCAAGCCCTTCCCCGCCAAGGTAAACCACGAGGTTGAACGGGAGAAGATGAAAGAGGTCTGCAAGCAGTGTCACGGCAATGTCTGGGTGGATGACCATTTCGTCAAGTACGATAAGATCAATGTCGAGTACAATGAGGTTTATTTCAAGCCGGCAAAGAAGATGCTCGATGAACTTTACGAGAAAGGCCTCCTAGACAACACCAAGTTCTTCGACGAGGAACTTGAAGTGGAGTACTATGAGCTCTGGCACCACGAGGGCCGTAGAGCTCGATTTGGCGCCGCCATGATGGCCCCAGACTATGCCTGGTGGCATGGTTTTTATGAATGCAAGAAACGGTACAACAGCTTCATGGAAAAAGGCCGCGATCTCATCGAGCACAATAAGAAGGCTTACGTGGCTCCTGACTTTCCCAACGCCACAGGGAACACCACCAAACCTGCCGAGGTGTTTGACAAGTACAAGTAAAGGCGCACGACAAGCAATAAGCCGGCAGCTGGAAGGAAACCCCGCTCTCCATACTAGGAAGGTGGGGTTTTCAATGTTAGAAGGTTTCAGGTGTCAGGTTTAAGGTTCCAGGAGGAGATAGACAATGCCTGAAGCCTGAGACCTGTAATCCGCAACCTTAAGTTTAATAGTGAGCAGTTAAAAACTCTATTTTGATTCTTCATGTCCTTACTTCCGGATTCTGAATTCTGACTTCTAGCTCCTACTTCTTTCCTCTATGACCCGTGCCCCATGCTTTCCCACATCCGCAATCCGAAATGCCAAATCCGAAATCGTTAACTCTTTGGCATGATTTGTGCTGTCTCATCTAGCGAGTTTCTCTCTGAGATACCAACGATCCTGCGATTGAACTAAACGATCCCATATCCACGACTGGGGTTATGAAGAGATACCCTTGGCCGCATTCCGGGGGGTGAAAATTTGTGATGAAACTTAAGACGGTTTTGTTCGTTTTGGCTTTAGTGGCGCTCCTCACTGCTTCAGTTGGCGGTTACCTCTCCTATTCCTTCACGGGCTCGTCCTCGACCTTGAGTATGTGTATCCTGATTGTAGTCTCGGTAGTCTTGCTTTACAGAGCAGGGGAAAAAGCAATCGTTTGGGAGGTCGACGAAAGCAGAAAAGCCGAAGAAGGGCGGGAAGAGGCGCTGAGAGCTTCGGAAAAAAAATATAGAAATCTAGTGGATAACGCCCTTGTGGGCATCTATAAAACCGATCTGAGAGGCAATATCCTCTATGCCAACGAAGCGCTCATTAAGATGATGGAATTTGAGTCTTACGAGGCCATGAAATCGGTAGGTGTTTTCCCCAGATACAGTAACCTTGATGACCGAGACATCTTTATCAAAACCATTAAGGAAACGGGTAAAGTCAATGACCTAGAGGTGGACCTTTTGACCCAGAGCAGCTCCCTAAAGAATGTGATCTTGACCGGGGTGCTGGAGGGAGACGTCATATCTGGAATGATTCTGGATGTCACCGAGCGCAAGCAGGCGGTAGAAGAACTCATACGGTTGGCAACAGCCGTGGAGCAGGCGGCTGATAGTGTTATAATCTCAGACAGAAAAGGAACCATCCACTACGTCAATCCTGCTTTCGAACGGCTTAGCGGTTTTAGCAGTGCGGATATAGTAGGAAAGAATTTCCGTGTTCTCAAAAGTGACAGACACGACGAAACCTTTTATCGAGAAATGTTGAAGACAATCACCAGTGGCAGGGCCTGGGCCGGCAGGATAAGCAACAGGATGAAGGATGGTTCACTGCGCCAATTTGAGACTACAATTTCTCCCATAAGAGACAGTAGTGGCGTCATTGTTAACTTTGTATCGGTCAATCGGGATGTGACCCAGGAAGTCGCTCTTGAGGCCCAACTATTCCAAGCCCAGAAAATGGAAGCCGTAGGCACATTGGCTGGAGGGATTGCTCACGATTTCAATAACTTGCTTCAGGTTATTCAGGGCTATACCGAAGTATTGCAGAACCAAGTGAATCACAATAAGTCTAGTTTTGAAGCTTTGCGGAAAATACACCGCTCCACAAGGAGAGGGGCTGAACTGACCAGACAGTTGCTTACCTTCAGCCGTAAGGTGGAAAGCGAAAGAAGGCCACTAGATCTCAACCTGGAGGTGGAGCAGCTAAAGAAGCTCTTGGAGCGCACGATTCCTAAAATGATAGACATTGAACTCCACCTGAGTGAAAGCCCTGCAGTGGTTAGTGCCGATCCCATTCAGGTGGAACAGGTGATAATGAATCTGGCGGTAAATGCCAAGGACGCCATGCCCGAGGGAGGAAAAATCGTCATTGAGACCGGTAGAGTTAGGCTTGATGAGCAATTCTGCAAAACCCATTTGGGAGCGAGACCTGGTGAGTATGTTCTTCTGACCATTTCGGATACAGGGAACGGAATGGATCGAGAAATCCTGGAGCATGTTTTCGAACCTTTCTATACAACGAAAGATGTTGGAAAAGGCACTGGATTGGGTTTGGCCATGGTTTATGGAATCGTCAAGAACCACGAAGGTTACATTCTTTGCTATAGCGAAGCACGGACGGGAACCACGTTCAAAATCTATCTCCCTGCCATGGTACAAAGGGGAGAAAAGCAGAAAACTGAGGACGTGAAAGATTCTTTTAAGGGTGGAGACGAGACTATTTTGTTGGTGGACGATGAAGAGTATATCAGGGAGTTGGGGGTGGAGTTGCTTACGGACGCCGGCTACGATGTCCTTACAGCAACTGACGGAGAAGGGGCGCTGGCCCTTTATTCAAAGGAACGAGAAAATATTGATTTGGTTATTCTGGATCTGGTCATACCTGGAATGGGCGGGAAAAAATGTTACGAAGAGATACTCAAAATAAACCGAAATGCTAAGATCCTGATAGTTAGCGGTTATTCTGCCAATGGACCCGGTAAAGATGCCATAGAAGCTGGGGCCAAGGGTTTTGTAGGCAAGCCTTTTGACGTAAGTCACCTGCTTGAGACGATCCGAGGGATTCTGGATGAGGAATCAGAAATATTTGATATGAGATCTGCCATGTAGAGGTTTCAGGTATCACGCTTTAGGTGCCAGGGAATTGAAGCGAAAGAAGTGAAACCTATCGAAGATACCGGCTTAAGCGAAGCAGCAGTCGGGGGAACACTGAAACCTCTATGCCTCTTGCCTACTGGATTCTGAATTCCAGTTCCTGGCTCCTTGCCCCATGCCCTATGCTCTATACCTTCTCAAATACACAATCCCCAATCTGAAATCTACAATCCCTAACTATTCCCACGTTGCAAATAGGAATTATCTGTTATAATAACCCATCGTCGTGAAAAGGTTGGCAGTACAGGCTTTTGTTAATGGTTCCAGGGGATATCGGGCATGGAGCAAAAGACCATACAAACGAGTGAATTACTGATCAAGCAGGGCGGCACATCCGCGTTTGAGACCAAGCAAGTGGAACCCTGCTGAGGACCAAAGACCGTCCCCGGTGGGGAAGTGGTGGACGAAAAGGCTACCTGGTTCAGGGGCTGGATGGAGACCTCTGTTGGCAGGGTGGCACGCATTTCAACTCGTATGGGTTTCAGGGACAAGCTGGGAGGTTGCGGGGTGAGGTGGGGAATCCGGCGGATGCATTACAATGTTCCCGCTGGACTCTATGCTGTTGGCCAGCCCACCCCTGACTCTCCGGTATTAGTTACTGCAAACTACAAACTCAGCTTTGATTTGCTCAGACGTGAGCTTTCGGGCAAAGATCTTTGGCTAGTGGTCCTGGAGACTTTTGGCATCAATGTTTGGTGTGCTGCTGGCAAAGGGACTTTTGGCACTGCTGAACTTATAAGCCGTGTCCAAAAAGTGCAATTGGATAAACTGGTCAAGCACAGGACCATAATCCTGCCTCAACTCGGAGCCAGCGGTGTGGCCGCACACCAGGTAAGAAAGACCACCGGATTTAGGGTAAAATACGGCCCTATTCGGGCTCATGATCTGCCCTCTTTTTTTAGTAATGGTCTGAAAGCCAGCGAAGAAGACAGGCGGATTCGTTTTACTTTTCGGGATCGGTTGGTTTTAACCCCTGTGGAGTTGGTTGGTGCCTGGAAGCCGTCTTTGGTCATCCTGCTCGTCGTCTTTGCCAGAGAGGGATTGAGCTCGCAGGACTTTAGTTTACAAGTGGCTCTGTCACGCAGTTTAACGCCTGTAGTGATATACCTTGGTGCACTCCTCATGGGATCCTTCGTCACCCCTATTCTGCTACCCTGGATTCCCGGGAGAGCTTTTTCCTTGAAAGGAGTTCAGATTGGTTTGCTGTGGGCGTTTATCGTTAGTCTTACGTTGGCTTCTCCCTGGAGCGTGGGCAGTGTCATTGCCCTTTTTCTCATAGCTCCTGCCATAACTGCATATTTTGCTATGAATTTCACCGGTTGCAGTACCTTTACTTCACTCTCTGGTGTCCAAAAAGAGATGCGTATTGCAGTGCCAATGATTATTTTATCTTTATTGTCAGGCGTAGTCGCACTGGTGCTTGATACGTTTTTATGAGGAGCAAGATGGGTTTTCACTATTTAAGAAATGTTTCCACTCTGGAGCTTGATAGTGACAAGTGTACCCTCTGTGGAATGTGTTCCAGCGTATGCGTTCACGGGGTTTTTACACTTGACGGCAGCACTATTCAAATCATGGACAGGGATGCTTGTATGGAATGCGGTGCCTGCGCCATGAACTGTCCGGTGGAAGCGGTAACCGTCCGGGCGGGAGTCGGCTGCGCCTGGGCCATTTTTCGGAACTGGTTCAGACGGAGCACCGATTCGGGCGAAGGGGATGTTCAATGCGACTGCTCGTAAGACAGAAGACAGCTTGCAGCGGGCAGCAGGTTGCAGGTAATTAATGAGAAAATTAGGGAATTAGAGAATTAGGTAATTGGTTTACCAGTAAAGTCCTTAAAGTTTGCCCTTCACCGTTTACTAATCCACTCATTCTCTAATTGACTAATGAACCAATCGACCAATTGACGGCAGGCCCTATGCGCTTAGCGCTATGCTTTTTAAAAGGAGTTGACATGGAAACGAAGACACTGTCAATACCGAACATATCCTGCGGCCACTGTGTGATGACCATCAAGAAAGAGCTTGGAGAGGTAGCAGGTGTTAGCAAAGTAGATGGAGATCCAGCTGACAAAAGCATTACTCTAGAGTGGGATGCACCGGCTACCCTGGAAAAAATCAAAGAGGTGCTTCGGGAGATAAACTACCCCGCAGCCGATTAGCGGGCTGTTCAGAAATCATCGGTTGTCCGTTGGATAATTAGCATGGGGCATAGAGCAGGGAGCATAGGGTAAGAAGCCAGGATTCAGAATCCAGAATTCAGGAGAAAAGCAATCAAAATAGAGTTTTTCCCAGCTACCGGCTACTGAGCAATAGGCTTTTGCCTTTGGCCTTAACCTTGCGCCCTAAGCCTTTAACGCTATGCCCTCTGCGCTCTGCTCTATGCGGCGAACGGAGTGAGTGATAATGGCCAGTAAAAATGTAACCTTACCCATAACCGGAATGACCTGCGCCAATTGCGCCATGAACATTGAGAGGAACCTGAAAAAGCTTCAGGGTGTGGAGGATACCACTGTGAACTTCGCCTCAGAGCAGGCATGGGTGTCATTTGACCCTGAACAGATTCACCTTGGCGATCTTATAAAGAAGATTGAGGACGCTGGTTACGGACTTGCCACTGCCAAGGTTGAACTTCCCATAACCGGAATGACCTGCGCCAATTGCGCCTTGAATATAGAGAGGACTTTGAACAAAAAGGTTCCAGGGGTGGTGCAGGCTTCAGTCAATTTTGCCAGCGAGCGAGCAGGCGTCCGATACCTTCCCAATCTGACAAATGTTGAGGAAATAATAGCCGCAGTCAGGCAGGCGGGGTTTGACGCTATCCTTCCAGATGAAACCGGGGTAGATGAGGACGTGGAACAGAGGGCACGGCGGGTCGAAATTGCTGACCAAACCAGAAAATTCATTGTCGGTCTTCTATTCACTCTACCTTTATTCCTCTGGAGCATGGGAAGGGACTTTGGCCTTTTGGGTCCTTGGAGTCATGCTTTTTGGGTTAACTGGGCATTCTGGGCTCTGGCAACGCCCGTCCAGTTTTATACCGGCTGGGACTACTATACTGGCGGCTGGAAGAGCCTCAAAAACCGCAGCGCCAACATGGACGTCTTGGTGGCTATGGGTTCTTCGGTTGCCTATTTCTACTCCCTTGCGGTTCTCCTCTACCCTGCACTCGGTAGACACGTTTATTTCGAAACTTCGGCAGTGATCATCACCCTGATCAAACTGGGCAAGATGCTGGAAGCGCGAGCCAAGGGAAGGACGGGGAGTGCGATTCGCAAGCTCATGGATTTACGTCCAAAAACCGCAACTGTCAGCAAAAACGGCAAGGAGGTAGAGGTCCCTCTCAAAGAGGTTCAGGTGGGTGATGTGGTGATCGTCCGTCCCGGCGAAAAAATCCCTGTTGACGGCGTGGTCCTGGAGGGAAATTCGGCTGTTGACGAGTCCATGTTAACCGGTGAACCTATTCCCGTGGATAAGAGCACCGGTGACACGGTTGTCGGTGCCACCATGAACTCGGAGGGTCTTCTCAAGTTACAGGCAACGAGGGTGGGAAAGGATACCGCCCTGGCCCAGATCATAAAGCTGGTGCAGGAAGCCCAGGGAAGCAAAGCCCCTATCCAGGCTCTTGCCGATCGGGTTGCAGCTGTTTTTGTTCCCGGTGTTATTACCATTGCCACGATCACATTTATCCTCTGGTGGAGCATTGGTGGTGAGTTCGTTCCTGCCATGATCAGACTGGTGGCTGTTCTCATCATTGCCTGCCCCTGTGCTCTTGGTCTGGCCACGCCAACTGCCATCATGGCTGGTACCGGTAAAGGTGCAGAGCAAGGTATCTTGTTCAAAGACAGTGAAGCCCTTGAAAAAGCCACCAAGCTCGAATGTGTTGTTCTCGACAAAACCGGAACTCTTACCCTTGGCAAGCCTACAGTGGCTGATGTGATAACCTTCAACACATCGTCGCCCGTGCAGGATAAAAAAGAGCTTCTGCGAATTGCTGCATCTGTTGAAAAGGGCTCTGAACACCCCGTGGGACGGGCAATCCTGAGGGAAGCCGAAAGGCAAGGCCTGGAATTGTTCGAGCCTGAAGACTTTAGGGCATCCGGTGGGCTCGGGGTTCGAGCCAGAATAAATGGGCAGATGGTCTACGTGGGCAAACCAGGCTGGTTCATAGATATGGGGGTGGATATGGTGGGTGTAAGAAAAGATGTCCACACCCTTCAGAGGCAAGGGAAAACCTTGATGGCAGTAGTGGTGGAAAAGAAGCTGTCGGGGTTGATCGCAGTTGCCGATTCCCTCAAACCTGAGTCAAAGGAGGCCGTTGCCGAGCTTCGTGGTCTAGGCTTAAAGGTGATCATGCTTACAGGAGATAATAGAGAGACTGCCAATTCCATTGGGGAGCAGGTACATGTGGATGAAATTGTCGCTGAAGTCCACCCTGAAGAAAAATCAATGAAGATAAAAGAACTCCGGGACAGAGGTCACATGGTTTGCATGGTAGGCGATGGCATCAACGACGCTCCTGCCCTGGCCCAAGCAGATGTGGGTATTGCCATTGGTACGGGTACTGATGTAGCCATAGAGACCGCTGATGTCATTTTAGCCAGTGGCAATCTTATGGGAATATCCCGGGCTATCCAGTTGAGTCGGGCCACCATGAGAACGGTGAAAGAAAACCTTTTCTGGGCTTTTATCTACAATATCATTCTCATCCCAGTGGCTGCAGGTTTGCTTTACCCCCTAGAATCCTTACCTTCCGTTGTCAGGCAGCTCCATCCGATCCTGGCAGCCTTGGCTATGGCACTGAGCAGCATCACCGTAGTCTCAAACAGCTTGCGACTTTACCGCGCCAAAATCAAGTAAGCATCGATTGTCTCGTTCACGGGTATGATGCATGGAAGCTCATGTTTTGTGAATAGCGGTCAACCCCTGCTCCCTCCGAGATAGGCATTCTGCACTTCTGGATTGGCCAGGAGTGCTTCCGCCGTATCCTCCAAAACAATTCGTCCCACCTCCATGACGTAACCGCGATGCGCAAGTTTAAGTGCGGCCCTCGCGTTTTGCTCCACCAAAAGAATGGTTACTCCTGCTTGATTGATTTCATCCAAAGTTTGAAAGATAGCTTTCACCAAGAGTGGCGCCAACCCAAGACTCGGCTCGTCCAACAGGAGAATCCTTGGCTGATTCATCAGACCACGCCCGATGGCTAGCATTTGCTGTTCGCCACCACTGAGGGTTCCGGCTAGTTGTCGGCGACGCTCTTCCAGGATGGGAAACAGCTGATAAACCCATTCCCTGGTCTCATGAATGTGATGACCGTCCTTGCGGACGAAGGCTCCCATATTAAGGTTTTCCTGTACCGTGAGAGTGTCGAATATACGTCTTCCCTCTGGTACCTGGGCAATGCCGAGTTTGACGATGTCGTGAGCCCTGAACTTTTGGAGTTCGGAGTTCTCAAAAAAAATGGTTCCTGCCGCCACCCTAACGAGGCCGCTAATGCTGAGAAGTGTGGTTGATTTTCCAGCGCCGTTTGCGCCGAGAATGGTAACAATCTCCCCCTGGTTGACTTCCAGGCTGACACCGTGGAGAACCTCTATATTTCCATATTTCACCCGAAGATTTTCAACGCTCAGGAGCATCAACCTATTCCTCATCTGTGCCGAGATAGGCCTCGATTACCAGGGGGTCATTCTTAACTGTCTCTGCTGTGCCTTCAGAAATCTTGGCCCCATAGTCAAGGACAACAATATTTTCACAAACACGCATTACCAGACTCATGTCATGTTCGATGAGCAGAATTGTTGTTCCCTGATCCCTAATCTTGCGGATCAAGGTTATCAGATTTGTTGTCTCCTGTTCGTTCATGCCCCCGGCTGGCTCATCAAGAATTAGCAGGCGAGGCTCCGTGGCGAGGGCTCGGGCAATTTCCAGGAGTCGCTGATTACCGTAGGAAAGGTTTTTGGCCAGCTGTTCGGCATTTCTTCTCAGGCCGACGAAGGCCAGTGCTTGCACAGCCTTTGCAATGGCAGTTGCTTCCTCGCCCCGTTGGAACGGAGTCCGGAGCATGGCCCGCAGAGAGCCTGACTTCATCCGACTGTGGCATCCAGCCAGGACATTCTCCAAAACGGAGAGATTCTGAAAGAGCCGAATTGTTTGAAAGGTCCTAGCAATACCAAGAGAGATGATGCTATGGGTTAAGAGATTGACAATTGACTTTTCATCAAAGAAGATTTCCCCTTGATCCGGTCGATAAATGCCTGTAATCAGATTAAAAACTGTAGTTTTACCTGCCCCGTTGGGCCCGATCAGTCCCATGATGGAACCGGTGTCTACATCGAAAGAGACGTCATTGACCGCCATCACACCACCGAATCTCTTGGTGAGATTTTTTATGCGCAGCATACTCATGCCCTGCTCTCCTCTGACGAATCATCGGACAAAGCGTACCTCCGCGGACGGGGAGGGAGAATGCCCTCGGTTCGAAAGATCATCATGGCGATCATTGCACCGCCGAAAATGAGCATCCGCGCATTGGCGATCCCCCTGAACACTTCGGGTAACCCAACAATCAAAAAGGCACCCAATATCACACCGGGGATGCTCGCTGATCCTCCAAGCAAAATGAGAGTGAACAGGAGAACAGACTCCCAAAAACTAAATGACTCCGGTGATATAATAGTCATTTTGGAAGCGAAGACATCACCGACCATCCCCGCCCAGGCGGCGCCGATGACAAAACAGGCTAGCTTGTAATGGGCTACGTTTATCCCGCTGCCTTCAGCCGCAACCTCATCTTCCCGTAGGTAATTAAGAGCCCTGCCAAATCGTGAATTCTCCAACCTGTGAAAGAAGAAGACGCTAACAGCCACGAATCCCCATATGAGGTAAAAGAATTCATGGGGACGGCGAATGGAGATTCCAAGAATCGACGGCCGATCAATTCCGAAAATGCCGTTGGCTCCTCCTGTAATGCCGAAAACATCATTGATCAGGGCAATACGAACTATCTCTCCCAGGCCGATGGTAACAATGCATAGATAATCCCCACGGAGGTGAATGATGGGACGCATGACAATTGCAGCGAACAGGGCTGCAGAGAGTGCACACAGGGGCAGGAGCCACAATACCGGAATATTGAAACGGGTATTGAGAATGGCAGCGGTATAGGCCCCCACGGCGTAAAACGCGGCATGCCCAAGATTGAATAGACCGGCATGGCCTACGATAATATTCAGACTGAGCCCCAGGATGGCATAGAGACCCACGTTGTTGAGTACATCCAACCAGTACTTGTTTAGAAACAGAGGCGACATTGCCATGAGCACTGTGACAACTGTGTAGATGATCTTTCTGTGATCCCTCATACCTTTTCTGCCACCCGTTCGCCCAACAGACCTGTAGGGCGAACAATGAGAATCAAAATCAGCACCACAAAGGCAATGGCATCTTTCCATGCGATGGAGATATAGGCCGCGCCCATGGCCTCGATGACCCCGAGCAGAATACCTCCCACCATAGCGCCGGGGATGTTGCCTATTCCTCCAAGAATGGCCGCGGTAAAAGCCTTTAGCCCGTAAACCCAGCCCATGGTGAAATTGATTTGCCCATAGAGAAGACCCACCATAAGTCCAGCCGCTCCCCCCAATGCGGGCCCAATCAAAAAGACAATGAGAATAACCCGGTCAACATCAATACCCATCAACCTGGCTGCCCCCTGATCAATGGCTGCCGCTCTAATCGCCGTGCCTATTCTGGTTTTGTGGATATACAAGTAAAGTGCGGTCATGATGGCTACCGAGGCAAACAATATGAGGAGTTTCACCAGAGGAAGGTAGATACCGAAGAGGTTCACCGCGGTTCTGGGAAGGATACCCAGAGGATATACTCGTAAGCGAGCCCCATATATAAGCATTACTGCGTTCTGAAAAAAAATGGAAGCTCCCAGGGCGGAAACAACCGCAGACAGCCGAGGTGACTCCCGAAGAGGGCGGTAGGCCGTTCTCTCTAGAAGGGCCCCCACCACTGCCACCAGTCCCATCACCATTGCGGCCAGAAGGAGCACACCGAGAAGTGGTCCGAACACATCGCTCAGCCCAAGGGAGGTCAACAGGGTTAGTCCTAGGTAGGAGCCAATAGTGAAAAGCTCACCATGGGCGAAATTGATCAGCTTTAGCACACCATAGACCATGGTGTAACCAAGGGCAATCAGGGCATAAATGGCACCAACGGCCAGACCATTGGTGAGCTGCTGAAAGAATTCTTCCATTGTAGTACGGAGGAATGGGGAAAAATCGGCTCACGACAAGTCAGCCGTGAGCCGATCGTGGTAGGAACAGGATTACGGCTGCAAAATGAATTCGCCTTCTCCATTTACCCGGTAGACCCGATAGACCTCGCCAACTCTGTCACCCTTATCATCAAAAGATATGGTTCCGGTCAGTCCCGGATAATTTTTGAGTTTGTTGTGCAAGTAATCAGCTACCTTATCGGAATCGGTGGAGCCGGTAGCCTTGATGGCAGCTGTTAGCACCCGGAAACCGTCTCCCGACAGCACCGCCCAGATGGAGCCGGGAGTTGAGCCATATTTCTTCTTATAGGCATTGAGAAAATCTGACGCCTCTTTGGAGGGAAGGTCCTGAGGAACCGGCGGGCTCAGAAAGTGGAAGCCCTCCGCAGCATCCTTGCCAGCAATCTTGATCAAATCAGGATTATTGTTGGCGTCACCTCCGAGGAAGGGCACATTCCAGTTCATCTCTTTTTTCTGCCGAAGCAGAAGGCCACATTCAGGATAATAACCAGTAAAAAAAACTCCATCCGGTCTGGCGGACTTCATCTTTGTGAGAATGGCAGTGTAATCTCTTTCGCCGGGTGTGAGGGCATCGTAAAAGACAATGTTCACGTCTTTTTTCTGCAAAAGAGCCTTTGCCTCCTCAGCGAGCCCCTTGGCATAGGTGGTGTTGTCATGGAGAATGGCAACATTCTTGTATCCAAATTTCTCGAGAGCCTGAACGCCTACCCTTCCCTGTTCGTCATCCCGAGGAGAGGTCCGAAAGAAGTACTTCAACCCTTTAGCAGTAAGTCGGACCGCAGTGGAACCGTTAGCAATTTGTATGACTTTGGATTCGTCATAAATATTTTGGGATGCTTCAGTAATGGATGACCCGTAGGTACCGATTGCACCCACAACGTCTTGAGTTACAAGTTTCTGTGCTGCCAGGGCAGCGGTCTTGGGATCGCCACCGTCATCTGCACTGATAACTTCTACTTCCTTGCCCAGAAGTCCCCCCTGTCCATTTAACTCCTCGGCGAGCAGTTCAACGATCTGTTGCATATCCTGGCCCTCGCTTGCCCACGGACCAGTCAATGGCGCCATCAAACCTATTTTTATCGTACTAGCTCCAAAGGCCGTTGCCGTGATCAAGCAAAACGCTGCCGTAAAAAATAGAATCTTCTTCATAGAACACTCCTCCATCGACTGTTACCATTACAAGGTCTCTTATCACATCACTTCCGCCTCAACAACACCAACCCGGGCAAAATATCAGAGCCTACACCAGTAGTCAACCTCAGGTAAATACCCGGAGTGTCCCCAGGGTACAAGAGCTTCCCCAAGCGTGCTGTTTGCAAACCAACCATTTTTATTTTTATCTCAAAATGAGGGAAATCTCCCTCGTGACCCCGGTTTGCAAACTTGTACTATCAATTTTTGAGGAAACTCCGGGGGATGAATTGAAATCCAATTGGCATTCCGCTGGATTGCCCGGACCTATTCTACCCAGTGGAATACGTCGCGGATGATTGACCAGCGAACCTTGTTTTCCGCGGCACCCTGGCCTAAGATCCAATAATTGTAAAGTTTTTCAATGGTTTTATCTTTCTTTTTCAGGTCAATCCAATGGGTGAGGAATTCTGCCATTTCAGTGTCGCCGTGGGCCACTGCGTAGCCCAATGGAACAACCATTGGTAACGGTTTGGGGACCACGACATCATACCCAGGATACAAAAGGGTCCAGGCAGCACCAACTTCGGCACCGGTCACCAGCGCATCCACGTCGTCATTGTTATTTTCAAAAAAGTCTCGATAGGATTTGATCAAGACCACTTTAGCGAGTGGCAAGTTTTCTGCAGCTTTGGCTGCGAAGTATTCATACGCCCCTCGCACACCGAAGGTCAAGCCGCGGCCACCTGTACGCTTGATCTCCTCGATATTGGCAAATTCTTTTCTGCGGCTGTCCTTTACCACAAGAGCAAAGGTCACATCCATGTAAGGATCTGAAAAGCTCACCTCCTTCAGCTTCTGGGTAAGCATGGCAATACCGGC
>Ga0209536_100010753_pt1 | contig 13460 bp, 7 predicted proteins | sample DeeMarSeWOR28_12_FD_187461 | JGI IMG/M metagenome (GOLD analysis project Ga0209536, IMG submission 187461) | Marine sediment microbial communities from White Oak River estuary, North Carolina - WOR-2-8_12 (SPAdes) (version 2) | ecosystem: Environmental > Aquatic > Marine > Intertidal zone >...
GCCAAAGACACCGCTAACGCAACGATTCACCCTGTTGCAGGACGTTCGAGCAGATCGAGCGACGTCGCAAACCTCACTGCAGCCGCTGGACTACCCCGATTTACACGGCTCATACTTCGGTCGGGTGGATTGATACTTCGGTCGGGTGGATTGAATTTCCTATCGCGATTTCTCACCAGACTTGGTCGTGACGTGGAGGTTCGCGTCAAACCCTACATCCAACCGGCGGGGGAGGTTGGGTGTAGCAGTGCGGTAACCACGACACATCACCCTGCTCGGAGCGGCGATCACACCTCGAACGTCTCCCACTCACGCTTCACTCGCTCCATGAGTTGCTGGAACCCCTGCTCGGTACGCAGCGGTGCCAGGAAGGGATTGTGCGTACTCAGGAAGGGGTAGTTGATGAGGCCCAACCCGACAGCGCGCTCGAGCCACTCGAGCCCACCCTTCGTATCGCCGAGCAGCGTGTGGCACTCGGCAAGGAAGAGCGCATACATGAAGTCGTTGTGTGTGGCGGTCCTGGTGTCGAGGTCCGTGCGCAGGATCCGCCACGCGGCCTCGTGGTCATTGCTGAGCACAAGGGAATAGACTCGGCAGAGCTGAAAGACCACACTGCTCTCGTCACCTTTGAAGGCCTCGTCGAACAGCGGCACTGCCTCCTCGTGGCGGCCCAGATAGGCCAGGCTCAAAGCCAGCCACCAGACCGCCGGCGGCAACCGCTCGGACTTCAAGCTCTCACTAAACACCCCGACGGCCTGCTCGAAGTCGCCACTCATCACCAACAGACAGCCATCGAGCCACCCGATTAGCGGGTGCAGCGGGTCGAGTTCCCTCGCGGCATGCAAGTGCGCCCGCGCCAGCTCGGGCCTCGAGCCGCTCATGATTATCGCGAGCCAAAACCGCGCCTCGACGTTGTTGGGATCCGTGCGCAGCACGCGTTTGAAGGACCTGATGCCCTCCACTGGGTTGCGGAACGCGCTCAGCAGTCCAATGGCCAGATGAGCCAGGGATGCCTCCGGGTCCAGTGCCAGTGCGCGGTCGGCGTGCTCGCGAGCCTGACGTCGGTATTGATCGGTGGGTTCCAAGCCGATGTTCGAATGCTGATAGTACACATAAGCGAGCGCGCCCCAAAGAAGCGCACTCTCACCCTCGATATCGATGGCGCGCTCCAGATGCTGCACGGCCCGCCCGAGGCCGGCCTCCGTGAGCTGCCACATGGAATCGATGGCTCGGAGATAACAGTCGTGCGCCGCGGCGTTCGCGATCGGCCGCGCTGAAAGCTGGCGGTTCTCCTCCGCCGTCAGACTCACCCGCAGTTCCGCGACGATTTCACGGGAGAGCCGCTCCTGGAGGTCGAAGACATCCTCCAGAGTTCCACTGTACTTCTCAGCCCAAAGATGCGTATCGGCCTTGGCATCGATCAGTTGGGCTGTGACCCGGAGACTTCCGCCCGCGCGACGTACGCTCCCTTCGAGCACGTACCGGACGTCCAGCTCCCGGGCGATGGCCGGAACACTTTTGGTCGCTCCCTTGAACTGCATCGCTGACGTGCGTGAGATGACCCGCAGCGCCTGTACCTTCGAAAGGTCCGCGATCAGCTCTTCCGTCAACCCGTCCGCAAAAAAGGCGTTCTCTGGATCGGGACTGAGGTTGTCGAACGGTAGCACAACGATGGATTTGTCCCCGTCCTCCGCGTCGGTGATTTCCTCCGTAAGCGCAGCAGCAAACTCGGCTGCGGTGTCAAATCGATCGGACGGGACCTTCGACAACGCCTTCATGATGGCGCGATCCATTGCCTCCGGTATGCTGTCGCGCACCACACGAGGCTGCGTTGGAGGCTCGCTCAACAGCTTCGCGATCACTGCCTGCACCGTCGCACCTGTCTGCGGCGGTTCACCGGTTACCATCTCATACAGCACGGCGCCCAAGGAGTAGAGGTCGCTCCGTGCATCGAGTTCCCTATCCCCAGCTGCTTGCTCAGGACTCATGTACTCGGGAGTGCCCAGAGAAAGCCCCGTCTCAGTCAGGCGCTCGCCGCCTGCGGCGGTCACCGCCAAAGCGATGCCAAAGTCCGCAACTACAGTTACACCTCTATGAAGCAGGATGTTTTCGGGTTTGATATCCCGATGGATCACTCCCTGTCCGTGCGCGTAGTCGAGCGCCAAAGCCACTTGGCTGGATACGAGCAGGGCTTCGTCGATCGGAAGCTGCTTCTCTCGGTCGATCTTGGAGCGTAGTGATTCGCCCTCCACGTGAGGCATCACGTAGTACAGGAATCCGTCTGCCTCACCAGAATCGTGAAGGGTCAAGATGTGAGGGTGGTTGAGCTGTGCGGCTATGCGGATCTCCTGCAGAAACCTTTCGCCACCCAAGATCGCCGAGAGTTCGGGGCGCATGACCTTGATGGCCACCTTGCGATCGTGCTTGAGATCGTGCGCAAGGTAAACGGTCGCCATCCCGCCGCTGCCGAGCTCACGCTGGAGCGTATAGCGGTCGGAGAGGGCGGCCCTTAGCTGGTCCAACAGGTTGGTCATTGTAGCAGGCCCACTTTCCTCAATTTTGCTGTGTACCGTGCTTCATCAGGAAAGTGAAGATCGTCATCAGGCCAGTTCACACAGAATGGCGCCATGAAATCGCGTTCTTCGAGTGCGCACTCGAACCATGTGTACGCCTTCTCCCGCTCACCACGAGCGTTGTACATGGCGAACAGGAAACAAGGCGGCACGTATTGGTGCTGTGCCAGTTCTTCGATTTCGTTCAACAGACTATCTGCAGCTTCAGGCTTCCCGAAGCGCCAATAGCAGTTCGCGAGATTCGCCGCCACTATCGGAGCTCTCCCCGAGGCATCGAGTGCAATCTCGAATTCCGCGATCGCTTTCTCCAAGTTCATAGTTGCCTTGAATGCGAATCCGAGCAAGAAGTGCGAGTAGTAGTAGCCCGGATCTAGTGCGATAGCGTGCTGCAATGCATCGATTGCCTCGTCAATCCTCCCGGCGTGAAGAATCCGCTCACCGGCGTTGGTGTTGACGAAGGTGCTGAGGGGATCCAGTTCCGTTGCTCGGTTTACCACGGCGATGGCTTCGTCATGTCTATCGGTGAGCGACAAGAAGTCGGAATAGTGACTGAGAATGAACGGAGAGTTCGGCTCGAGATCAAGAGCCCGATCGAAAGCCTCTTCAGCCGTGGCTCGATCCCAATCGTAGAACAGAGCCAAACGGCCTGCTACGGCATGCGCATCGGCGAGGTTCGGGTGAAGCTGCAACGCGTGCGCCACATGGGCTTTGGCTTTCGGGATTTCGTCCCTGGGTCGTGAGTCCACAAAGAAAACGGTGAACAGCTGGACCTCCGCGGCTCCGGAATATGCCAGCGCATAATCCGGATCTTTCTCAATCGCTTGCTCGTAGCACTGGATGCTCTTTGCCAATCCTTCCGGCGTGAACTTGTTCCAGTAGTGGCGCCCGAGCAGATAGAGTTTGTACAGCTCGACGTTATCGGTGTACCGCTTGGTAAGGGCGTCTCGTTCCCCATGTAGTAGTCTTACCTTGAGCGTGTCTACGATGGCCAATGCGATTTCGTCCTGCACGGTAAACACGTCTTGCATCTCACGGTCAAAACGCTCCGACCATACGTGTGTGCCATCAGAGACCTTGATGAGCTGCGCGGAAACCCTTAGTCGGTTGCCGGCCTTCCTGACGCTCCCTTCCAAAATGTGATTTACATCGAGCTTCTTGCCGATTTGGCGGACGTCCTCCTGCCTGTCTTTGAATGCGAATGTCGAAGTCCGAGCGATAACCTTCAATTCCTGAACGTGTGTGAGAGCATTGATGAGTTCCTCTGTCATGCCGTCACAAAAGAAATCCTGTTCTCGATCGGCACTGAGGTTCGCGAACGGTAATACCGCGATCGACTTCGCCGCCGAATCTGTCTCTGTCGACTCTTCAAACAGCGCCTCCGAAAGGGCCTTCGCCGAGTCGAACCGATCCGCAGGCGCCTTGCCAAGCGCCTTGGTGATCGCAGTTACCACAGCCGGAGGAACACTTGAGCGTACTGTCGTGATTGGTGGCGCCAGATCGGTCATGTGCTTGGCCAGCACCGCACGCGGACTAGATGCAACGAACGGCGGATCGCCCGCGAGCATCTCATAAAGCACACACGCCAAAGAGTAGATGTCACTCCTTGCATCTATGTCGCGTTCTCCCGCCACCTGCTCTGGACTCATGTATGCAGGTGTGCCGAGTGATAAGCCGGTCTCTGTAAGGCGGTCGCCACCTGCCGAGGTGACGGCCAACGCAATCCCGAAATCGGCCACCAATGCGTGACCTTCACGAAGAAGGATGTTCTCGGGCTTGATGTCTCTGTGAACGACACCTTGTCGGTGTGCGGAGCCGAGACCGTCAGCAACTTCGGTCGCTATCGACAATGCGTCATCGATAGCAAGCTGCTTCTCGCGGTTCAGTCTTTCTCTGAGTGACTCACCTTCCACATACGGCATGACATAGTAGAGAAACTCGGCCGGCTTACTGTCCGCCTGACCGGCCCGTGCCAGACCGGGCGCGGGCCGGGTTTGGTGCCTAACCGCCTTGCCACTGTCCAACAGTGGCAGAATGTGCGGATGATTAAGGTTTGCAGTGATCTCAATCTCGCGGAGGAATCGTTCTGATCCAATTGCCGCCACAAGCTCGGGGCGCAACACCTTCACCGCCACCTTACGCTTGTGCTTCAGGTCCTCGGCCAAGTACACGGTTGCCATGCCACCCTGACCCAACTCGCGTTCGATCGCATAACGGTCTGAAAGGGCCTGGGCGAGAGGATTCACGTCAGGCACGCTGACCTCCTACCGGCCTACCGCCGAACCACCGTACCGCCCCTTCACCGGCGCCAAGTTCGCGCTCGAGGGCATAGCGGTTGGCGAGCCTAGCCGCGAGGCCCTCGAATGCTTCCGTCATTTTCGGCTCAGGATGTCGGGAAGTCTCATCCTGCTGAGCAACTGCACGAACCCCGGATGCTCGCGCAGCGGGTCGAAAAGCGACTCGAAACCGATTGCGGGGAGATGAATGGAAGCGGCATTGTACGCCTCGCCGAGCCAACTCACTGCACTGTCCTCATCGCCCAGGCCGGTGTAGATGAGGGCTATCAGGAACTGGTCCACGGGCCTCGATTCGGCCTCCTTCAACAGGTGCTCGAGGATTTCTCTCGCTTTGCCTTCCTCGCCGGCGATCGCGTGTGCGTACCCCAGCGCCGCCGTGGCCATGACTCGAACCGACGGGAATCCGGCAGCCTTTTCTAGTACATGTACCGCTTTCTCGTGCATTCGCTGCTGCAGGTACGCCTTTCCCAGGAACCAGTAGTGTAGAGGGTAGCTAGGATCGATCTCAATCGACTCCTCCAGCTTTTGTATGGCTGCGTCTGATCGCCGCGCTTGATAAAGGATTTGACCGACGCAACCTGAGAAGTCCACCGAGAGAGGCTCCAAGTCGAGTGCCTTGCTCATCTCCAGCAGGGCCTCATCGAAATTGCCCAATATGGCCAGGAAGTGCGCATAGTTGTGGTGAGCTTCCGCATCCGAAGGGCCGAGTTGAACCGCCTTGCGGTGCTCCTTGCCACCGCTCTCGAAGTCATACTCGCACCATGTCAGCCCCAGTGCGAGCGAAGTGTGAGCCTCGGCAACAGCTTCGTCTAACTCGATTGCTTTCAGCGCCATGGGCTTCGCTCTGTCCCATGCTTGACCTTGGGGCATCATGTTGTAGAACCCATGAGCCAGATACGTGTCTGCCATGCCTGCGTATGGTAGAGCGAAAGTTGGATCTCTCCGTATGGCCAGTTCGTAGTAGTGGATACTCTTGTCGAAGCCAGGTTTGGTCCTCTTTCGGTAGAAGTACCGCCCCTTCAAGTACAAGTTGTAGGCTTCGGAATCGTTCGTGTGACGCTTGACGAGTCTGGCCCTTTCCCCCTCAATCAGCTGCAGCTGCAACTTGTCCGCGATCGCCAACGAGATCTCATCCTGTACGGCGAAAACGTCATCCATCGTCTTGTCGAACCGTTCCGACCAGAGATGATATCCGTTGGAGACGTCGATGAGCTGAGCTGTGATCCGCAGACGATTACCTGCCTTCTGAACGCTCCCTTCGAGAACGTTCTTCACGTCCAACTGCCTGCCGATCTCGCGAATGTCTACATCCTTCCCCTTGAAGGAGAACGCCGAGGTGCGGGCGACGACCTTGAAATCCTCGATCGTCGTGAATGCGTTGATGATTGCCTCAGTCAACCCGTCGCAGAAGTACTCGTTCTCCGGGTCGGCGCTCATATTCTCGAACGGAAGCACCGCAATCGATTCAACAGATTGTCCTGCTACCTTAGCCTCCGCAAACAAAGCTGCACTGAACTGATCAGCCGATTCGTAGCGATCAGCCGGCGCTTTTTCGAGTGCCTTGTTCAATGCTGATACGACTTGCACAGGCACACTCAACCGAACTGTAGTGATCGGCGGAACCGGGTCGGTTACATGTCTTGCTAGTACTGCGCGCGGAGTGGACGCGACGAACGGGGGATCCCCCGCAAGCATCTCATACAGCACACACGCCAAGGAGTAGATGTCGCTCCTTGCATCTATGTCACGCTCTCCCGCCACCTGCTCGGGGCTCATATACGCAGGCGTACCGAGCGAAAGGCCGGTCTCCGTCAGGCGCTCACCGCCTGCTGACGTCACCGCCAGCGCGATGCCGAAATCAGCCACTACAGCGTGACCTTCACGGAGTAGTATGTTCTCGGGCTTTATGTCTCGATGCACGACACCTTGCCGGTGCGCCGAGCCGAGCGCATCGGCCACCTCCGTCGCTATTGTCAGGGCATCTTCGATCGGAAGCTGTTTTTCCCGGTTGAGCCGTTCTCTGAGCGACTCGCCCTCCACATAGGGCATCACGTAGTACAGTAAGGCGGACGGGCACCAAACCCGGTCCGCGCGGGGTTTGGCACAGTCAGGACAGTCGGACGGTTGCTCCTCTGCACAACCGGAATCCAGGAGTGGCAGGATATGCGGGTGATTCAGATTGGCTGTGATGGTGATCTCGCGCAGAAAACGGTCAGGCCCGAGAACAGCAGCAAGCTCAGGCCGCAGCACCTTGATCGCCACCTTGCGGTTGTGCTTCACATCCTCGGCGACGTACACCGTCGCCATTCCACCTGCGCCGAGATCGCGCTCGATGGTGTAGCGGTCTGACAATGCCTCGGCGAGGGCAGCGAGGTCAGACATCGCTCCCTCCGTCCGCCTGACCGCCCGTCCGCATATCCGTCTCTGGCGGTGGTGGCAAACCCGCTCGCTCCAAAATGTCGAGGAATCGGGGGTCGTCGAAGAGCGGTTCGAACCCCGCTACTCTCAGGCGTTCCACACCTGACGAACGTTCCTCGAGTCCACGCTCCAGCCAATAGATCGCTCGGTCAGCGTCTCCGAGCGCAACAAACACTTCAGCGAGGAATTCGGGAAGGAAATACTCACGCTCGAAGGCAGCCTCCAGCTCTTGGGAGACGCGTCGTGCCTCCTCGATGCGCCCCATGCGAGCCAAGGTGATTGCTTTGCCTGTCGATGGCCTTTTCAACGTCGACTCCACTTCCTCGAACGCGTGGAGGGCCTCCTCGTACTGCCCCAGCTCCCGCAACGCTATTCCAGCCGTGCTGTCGATGTAGACCAAACCCGGCGAGAGCTCCTGTGTGGTGTTCCACTGACGTATCGCGTCGTCGTAACGGCCGCCGAACGCATAGCCCCAACCCAGCATCATGCTCGCGAAACCCGACAGGGGATCCAGATTGAAACCTCGTTCGAAGAGAGGAACCGCGCTATTTCGATCCCTCAGAGCGAAGCAGTTCCACGCGCTGAAGATCCATGCCTCCGGCAGGTTGGGGTTGAGTTCGAGCGCCCGTCGGAGAGCCTCCTCGGATTCGGCCCAGCGCCATTCAAACGTCGAAAGCACCATGCCCAGGTCGGAATATGCCTCCGCCGAAGTCGGATCGAGCTCGACAGCCTTTTCTGCAGCAGCCAGCGCTTTTGGCGCTGCTTCGCGGGGTGGCATGTATGCATCGGCAAGCCAACCATACGCCTTGCAGATTCCCGAGTGCGCCAGCGCCAGTGTTGGATCGAGTTCCAGGGCCTCATGGAAATGCTGAAGGGACCGCTCGAGGTCTTCCCTGGTCATGCGATGCAGGAAGAAGCGACCCCGGAGGTAGAGATCATACGCCTCAGTTACAACGCTCTTCTCGGCACTGAGGCCCGCGTCCCAGCCGCGGGTCAACCCAGCCTCGAGTGCGCCGCCGATAGCTTCTGCAATCTCACGCTGAAGGGCGAAGATGTCACCCAGGTCCCGCTCGTAGCTCTCGGACCAAAGATGGTAACCGTTTTCAGCGCTGATGAGCTGCGCCGTGACCCTGACTCTGTTGCCAGCCTTTCTGACACTGCCCTCTACCACATGAGCTACCCGCAGCGCCTCACCGATCTCTGCAACTGGCACGGTCTTCCCCTTAAAGCTGAACGACGAGGTGCGTGCGGCGACGTGGAACCCCGGCACTTTGGCGAGCGTGTTGAGCAGTTCTTCAGTGATCCCGTCGCTGAAATACTCGTTCTCCGGGTCCGCGCTGATGTTCTGGAAGGGCAGAACGGCCACGGAGAGGTGCGGCGGGGGTTCGGATGGGCGCGCAGGATCGTATCCGCCAGCCAACGCTACGGACCGCGTTTCAGCCCATAGTGTATCGGCGAATGCCTTGAGTGATTCGAATCGATCCGCCGGCGTCCTGGACAGCGCCTGTAGCAGTACTTTGTTCACGATGTCGGGGACCTGTGCTCGCAGTCGCTTCACCGATGGCACGGGATCGGAAAAGCGCTTCGCGATCACGGCCTGGGCAGTGCGGCCCGTGTATGGAGGCTCGCCCGCAAGCATCTCGTAGAGCACACACGCGAGAGCGTATTGGTCGCTACGCGCATCAATCTGGTCAGCGGCGGCCTGCTCCGGGCTCATGTATTCGGGTGTGCCCAAGGACAGCCCCGTCTCGGTGAGCCGATGACCTCCGGCCGCGGACACGGCCAAGGCGATGCCGAAGTCAGCCACCATCGCTTCGCCCTCGTGAAGCAAGATGTTCTCCGGCTTGATGTCACGGTGGATCACATCGCGGCGATGTGCGTAGTCGAGAGCTGAGGCGACTTGCTCGGTGATCTTCAGCGCGTCGTCGATGGAGAGCTCCGTTTCGCGATTGAGGCGATCTCTAAGCGACTCTCCTTCTACGTATGGCATTACGTAATAGAGGAATTGTACTGTCTCACCTACCGCCGGGCCGCCGTACTGCCCTACCGCCGAGCCACTGTCCAGCAGTGGCAAAATGTGCGGATGATTCAGGCTTGCGGTTATCTCGATCTCGCGAAGGAAACGCTCCGATCCAAGCGCCGCTACCAACTCAGGCCGCAACACCTTGATGGCCACCTTGCGTTTGTGCTTCAGGTCCTCGGCGAGGTAGACCGTGGCCATGCCGCCTGCGCCGAGTTCGCGCTCGACGGCGTAGCGGTCGGCGAGTGCTTGCGTTAGATGCTCTAGAGCATCACACACAGCTTTTCACCTCTTTGATAAGCCGGTGCCGATCGCCGACTGTATTCATGCGTAAAACGTCCCCTGAAGTTCACGCGCACGCTCGATCAATGCCTGGAACCGCGGGTGTACGCGCAGCGGTTCCATGAACGGATCGATTTCGGCAAAGAACTGATGGTTGACGAATCCCCGGTCGATTGTGTTGTCGAGCCAAGTCAACGCGCGCTCCCGATCGCCGACGCATGCAAGGCAATCGGTTATCCACCATGAAAGCTCAGTGTCACGTTCAGCGAAATCGCCGAACTCCGCCACCGCTGCTTGGACCTCGTTGTTGTCTCCGTCGAGCGCAGCGCGCCACAGCTCGGGAATCTGTCGTAGGAGTCCGGAGCCTCGTTTGGCTACATGGGAAAACAGCGAGACCGCACGGCCTCGTGCGCCCGTATATGCGGCGACTATGCCGCGGAAAAGTGGCCAAAGCAAGGAGTCCGGTGCGATCTCTATGGCCCTATCGAACCAGTCTTGTGCATCTGTGGCGTTGCCGCTCAACAACTCGACAAACCCGCGTCTGCCGAGAGTCATGTGGCCCAGCGGGTCAAGGCCTACTGCTTGATCTACCATCGAGCGTGCTGCATCGACCTTCCCGTAGTATGCATACAACCATGCGAGCTGCCCCAGGGCTTCGGTGTCAGGCTTCAGATCTATCGATCGTTGGAGCTTCTGGGCTGCGGCACGAAAGTCGGCTCGCGTGAACGCGATCATTCCCTTTGCCACGAATGCCTGCGGTAGATCGCTCTGCAGCTCGAGTGCTCGGTCCGCAAATGCGTCTGCTTGGCGCAGCGTGTCTTCGTCGCTGCGGATGCCCGCGTTGTGGTATTGCCAGTACGCCAAGGCAAGCGCCGCGTATAGAAGTGCGTTGTCGCCGACTATTTCCAGCGCCTCGTTCGTCAGCTGAATGATCCGGTCTATCGCTCCCTCCGTGAACGTCCAGAGCTCTTGGGTAGCGCGCATGTAGCAGTCGTACGCCCGCACGTCTTCGAAAGGTCGGTTAGTCAACTGACGGTCATCTTCTGCGGTAAGCGTTGCCTTCAAAACCGCGACGATCTTCCGCGACAGGCTTTCCTGAAAATCGAATACGTTGTCGAGCTTGCCGGTGTACTTCTCGGCCCACAGGTGTGAGTCGCTTGCGGCGTCGATGAGCTGTGCCGTAATGCGGAGGCTTTCACCTGCTCGCCGGACGCTTCCCTCGAGTGCGTAACGCACGTTCAACTCTCGGGCAATCGACGGGACGGTCTTCGTCGTATCCTTGAAGGCAAATGCCGAGGTGCGCGAGATGACTTTGAGCGCAGCAACATTCGAAAGGTCTGCGATCAGCTCTTCGGTCAATCCATCGGCAAAGAACGCGTTGCCTGGATCGGGGCTCAGGTTCTCGAAGGGGAGGACAACGATTGACTTGTCAGTGGGAGCCGCCCACTCCGACTCTCCGGCCACCAGTGCCTCTGCGAGCTCTTCCACAGCGGCAAACCTGTCCGCCGGCGCTTTCGCCAATGCACGGATGAGCGCAGCGTCGATTGTCGCGGGCACCGTGTCCCTCAATCGTCTCACAGATGGTACCGGATCCGAGAATCTCTTTGCAATGATCGACTGTGCCGTTGGCCCGGTGAAAGGGGGCTCTCCAACTAGCATCTCGTATAGCACGCAGGCCAACGAGTAGACATCGCTCCTTGCGTCGATGCTTTGCTCGCCGGCTGCCTGTTCGGGGCTCATGTACTCAGGGGTGCCGACAGACAAGCCGGTGTCGGTAAGCCTCTGGCCTCCTGCCGCACTCACAGCAAGCGCGATCCCGAAATCGGCCACTACTGCGTGACCTTCGCTAAGAAGGATGTTCTCCGGCTTGATATCTCTGTGTACAACTCCCTGCCTGTGAGCCGAGCCGAGTGCGTCTGCCACCTCAGACGCGATCTCCAGAGCGTCGTCGATGGGAAGTTGCTTCTCGCGGTTGAGCCTGTCTCTGAGTGACTCACCCTCCACGTAGGGCATTACATAGTACAACACGGCGGTAGGGCTGAAGGGCGGTAGAGCGGTAGGTGTTTGGTCGGACGGTCGGACGGGCGGACGGGCGGACGGTGGTTCCTCGGCGGTTCCGGAATCCAGTAGTGGAAGGATGTGCGGGTGGTTGAGGTTAGCGGTGACGTTGATCTCACGCAGGAATCGTTCTGTGCCGAGAGCAGCAGCGAGCCCTGGCCGCAACACCTTCACAGCCACTTTCCGTCTATGTTTCAAGTCCTCGGCGAGATAGACAATCGCCATCCCACCTGCGCCGAGTTCGCGCTGGATCAGGTAGCGGTTGGAGAGGGCGCGTTTAAGTCCGTCTAGTGGATCAGTCACCGGCCACCTTGGAGTAGCATTGTTCCATTCGTCCACGCGCTGCTTCAGTCCGGCATCGAAAACGGTGCGTCGGCATTCCAGATGTCCACGACGAAGAGCCAGCGCCCGTCCGGCTGACGGCGCAGTACTGCCAGAGACTTGCCCGTGTACGTCACTCCCGCAGTCATCCCGTTCATGAAGCCCGTGACTGTGTAGGATTGCCTCAGGTAAGCCAAACTACCATCGCCATCGACGTGCGACTCGTGGATAGTCCATTGTGTGATGCTGTCAACCACGTTGAAATGCTCGCGGATCTGGTCACGGCCCTGTTCCGGCGGAGCGTTGAACGGCATTCGAATTGCGTCTTCGGCAAAGTACGCGACCATACGGTCCCAATCACCATACAGCGCCGCCTGCGCGAAGTCCCGTTCGATCTGACGGATGGCAACAACGTCCGTCTCGGAAAATGGAGCCGGTCCCTGGCTACAGGACGAAAGTGCGATCAGCGCCCCGCCTACCATGGTTGCTACAGAGAGTCTCATGGCTGTCTCCTATCACCGATCTGTTCAACTATGCGCTCAAACTGTACGTTGCCGCGAAGCCGATCCGTGCAGGAATTTCCTTCCACCCAACCCAAGTATGCCTCACGTGATTGGTGCTGTCCAACGGCGCGGCCTGTCATAGGTATGTCGCCCCTCTGGGGTGGAACGTGCAAACTGGACGGAACTCGCTGCAAGACCCGGCTGAACGGTTATAGCGGAACGGCGATCGGCTCGCCCGGGCACCAGATTGTGGTGCTAGAAACCGGCGACTCTCGGTGTTCATCCTGTATCCGTCACCCGCTCTATTGACGGTGAATGAGTTGGGCTCCATAATCGTTTCAACATGTCTCCTTGCCTCTGCCCAACCTGTTCAGCGCATCTCAAGACGGGGATCAACACGTCCAATCTCGGGTCGACGACGACCAGCGAGTGCTCCTCGTAATCAGGATCCGCCTCGGCAGCCTTACGCCGCATTCCCCTCACCCGAGACGCGTACCAGCCATAGTAACGCTGCAAGACCTGGCCCTTGTTGGGGATGTGGCTCACTACGCGGGCCAGAAACTCCAGGGCATCGACGGTCTCACTGCCCGCAGTCGGTCCGGTGGGCTTGTCGGAGTGGTAGGTGACCGCGCTGTGTCGTTCGTCGTACTCCATACGGCCAAGGGCGACGGGGTTTCGGGCACAGTAACGGGCAAGACGTACGGTGAACTCCTTGTCGTCAGCCGCGACGCACACACCGTCGTGCACGTGGAACCCCGAGTGCGGCCAGGCGAGCATGCCTCGAGCCGTCTCGACATCCATGAGCTCGCGTTTGACGAACAGCTGGAGCACGGCACGGCGGAACGCTTCGGTGAGCGTAGTGACATCGTGCAGCGGCAAACGGACGAAGCTACCGTCGGGCCGGAACCCGCCGTCGGTGACCAGCATGTGGAGGTGGGGATGCCAGTTGGCCAGGGAGCCGTGGGTCTGGATCGATGAGACTATCCCCACC
>Ga0209536_100010754_pt1 | contig 13459 bp, 9 predicted proteins | sample DeeMarSeWOR28_12_FD_187461 | JGI IMG/M metagenome (GOLD analysis project Ga0209536, IMG submission 187461) | Marine sediment microbial communities from White Oak River estuary, North Carolina - WOR-2-8_12 (SPAdes) (version 2) | ecosystem: Environmental > Aquatic > Marine > Intertidal zone >...
CAAGTCGTGCCTTCAATCCGAAGATCGGAATGGATTTCTGGGCGGTGGTACCCAAATGGCTGCAGTGCCAGCGCAATCTCGTCGGGCGCACGCGCATGTAACCGTCGGACGCGCGCCTCTGTAACGCTCCGCTCCGATGCGGTCACGGCGATGCTCATGGTCGCAAGGGCGTTGCGCCGCTCCTCGCCGCGCAGGCCCTCGAGCCGCACTCGCACGGACGTATCCGGGACGGTGACCTGGCCGGCCAGTGGAGACCAGCCTGCGGCAACGGCGAAACCGAGCTGCACGCCGACCCGGACCCAGGGTCCCACAAGCTGAGCCAACCGCTTGCTGACTGCGGCGTAGGGTTGATCCAGGTATGCCTCGCGAGATGAGGGAGCAACGAGCCTAGTGAAAGGTACCGGGAGCGGCCTCGGACCTGGAGGCCGGCCAACGTCGAGGCCCGCTCACACGACCTAGGCAGGGCATTGGCGGATCACGGGCGAATGCTGCGCGACATCAGCCACGAGCTAGCCACCCTGCAGAGAGAAGGCAGGGATGCAATTGTAATACGGCCAGCGCGTGTTATCTCCTGCCGTCGTCGAGTTCCCTGAGTTTGCGTAGGATACCCAGCGGGCTCTCACCGAGTCCCGCCGACAGGATGGCCTTCATCTTGGCCTCGTCGGCCCCGAATTTCTTCTTGAGGCGAGCTTCGTAGGCTTCCTTGAGCGTTTCGAGCAATTTGTCCAGTTCGTACGGCTTCGGCAGATATCCGAAGGCGCCCAGCTTGGTGAGTTCGACCGCGCTCTCCAGCGATCCATGACCCGTTAGGATGACCGCCTCGAGAAACTCGTGCTCCTGCTTCAGCACGCGAAGAACTTCACTCCCGTCCATCCCGGGCATCTTGAGGTCGAGCAAGGCGACGTCGAACTTCTCATCGCGCGCCAGCGCGATTGCATCAGGGCCGTTCGTGGCGGTCTTGACGTCGAAGCCACGTTTCCTGAGGCGCGTAGCAATGGCGTCCAGAAACCGGCTCTCGTCATCGACGATGAGGAGTTTGATGACCTGTTCCATTTAGGGCTCCTTACCTCGACTCACGTTCCCGGGAATCCCAGCCAGGACCAGTATCCCAGAATTACCCACAGCCACAATACGGCGAAGCTGAGCACCAGGACCACGGCTCCGTGCTTTGCGAAGTCTCCCAGTGTCACCAGCTGCTCGCCCGTGTTCGGGTCTTTGGCCATGGCGAAAGCTAGCGCGTTTGACGGTGTTCCGATGATCAACATGTGTGCGAATGACGACGCAAACGCGGTCGACAGTCCTATCATCCACGGGTGTACTTCAGCGATGCTCGCCATCGGAACGGTGATCGGACCGATGGCCGCCACGGTCGCGCCGTCACTCATGAAGTTGGTCAACACTCCGGTGGCCAGGCTGGACGCGATGGCCAGACCGGAGCCGCCCGTCATGAACTCTGGCAAGATGCCTACAAAGCTCTGGGCCATGTACAGTGCCGCTCCCGTCGCTGCAAGCGCTTTGCCGATCGCACTGGCACCTGCATAGAGCGCTACCACTTCCCAGTGGATGCCGGCGATATCCTTCCAGGCCAGTACCCGGAAGATATTGAGCAGGACCAACCCCAAGATCACGGGCCCGCCCATGCCAAGCCAGCCACTGCAAGTGATCCATAAGACAATGACCAGTACCAGTACCGTAGCGGTGATATGCTCCGCGCGGGTCATCGGTCCGATCTTCTCGGCCGCACGGCGCACCGCCGCCGCTACGTTGAGCGTTCCCACTTCTGCCTTGGGAGCAACGAAGAGCAGGAAATAGAGGCCGACCGCAACGGCCATCACCGGCACCATCGGTAGGCCGTACAGCACCCATTGGCCGAAAGTCGGGGCGATTCCATAGTCCGCCAGGATGCCGACCATGATCGCGTTGCGCCCCCCCGCTGCGGGGGACCCCGGTCCACCGGAGTTGGCGGCGAAGCATAGCGAAAGGGCGAACACGACCATCAACGCCCTGTCTTTCTTGATCCCAGCCGTACGGATGGCACCGGCGTATACCATGACGAACAACGGCATGGCGAACGCCACCATGGCATGCTCCGATACGAAGGAGCAGGTGACCGAGAACAGCGGGATGAATACCAGGAGCAAGAGAGTAAGGTTCTTCGCGGGCGCGAGCAGCAGCAGACCAAGCCTGCGGTCGAACCCGGTCTTCGTGATGGCCTTCGACAGGGCCAGCACTCCGAAAATGAAGATCACCGCGTCCTTGGCGAACGCCTGTGCAATGTCGTCCGGCTTGAATATCCCGAACAGGTAGAGCACGACCCCAACGAACAGTGCTGTTACACCCACGGGCATTGCACCGGTGGCCCAGAACAAGGCCGACACTGCGATCAGTACGAGTACCACCTTCGCCCGACCCGCTGCTTCCTCAACCGAGAGCGGCACCTTCACGGAGCTGCCATCCTCTGAGGTAGCGTCTCTATCGAGGCCATACTTTTGGCTGTAGTAGGTCGCTATGTCCTGGCCGGGAGTCATCCTGCGGTACTCGGCGTATCCCAAGATCGGATCCGGCGCAGCCGTGGTTGGATCCGGCGTGCCTTTTGTGACGCTGAGCAACTCGATCAGAGCCCGGGGCGTTGGACCGAGGACGACACCGAGGAACGCGACCAGTCCGAGGATGATGAAGAGCGGTCGCGAGTTGTGGCTGCCTATCAACCACTTGCCAAGCGACCGCCGCTCCACGCGTTGAGGAATCTCGTGGCGGGCCCGGGCGTAGACCACCTCTTCTTTCGCCTGTTCCAAGACGGCGACGAGTTCTTCCAGGTCGCAGGGTTTTTGCAGGTATTTGAAAGCATCCAGGCGCCCGGCATCCTTGGCCGAGTCTAGGCTGCCGTGACCTGTTAGCATGATTGCCTGAAGAGCGGGACGGAACGCCTTCAACTCCTGGAGCGTCTGGATGCCGTCCATCTTCGGCATCTTGAGATCTATGACCGCCACCTCTACCGCATCGTCCTGGCGTGCACTCTTGATCGCGTCTTCACCGTTGTTGACATCTATGACGTCGAAACCGCGCTTGCGAAGTCGGTTCGCAAGAGACGTGCGGAATCGGTCTTCGTCGTCTACGAGCAGTACCTTCGACATGGTGTCAATATTCCCTCAGCTAGTTGCATTCATCCTGCATGATCTGCCGCACGAGCTCATCGAATAGGTCACTCAGTCGCAGGATTCCCACAGTCACTCCGGCACGCTGCACCAGCAAAGACAGAGTCTGGTGTGCCAAGAAGGCGCTGACGGCGTCGGCCAGGGCGTAGTCCTCGTTGATTCCCTGAGTCGCCGGCGTGTAGACGTCGCGCACGCACACGTTGCGGGCCCGCTCACACACATCCACGAGGTCGCCGGTCAGAAAATCCAGGGTCTGCATCGACGCCGCCAGCATCTCATCGCTGACGCCGGCCCGGTCAAGGAAGCCCTTCTCGATCATCGGTTTGCGCTCGGGTATCAGCGCACGCAGGAATGCGAAATGGTGCAGCTTGCCGACAATAGCTCCCTGCCGGTCGCGCACCAACACGGCCCGGTGTGGCTGCCGATCGGGCGGGAGCCTCTGCTGCGATTCCTCAAGTGCCTTCAGGGCATCGAGTATGGTAGCATCCTCCCCGACCACTGCGTATTCCGACAGCGGGAGCATCACTTCCTTGACCGTCTTAGCCATCTGTGGTCATCTCCGGAGTGGTTGTATCACTTCACCTCGTACGGAAGCTCGATAGTAAATGTGCTACCCTCGTCCAACGTACTCTCGACATAGCACTTGCCCCCGAAATTCTCGATGATCGTACAGCTGACACTGAGCCCGAGCCCGGTGCCCTTGCCGGGCTCTTTGGTCGTGAAGAACGGTAGAAACACCTTTTGCATCTGCTCCTGGGACATCCCGCAGCCCGTATCGCAAATGGATATGGTGACTCCAGTGCTGCGGTGCGCCGTGGCCACCGTGAGCACGCCGCCTTTGGGCATGGCGTCCATGGCGTTCTTGATCAGGTTGACGAACACCTGGATCATCTGGTTGCGGTCGGTGAGGATGGGATCTACTCGATCGTCGTAGCTCCGGACCACCTCGATATTCGAGATCGACAACTCGCTGCCGAGCATGCCGTCGAGCACGTCATTCAGAATGTCGTGTATTTGGTGCACTTCCAGCTTGAGCTCGGTCTGGCGCACGAAGGTGAGCAGCTTGCGCGTAATGTCGCGGCATCTGAAAACCGCCTCATGGATGATGTTCAGGTGTTCCACGATGTCCAGCGGCTCCTCGTCTTCTGGCAACTCGGGATCGAACGAGTCTTTCAGCACGCCCGCTTCTTCAGCAATGATCGCAAGCGGGTTGTTGATCTCGTGTGCAATTCCGGCCGCCAGCTCCCCGACTGAGGCGAGCTTAGCAGCCTGCACCAATTGGCCGGACAGCTCGGCCTCGTGCTGCTCCGCTGCAATCTGCCTGCCAACGAGGTAGCGGGCGCGCAACAGAATGATGGCGCCCATCAGCACGAAGAAAGCGGAGCCAAGCATGAACACGCTGCTCGGCAGCGGGACCATGCCAGTCGGCGTTCCTTGCCCAGTAGCCGTGACTACCAGCGCCCACGGCGTCTCGCTGAGCCAGGCGTACGCGTATTCGACCTGCCCCGCCGATCCTTTCGCCGCGACGAACCCACGGTTCGGTTCGCTCGGTGGTACGAGCAGTGAATCCCGCAAGACTTCTGCTGCCCGCGGTGTGGTGACCTGCAGCACACCGGCACGGTTCACCACTGCCGCATGCACCTCGCCAGCCCCCTCCAGCGTCGTCAGATAGTCGGACAGTCTCTCGGGGGAGAGTGTCGAGCGCAGAATCCTCCCGCTCTGCTCTCTGCGCGGCCGCACCGCAATCGTGAAATGCGGCCTGCCCCGGAACCCGAGGTATATCTCGGTGATTACGGAGTCACGGTTGCCGGAAGCGAGGTCGCGGAACCACTCCTCGTTGCGATAGTTGACCGCGCTGGGGAAGTTGATCGGTCCCACATAGGCTTCCAGCGCTCCGTCTTCATTCACCACACCCAGATCCACGAACGCGTCGCTGGTTCGCTGCAGCTCCAGCAAGAATGGTTGGAGCGACCGCTCCTCCAATCCGTAATCGGGGAAAAGTGGATCGTTGATGATGTTGGCCAGGTTCACCAGACGCTCGCGCAGGAACAGGTCGAATGTGCTCGCCTGGTGTTCCGCCAACACCTGCAGGTGAGCGCGCAGGCTGTCGCGGAAGAGTCGTCTGTACTGGACTTGGAAGAAGATTGCGAGCAGCAGGAGGGGCACGAAATACAACAACAGCATGCGCCCGAGCGTGTGCCAGAAGAGTCCCCTGAATTGACGGCTCGTGGCGGACTCGGGACCTCTGTTTGACGAGGAATTCTCGGGCGTTGCCATTGTGCCGCATCCAGGGCAAGGCCGGACCAGCCGGCGTCTTGGGCAACAACAGAACCCAGCCGCACGAGTCTACGTAGGACAGGGCGAAGCAGAAATCTAGATGGGCAGGTAGCGCGGTGCAACGAACGTGAGGTGGCCAGTAGGTGACCGGACGCGCACTCCCTATAGCAAACCCGGCCCGCCCAGGCCATCTTCCTCTCCACCCAGCGATCCGTAAGGAACGGCAAACGCCCATGGAACTCTGGACGGCCCTACTCGACATCCTGATCCTCCTCGCCGCCGCGGTGGTATTGGGAGGGCTGTGTGAGCGGTTTCGACAGAGTCCGATCCTGGGCTATTTGCTCGCCGGCACGTTGCTCGGCCCCAACGCACTCGATCTGTTGCCCAGTCACAGCGCGGTCACGACGATCGCGGAGCTGGGTGTGGCCCTGCTCCTGTTCAGCATAGGCTTGGAGTTCTCATGGCGGCGACTGCGGGCGGTCGGGAAAGTCGGAGGATTGGGGGGAACACTCCAGGTAGTGGGAAGCGGGACGCTGACGACGCTGGTGTGTCTGCTGGCTGGGCTCGATGTGCGAGGAGCATTGGCGATCGGGGCGGTCGTTCCGTTGAGCAGTACCGCAGCGGTGGTTCGCCTGCTCGCTGCGCGGGCCGAGGTTGACGCGTTACACGGGCGCAACGCGATCGGCGTGCTACTGCTGCAGGATGTTGCTGTCGTGCCGCTCGTGCTCTTGGTTGCGATGCTGGGTGGGGATGGTTCGGTGGTGGCGATTGGATGGTCGCTGATCCGGTCATTGGGATTGGCCGCACTCCTGTTCGCTGCATTCCACGTCGTGTTGAACCGGGTGGTGCCAGTGGTGCTCGGTACGGGCGTTGCCGCTCGCAGCCGGGACATGCCGATCCTGCTCGCGATCGTGACGGCGGTCGGCGCTGCGTGGGTGTCGCACTGGCTGGGATTTTCGCCCGTGCTAGGCGCGTTCCTCGCCGGTATCCTGCTGGGCGAATCTCGCTTTGCGACGCAGATCCGGGCTGACATCGTGCCGCTGCAAACTCTGTTCATGACGCTGTTCTTCAGTTCCATCGGAATGTTGAGTAACCCTAGCTGGGTCGCGCAGAACTGGTTGTTGCTCCTGGTGGTGGTGGCGGCCGTGGTGGTCGGCAAGACGGCAGTGACTACCGCCGCCGTCAGCGCGGCCGGCAGTCCACTCGCTCAGGCGATCGCAACGGGGCTGGTTCTCGCACAGCTCGGGGAGTTCTCGTTGGTACTCGCTGGAGTGGCTATCGAAGCGCGGGTGCTCGCCGAGCCGCAGTTCGAGCTGATCGTTGCCGCTCTGATGCTCACCCTCTTCCTAACGCCGTATCTGGCTGCCCTCGCGCCGCGCGTCGCCACGTTCGTTGGTGGACTTGGTGCTGGAACGGCATACGTCGTAGGAGAAGAACAGGAAGGCACAGGAGCATTGCGTGGTCACCTGGTGATAGTCGGCTTTGGGCCTGCGGGGCAACGGATCGCGGAGCTAATGATGGGCGATGCGGAACTCCCCATTCTCGTTGTAGAACTCAACCAAAGCACTGCCGCGCACGCTGAAGCATACGGCCTGCCGGTCCAGTTAGGTGACGCCACTCGCGAGGAGGTGTTGGAGCACGCGCACGTTCGCACGGCAAGAGCGGTTGCCGTTACCCTGCCGGATCCGCGCGCGGCCCGCCAGGTGGTACAGCAGGTCCGCTCACTCGCACCCGACGCGATCGTCGTCGTGCGATCGCGCTACCACGTGCACCGTTGGCAACTCGATGTAGCCGGTGCGCACATAGTGGTGGACGAGGAGAACGAAGTCGGCGCACGGATCGCGTCGGAGATACGGAATCGAGCGCTCAACCGGCCAGCGTCAACCTAGGTATGCCATTTCCTCTGCGTCGGACTCTAGCGACCTCCGTGGCAGCTACCAGGAACTATCCGACCGCTACATTGCTGAGCTGAGCAAACCAGCATTGTCAGCCGGGCCCGTGGTCGGTGTGTATGCAAGTACATCGGGTGCATAGGGTCATGGCAGCACACGGCCGTCTCCCGACGGCAAGAATGCAGAGACTCCACACGAGAGCAACCTTCCCTCTGACGATCGTGACGATCCCCATAACGGCAGTAACGTTTCCCACAACGACGGTGCCGGCCTTCACGAAGCTCACCACAACTGGCGGTCGTTCGCTCGCTACCCGTCGGTCTCGTTCGAGAGTGCCCCCGAGCTGCCCCGGAGGGTGTGCTGTCCCACCGCTTGGCTTAACATTGAGGTCAGACTCTAGCTGATCGGTTCGCCACGACCCGATGACCAGGGAGGATGCTCATGGAATGGCTCACTAACCTCACCGAAAGCGCGCAGCAGTTACTTCCGAATATCGTTGCCGCGGCGGGACTGCTCCTTGCCGGATGGCTCCTCGCCGTCGCGCTCCGGTTCATTGCCGGCCGCTTGGTCCGGCGGCTGTTGGACGGTGCGAACAGAGATGCTCGTGTCGCGGCGGCGGTCCGGGATTCTGGAGCCCGTTCTGTGGTCCCCAAGATCGTTGCGGGCTTCGTATTCTGGGTCGTGCTGCTACTGTTTGCCGCGGCCGCAATTGAATCGCTGGGATTCACCGTGGTGACCAGCGTGCTTGGTCAGATCGCCTACTATCTTCCCAACGTCCTGGCTGCAGTCGGCGTGATCGTCGTGGCCCTGGTCCTGGGCAAGCTGGCAAGCCGGGCGGCGTCGGCTGGAGCTAGAACAGCAGGCATCGCTCGCGCCGAGGCGGTGGGTCAGACCATCCAGGCAGCTGTCCTGCTGGTGGCGTTCGTCGTGGCCCTGGATCAGATCGGGATCGACGCCCAACTGCTGGTCATTCTGGTAACGGTGGTGATTGGAGCGGCGTTTGCCGCCGCCGGCCTTGCCTTCGGCATCGGCGCCAACACTGCCGTGAGCAACATCGTGGCCGCGTACTACGTGTCCCAGTCCTACACCGTAGGGCAGATAGCACGCATTGGTGACATCGAGGGCGAGATCATCCAGCTCACACCGACCGCGGTCATGTTGGCCACCCGTGAGGGGCGGGTCATGGTTCCGGCCAAGCGATTCAGTGAAGAGGCATCCCTGCTGCTGGTGGGAGAGGCCTAGTCGTGCCGGCCGCACAACTCTGTGCCCGTCGGTTCGCGGCGGCGCACCCGCAAGACGCAGCCCGCCTGTTGGAGCAATCTCCTGCAGCGGAGGCGGCGCCGTTCCTGAGCGAGCTGCCCGCCGTGGACTCCGCACAAGTCTTGAGTCAGATGAGCCTGGCGCCCGCTGCCGAGACCTTGTCGCTCATGGGGCTGCAGCAGGCAGCGGCACTGACAGATCGACTCCCCTTTGACAGTGCCGCTGCGCTCCTTCGTAGACTGGACCCCGAGCGGAGTGCCGGTCTGATAGCAGTACTGTCCGAAGAGCGCAGGGCATACCTCGAGCGCCTATTGGAGTATGCTGCCGGGACGGTCGGCGCCGTGACGGACCCGGAGGTTCTTGCGATACCCAGCGATCTCACCATAGAGGACGCCCAGCGACTGCTGAAAAAGCGTGCGGGGCTCTTCCACCACCAGCTTTACGTGGTGGACCGTGACCGTAGGCTGCTCGGTTTCCTGCACGTACGCGAGTTGCTGCGCGCCCCGGCTAAGGCTCCCGTGACAAGCGCGATGTCTCCCGCAGCCGTCCGACTCCGCGCCAAGGCTAGACTCAGCAGCAGCCTGTCGCATCCGGCTTGGGCAGAGATTGACGCGATCCCGGTCGTCGACGATGCGGGCGTACTGTTGGGAATCGTGCGACACCGCCAACTCCGACGACTGCAATCGACCGCGACGACCGGCGGCGTCACTGGCGCCCTACTCGGCCTTTCCGAGTTGTATTGGATCGGCCTGTCGGCTTTCCTACCCGGTGGCGGCACCCCGGCGGGATCCCAACGTGGTGCGGCAGCCCAGCAGGCGGGAGGCAAAAATGCCCGCTAGAACACAGGGAGCCGTCGAGCGCGCGCTCACCAGACGCTACGCACAACTCTACCCGCACGAAGTTGCGCTGCTCTTAGAGACGCTGCCGCCGAGCGAAGGGAGTAAGATCATCGGTTCCCTGGTTGCTCAGGACGCCGCGAGAGTGTTCAGGCGCCTGAGGCCAGACACTGCGGCCGAGGTGCTCGACGCGCTGACCGACAACTCGTTCAAGAAGTTGGTGCCGGAGGTAGAACCGGGCGTATTGGCGGCAACTCTCTCCCGCCTCGAAGCTGACCGGAGAGCAAGCCGGCTCGGAGTGCTCGAGGAGAGCGATACCAAAGAGCTAATCCAGCTGATGAGCTACCCCGCCGACTCGGCAGGCGGGATCATGGACCCGCGGGTCACGACGTTTCGACCCGACTCGACGGTCAGGGAGGTCGTGAACCGGATTCGCTTGTTCCGCAGGCGGCGCATCTCCGACGTGTTCGTCATTGACGGCGAGGGTGGGCTCGTCGGTGCGGTGGCGTTACAGGACCTCGTTGCGGCGCGCCCCTCCGAGACCCTGGAAGGCCTGATCCGCAGACCGGCGGCCAGCGTCCTGTCGACCGGGCCGCGAGAAGAAGTGCTGGAGACGTTGAACCTCTCCAAGGCGGCGAGCCTACCGGTCACGGACTTCGAGGGCAGGGTCATAGGAGTGATCCGGCAGGATGCTCTCATAAGTGCCGCTCAGGCTGAAGCAACGGCGGACGTTCAAACGATGGTGGGCGCGAGCAAAGACGAACGGGCCCTGTCGAAGGCGTCGTTCGCCATTCGGAAACGCCTCCCCTGGCTGCAGGTCAACCTCGGCACGGCATTCCTCGCGGCGGCGGTGGTTGGCTTGTTCGAGGGAACGATCGCCCGGTTCACAGCGCTCGCAGTGCTGCTCCCGGTGGTGGCCGGCCAGTCGGGCAATACCGGTTCTCAGGCCTTGGCTGTGACCATGCGTGGTCTGGCGCTGCGGGAGATCAGGGCGAAACACTGGCTGCGTGTCACCGCAAAGGAGTTGACCGCAGGCGCAATCAACGGCGTGGCCGTGGCGCTGGTGACGGCAATAGCGGTGTATCTCTGGAGCGGCTCTGCCGGCCTCACCGGTGTGATAGCCATTGCTATGGTAATCTCGATGGCCATAGCGGGCGTTGCCGGCGCGTCGATCCCAATCATTCTCGCACGGTTGGGGCAGGATCCCGCTCAGGCATCGTCGATCGTTCTGACCACCATCACCGACGTGGTGGGGTTCATGACTTTCCTGGGGCTGGCGACGCTGGCGGCGGGAATGTTGTGAGCGTGGCTTGGCAGTGAACGCATCCGGTCGGACACCTCGTTCTCACATTTCGGGTCAACGACCGCGTCGGCCGTCCCATGAGCCGCTACGCCGAGACGAGCGAAAGCGACCTGTCCATAGACAATGGCAGCTCCAACGCTCCCGTCATGCGCGAGTTCACTGTGGTCCTGCGCCCTCCATATCAGTACCCCACGCAGATGAAGTCGTAGCCAATTCAGCGAATCGACTGCTGGGTTCACCAAGCTGGAATCAAGTCCCTGTTTCGCATCAACCAGGCGTGCAGCGCGGGGTCGCCCTCGTCCGCCCGCATTGCCACAATGGCCACCTTCCCATCCGCAACCGCGTTAGCATCGGTGTTCGGGGGAGCCGGGAATGCATCGCGAACAACATCGAAAGACCAGGTCTGTCGGCCCTGGCCACCCGCTCCCTCCGATAACAACAGCGCCTGCATGTCCCTTAGCCCCCGCGCCCGCTCTACGACGTCGATTCCCCGTATCCCTGATACCGGACCCACCGGTAGGCTGACAGTGAGAAACTGCGGAGGCTGCGTCCGGCGCACCGCCTCGCTTTGAGCGAATTTGACCACCCACGCCACTACCGTCTCCACAGCGTGAGCATCGTCGTTGTCGATCCCGGATACAGCGATCGCGCGCACGCCGTAGTACGCTGCCAGCCGCGCAGCGCCAATCGTCCCTGAAAGGACCCAGGCGTCCGCGAGATTCGCGCCGGTGTTGACTCCCGAGATCACGAGGTCCGGCGGCGCATCCCGCATCGGCCCCGCGAGTGCGAAGAACACGCAATCGGCGGGGTAGCCGTCCACCGCCCAGGCCGTGATCCCCGCACCTACATCCCGCACTTCGACGTCGAAACGCGAGGTGCGTGCCGCAGCCGCGAAGTTGGTGCCTGAGCTTTGATTCTGCGCCGGTGCGACTAGATATGTCTCTGCCGATTGCGCAAAGGCCCTTGCCAGTTCAAGAGTGGCTCGAGCGTCAATTCCATCGTCGTTGGTGATGAGCACGCGGCGTGGCCACTCCTGCTCAGGCATCTCCGGCGCTTCGTCCGCACAACCTGCCGACGCGAGCAGCAAAGCCAGGCTCACGGTTTGCCACGATCTGCCAGCGAACTCCATGATTAACCTCAGTTCCGATTGGATCCCCGTTTTGGTGAACGAAACTAATGTTAGACCGCACGGTGGTTCGTGCGACCGCTATGAGGATCGGGACGGATTGCCCGGGTCCAGCAGCTTCCTCCAGTTCCAAGTACAAAGTAGTCTATGGACGGCCAAACCACCTCAACAGATTCGCGGCAACCGGTCACCAGAGAACCGGTTTGCTCGCAAAGGCACTACCGACAGCACCGAACCGGCGCCGTGAGTATCCGCTCACCACGGTGAGACAAGTCATGGTCGTATCCCCCAGCAGCACTTTCGACCATCCCGAACATTGGGTCACAAGAATTCGAGTTGTTCTGAAATGGCGGCACCGTTATTCTATGTACTGAGACAGTAGGGACGCGCTCCGAGCGTCAAGGGCGTCACCGAATCGAGCCACCCTCTTCTGCTCCGTCGAGGCGGATGTGGTGAATCTGCCCGCGCACCACGCTTTCGGCAGCCAATCAGGTACAGCACAGTCCTAGGCAATACAAAGCGCCGTCAGAATAGGGGATGCTCATGCAGCGGGGGTCCAGATCGGGGCGAGCGCGCGATCACTGACGTAAGGGAGATCCACTTGGCACTTGAGCTAGGCGGCCCTGCTCGGCACTTGAAACGCCTCCGCAAGCAGCTCACGCTGTTCGACGTTTACGTCATCACGACAGGCGCAATGTTCGGCTCGGGTTTCTTTCTGCTACCCGGATTGGCGACTGCTGCAACGGGGCCCTCGGTTGTGCTTGCGTATCTCATTGCGGGTCTCTTGATCGTTCCTGCTATGCTCAGCCAGGCCGAGTTAGCAACTGCCATGCCGCGTGCAGGCGGTGCGTACTTCTTCCTCGACCGAGCGTTCGGGCCGCTGGCGGGGACAATCAGCGGAATGGGAACCTGGTTGGCATTGATACTTAAGAGTGCGTTTGCGTTGATTGGCATGGGCGCGTATCTGGCCATCTTCTTCGACGTCCCCATCAAGCTTCTGGCCATCACCCTGGTGCTCATCTTTGCGATTCTGAATGTCGTCGAGACCAAGGGCTCAACCGCCCTCGTTCGATGGTTGGTCTTCGGGCTGTTGACCATCCTGGGCCTGTTCATCATCCACGGTCTTGGTGAGGTGGGTTCGCAAGGGCCAAAGGAGATCCGACGGACCTTCACCCCGTTCCTACCACATGGGGCGGACGGGCTATTGGGAACCGTCGGCCTTGTGTTTGTCTCCTATATGGGCCTGACAAAGGTGACGGGTCTCGCTGAAGAAGTCACCAATCCTGACCGTAATATCCCGTTGGGGATGGCTCTCTCGCTCGGGACAGTCACCATCATGTACGTGGTCGGGATGTACATCATGGTGGCAGTGCTGGGCACCGACGAACTGAGCAGAAGTCTGACACCAGTCGCCGACGCCGCTGAGGCGTTTGTTACGTGGATCCCACCGCAGGCGGCGGTCCTGTTGATTGCGGTTGCGGCCATTGCCGCATTTTCGGCTGAGGCGAACACGGGCCTACTGGCGTCGTCCCGCTACCCGTTAGCCATGGCACGGGACGCCTTGATACCTGAGCGATTCGGAGCTGTTGGCCGATTTCAGACACCCTGGG
>Ga0209536_100010755_pt1 | contig 13459 bp, 9 predicted proteins | sample DeeMarSeWOR28_12_FD_187461 | JGI IMG/M metagenome (GOLD analysis project Ga0209536, IMG submission 187461) | Marine sediment microbial communities from White Oak River estuary, North Carolina - WOR-2-8_12 (SPAdes) (version 2) | ecosystem: Environmental > Aquatic > Marine > Intertidal zone >...
GTGTACTCAGTAGTTTTTATACTACTTCGGCACACGGAGGTCATTTTTATTGAATTAACCAAACGCAGACACTAAGAATCCAAAAAATGGGTCATCGGGAAATCCTCTTAATAATAATACGATTCTGGTGGCTTAAATATTAGTCAGAAAATCGAGATTTTCATATAAAATTGAAAAAAAACATAAGTTCCTAAAAGCAATACGCAATACTCAACACATGATACACATCACGAACAAAGAGTTCCGTGTCACGGAGATTTATTGAAAATAAGCCCGCTTTTTTCGATTGTAGTTCGTATAATAAATAACATATTAGTATATCGTATTTCGTATATAGTATTTCGTGTTTTGAATGAAAATGGAAGAAAAGACAAAACTTGAGTCAATTCATCCTTTTTTGAACACTTACGCTCTTATGCCCATATGCCTTATGCTCTTGTGTTCATTTGAAAAAACAAAGCCAATAAGCCAGCCTTCGGCCGGAAACTCGAAATCCGAATATCTAAATCCGAAACAACGACATGTAACAGAACACCAAGTTGAAAAAACAAAGCCAATTTCACCGGAGGGCAAATCGGCGCAAGATCTTATTTGAAAGGGTATTATGACAATATAAATGCCTGCGGGGCACGAAAAAACAAAGCCAAAACAAAGCCAATTCGAAGGTGTAGCGAACGTTCCAAGATCTGATTTTGCTATTCCTGGATTAGGCTGGTTCGATACTGAATATAGGCCTGGCGCATTGCAATATACGGCTCTATGGTCATGAACTTGAACGACTCGTACTCGCCGATTTTAAACGAATTCTTGTTCATGTATCTGGCAGCGGAAATGCCGACAGCTAATTCCGTGGGCTCGATATAAGAGACCGGGCTGAGAAACCAATCGCCCGCCATACCAACCGAATCCCTTGCAGTCGATGGCCCAAGCACGGGCAGGACGAGATAGAAGCCGTCGCCCAAGCCGTATACCGCTAAGGTTTGGCCAAGATCTTCGCGAACGAGTTCCAGGCCATATTGATCCAGGGCGGGATCGCCGAAACCCAGGATACCGCATGTTGTGTTGATTGCGAACCGGCGTAATTCTATACCGGCACCTTCGCCCTTTCCCTGGAGAAGGCAATTAATAAGCCGTATGGGTGTCGTGACATTGTTGAAGAAATTGTGAATCCCCAGCCGAGCCGGTTCGGGAATAACAGCAATGTAAACATTGGAAACCGGTTTAACAACCCAGAAGTAAAGCTTATCATTAACATGGAACATCGTGCGATTAAAAGGCTCCAGCGGATCCGGAACATCAACCATCTGCTCGGCATATTCCTCTTCCAGCAAATCGAAATCTTCATCGTCGAATTCTTCGGCCGAGTCATTCGTAAAATCTGCTGCCTGCACGGAAGGGGCATTTTGCGCCGAACCCGCACAGCCGGAATTCATGCCGGCCAGAGCAATAGAAACAAAAATCAGAAGTGCGGTATGATGCTTATTCACAAGTGCTTGCATGTCTTTCAATACCATATATATGTACCCGGACGCTCAAGCTTCCCTGCCGAATGCTCTTCCAAGAATTATCAACCGCGGCAACAGTGTCAACGCGGCAAAAAGTGCAACCAGCATGGCCAATCCGGTCAGCAGGCCGAAATAAACACTCGGCATAAAATTGGACAAGACCAAAATAGAAAAGCCAATGATAATCGTAACCGACGTATAATACATAGCATGGCCGATAGTTCCGTGACAGCGATGCATTGTCGGCAAATATTTCCGGTCCGTCTGAAATTCGTTTTTAAACCTATCAATATAATGTATTGTGTCATCGACTGCAATACCCAAACTAATGGCCGCGATAGTTATTGTCATCATATCCAAGGGAATATTCAGCCAGCCCATTATACCGAGCACGAGCAAAACCGGAAGCACATTCGGAACCATTGCGATTATAGCAATTTTCAACGACCTGAACAGCACCAGAAACATCCCGGTCAATACCAGCACGGTTATGCCCAAAGTAAGTGTCTGAGAGCCGAACAGGCTTTGGAGCATGTTATTGTACAAAACCAGCAGGCCGGTCAGATGAACACGTTCGGGATCAAGCTCAAGTGTACCGGTCAGATCAGCACGTATCTTCTTGAGCAGCTCATTGCGTCTGAGTGTCTTGTCGGAATCCCTGACTCGCACCCAAAATCGCACCTCATCGTTCTCCACGGAGACAAAAGGTCGAATCATCATGTCCTTGATTTCTTCCGGCGCTTCATTATAAAACAAGGCAAGTTCGACACCATCCAGCGGCTTACCATTGTTGGCCTTTTCCAAAAAACTCATCATAGTAGTCAGCGACATAACCTTGCCGGTTTCCCGGAGGTTTTCAAGGTAGTGGTGCACGGCCTTTATTCGGGCAATCTTTTCGGAGGTAAACCAGTACTTTTCATCTGCTCCGGACTCTTCGAATTCATCAAACTCATCGAATTCATCGAATTCCTCATCCCCTTTGACTACAGCGGGCTCATCGGCAACCGGTTGAGTTTCAGGCTTTTCGAAATCCACAATGACATCAAGGGGCGTCGTCCCGCCGAGCCGCTCGTCGATGACTTTCATTCCCTTGTAAATTTCAGTATCCCGGCCGAAATAATCTATGAAGCAATTTTCCACCTGGAGTCTCGACATACCAATGATACTGAGAATATAAACAAGAGCACCGAGACTAACGATCAGTACTCCATGGTCTTCTGTAAATCGTGCAGTAATAGACGTCAGAGAAAACCGCCACTGACGACTTTCAGGCAGCTTTCCTTTAGGAATCAAAATCAGCACCGCGGGAAACAAGATAAAAGTTACAATCAACGATACAATCAAACCAACTATCATCATCCAACCGAAAGATATAACCGGCCGAATATCACAAAGAACCAGAGAACCAAAGCCTGCTATCGTGGTCAAGACCGTATATACACAGGGCTTGAGCTTCGAACTGATGGTATCGAAAATCAGTTGGTGATTCGGTGCGTCCGGTGTTCGGGCATGGAGTTCGCGATACCGCACAATCAGGTGAACCGTTACTGCCATGGTAAGTATCAACTGCAGCGAGATGAAATTAGAGCTTATGACCGTCACCTCCCAGCCCAGCCATCCCAACAGGCCTATCATGCAAACTGCAGAAACAACACAACAGAGCATCGGCAGCAATATCCAGCGCATGCCCTTAAAGATGATACCCAAAGTCAGGATCAGAAAGAGCAGGACACCGATGCCGAACACCTTCAAGTCGTTTTTGATAAAGCTGATCATGTCGTCCGCGATCATGCTTACGCCCCCGAGAAATAGGTCGGCATCCCGACGATACTTATCCATAATAGCCCGTATCGCGGCGATATCCCGATGACGCTGCAACCTCGTTTTATCACGATGTTCCCTGAGCTGCTCTTCTGCAAGCGTCAATTCGGAATGTTCTGTTGCAATCATCGAACCTGACGCCTGTTTCTGCCGCAGAGCATTACGATGTTCCACCAATTCACGGTAAATTTCATCATCGGAAAAATTGATCAACAATGCCGTAGTCTGAGAATCCGAGCTTAGCAAAAGATCCCGGCAAAGGGGACTCTCAGCAAGCTCGATCCCCGCTTGATTCAAATCAACGCCCGGTGTTTCAAGAGTGGGCAGATCGGCACTGATATTTTTAAGGGAAACAGGAGGACTTCCAAGCAACGGGACATCCAGAATAGAACTGACTGACACGACATTTTCCAAAGAGCTCAACTCATCTCGAAGGCCGGTTAAGGTGCTTAATGTATCCACCGAGAATAAGGTGCTGGTAGGAGTATATGTCAGGACCAGAAAATCATGCTGTCCGTAGCGGGAATTGATCTGGCGGGCGTACAGCAGGTCTTCGTCATTCTCCAGAACCAGCGTTTCCGCAGAGGCATCCAGCCTGAATTGCCGGCTGTGAAAGACAAGCAGACTTATAATTGCCAGCACACAAATGATAACTATGCCGGGATGTTGCAGGACCATCCGGTCGAAAAAAATTGATACGAATGAGTGCTGTCTCGTCATGATATGGATCCGATGCAGCGAATCAAAATCACTAAGTCGGTGGTTCAGCCAGCCGAGATAGAAGGTCCTCAACAGTGCCCTTGCTGAGTATGTCATTGAATTGTGACCTGTAGGTCATGAGAATGCTAACACCTTGTATTTCCACATCGTAGACCTTCCAACGCTTATCGACTTTGCGAAGCTTGTGCAATATGGCTATCTTTTTGTCCTTGGTTTTCAACTCCATAGGAATGGAGATTGTGCTCTTTTTCTTCTGGGTAGGTTTGAATAAAATTTCTTCATTCGTATAGAGAGCGATTTTCTCCCGGTATGAAGTCCTCAGACGTTCAACAAACAGTCGGGTGAATATTTCCTGCTGCTCGTCTGTCAACTTGGGCCAGTGTTCTCTGCCTAATGCAAGTTTGGCCATTAGCGGAAAATCAAAAATCGGATTAACGAGTTTGTTGATTTTCTCTACCCGCGCTTCCTGATCGAGGTCTTTATTCTGCATAATCGAGATGACGGCATTCCACTTGGTTCGAATCAGTTTACTCGGGTCACTTGGGTAATTCGGATCTTCTGAATCCTTCTTACCTGCACTAACAACCTGAGACGCAATAAGGATAATTACAACAGCAATCCAAAAGCTTTTCATAGTCTTCTCCTTACCTTACTTGTGCTTCCATACTCAATCCAATTGTAATATCGGACAAAATACACTGCAAGCATGAAAATACACATTCAGCAACTTAATCTTCTTCACGCCGAGATTGTATAATCGCAACAGTACTGGTTCTCTCGCTATACGGCTCGACGCTCATACGCCCGATACAACAGATTCAGCTCAGCGGTCTTCGCATTATAGCTTTTCTGCAGTTCCATAAGCTGCTCGGGATTCTTGTATATCATCTCATCACCAAATCTTTCTTTCATACCGGCCAGTTCCTGCTCAAGCTCTATAATCAGCTCCTCAATCTGTTCGATAGAGTATTTATTGAAGCGTTTGAGTTCTTCAGGCGTCCGCGAGCGTGATTTGTTCCGGGCGCTGGCAGACCGACGCTTTCGAGAGCCGACAGCACGTGATTCCAACTTTTGCTGCTGGGCTTCTACCCGTTTGGCGACAAGCGATGCATAATACGAATATGCCGGTTTTGCATCGATAAATTCCGTCTTGCCAAGGCAGCGAGAGCCCAACTCATCCATGCCGACCACAATTAATTTATCAACAACACGGTCCAAAAAGTAGCGATCATGGCTCACAATAATCATTGTTCCGACATAATCCTCCAGCGCAGCTTCCAGCATCTCCCGGCTGGCGATATCCAGATGATTGGTGGGCTCATCCATAATCAGAACATCCGGATCTGCAAGAACCAACTTGCAAAGCATCAGGCGATTGCGCTGTCCACCGCTCAAATCCCCGCATTGTTTGAATACATCATCGCCGGTGAATAAAAAAGCGCCAAGTCTGTTACGAACCTGCTCCGACGAGAGTTTGGGATTGGCGCTCATAGCCTCATCTAAAACTCTCATAGAAGGATCCAGCACGGCGCCATGCTGATCGAGATATCCCACACAAAGATTCTTGCCCAAACGGATGCCCCCCTTCGACGGTTCAAGCTGACCGAGAATCAGACGTAAAAAGGTGCTCTTACCTGTTCCATTTGGGCCGGTAATACCGATGCGTTGACCGTTGAGAATATCAAATGTCAGATTCTCAAACAGGGTCAATTCGCCAAAGGACTTGCTCAGCCCCTCACAACGCAGAACAATGTCGCTTTTACTGTCTGTTTTGCCGAATGAGAAGTTGATTGTCTTCTGATTTGCAGGTTTTTCCAGAAAGTCGGGATTTTCCTTGAGGAGGCGCCTTAAGCGAGTCTTTCGCCCGCGAGCAGTACCGCGCATTCCCTCCTGGTCCTTGTTACGTGCAATGAAGTCCAATGTGCGCTCGACCATCTCGACCCGCCTAACGTGCTCTCGCTCCCGCTGCAGCTGCTCGGTCTGTTTAGTTTGCATATAGTTGCTGTAATTGCCGTTCCAAATGCGGGCCTGCCGGTTTTCAACTTCTATGATCTTACACGCTACTTTATCCAGTAAGCACCTGTCGTGACTGATAATAACAGCAGCACCATTATAGCCGGTCAGGAACTTCTCCAACCATTCGGTAGCCTGCAGATCAAGGTGATTGGTCGGTTCATCCAGCAGCAATAGGTCCGTATCCAGCATTAAAACCTGGGCCAGACCAAGGCGCGATAACTGGCCGCCACTTAGGGCCGAAGTCTTGACGTAATGCAACTCAGGTTCGAAACCCAGACCCGCCATAGTTTTGCGGATACGGATCTCATAAGCATACCCCCCTGCTATCTCGAAATCATGGCACAGGCGATCATACTTTTCCATCATAGTCTGCAAGTCCGAGCCGGCCAAGTTTCCCATTTCACCGGATACGGCGTGGATTTCACGCTGGAGCTTTAGCAGATGCTCGACGCTGGCGTGCATCTCTTCCATTACGGTTCGATTGCCGCCAAACGTAGTCTCCTGTGATAAGTAGCCGATATTCAGCGACCTCTGTTTGCTAACTTTCCCCATATCGGATTCGATCTCGCCGACGATCAGCCTTAAGATCGTACTCTTTCCAGAGCCGTTTGCCCCAACCATACCGACTTTTTCACCCGGATGAAGCTGAAGATTCAATTTATCCAGAACGACTTCCGGGCCGAAAGCTACATGAATGTCAGACAACGTTACTACAGCCATGAATCACTAACCATTTTATATCCATTAATAATACAAGCATTAAGCGGATATCATGTTCCCGATATTTGCTTGTTCATTGGACGCATTATATTATATCGTATGGAATAGTGAAAACAGAATCCGATGATGTCGACGATAAGGAGCTGATATCTGATGGCACAATATAAAGAAATTCGAAGAGCAGTATTATTTATAACCGTTTTGTTCACGTGCTTGTGTAATTACTCTCTAAGGGCGGGTGATTCACAACAACACGATAAAGAATCCAATACCAAGTTTACAAAATACATGATAGTCGTTACCGGCGGAGAACTGCTCTCTGGCGTTTATCCGGATGGGCATACCTACTTTATTACCAGAACCCTACGCCCATTGGGTATGGAATGCGTCGGCTCAATGAGTGTTGATGACAAACAAGCCGATCTTGTTGAGGCACTCCGTTACGCTACGAACAAAGCAAAACTTATTATCGTAACCGGAGGTCTTGGCCCGACCGATAATGACATCACTCGCGAAGCGCTGTCCGATTTCACGGGAATTACGCTGAAAGAGCACCCGGAAGCACTGCAGGAAATGGCTCGAAGATTCCGCCTCTCACCCGACCGACTCCGCGCGAATTTGCGCCGGCAGACACAAGCACCGATGGAAGGAACCTATTTCAGAAACACCGAAGGCACTGCCATCGGGCTCGTTTTCGAGAAGGACGATACCATAATTGTCGCATTGCCGGGGCCGCCTCGTGAACTGCAGGCCATGGTTCGTAACGAATTGGTGCCGTATCTGAGCCGGCGATTCGGTACACGACTGCCTGGCTGCTCATTGATGCTGCGGTTCGTTGGCCTCGGCCAGTCCCAGATCGATCAGACGCTTGAAGATAATGTGCCGCTGGCGCCAGATATTACGGTTTCATCACAGTTCGACGGCAGCCGGGTGGATTTTACCTTTTCGCTGCCTGAAGATACGCCGCAAGACCGGGTAAGGCTTCAGGAGTTGGAAAAAGAGATTATGAAACATCTGGATGAATATATTTATGCAGACAAAGAAACCTCGCTGGAAGAGCACGTCTTAAAGCTCCTGAAAGCCCGCGGCGAAACACTTACTCTGGCGGAAGCGGGCAGCGGCGGGACTCTGGCTGCAGCATTGAGCAACGCAGACCGGGACGGACAGATATTGGCCGGGGCATATATTGCACCAACTATGGAAAAATTGTATCACTTGCTCGGCATTAATAATAATAGCATCAGCAACATATCCGAAGAGCAAAGAACAACAAAGTTGGTCACAGCAGTAGCCGGCGCAACCGGAAGCCAATGTGTGGTTGTTGTCAGTGAAGCCCGGCGAGACAAAAAAGGCACCCTTTATATGGAGGCCGCTTTCAAACTGCCGGATGGACATATTGAAAGTCAGAAGGTTCAGCTTCGCGGAACCGGAGAACTGGCCCGCTCCAGGTTAAGCACACAACTGCTTGACCTGCTTCGGCGGAAATTAAAGTAAAGCTTGTTCGCTAATCATTCGTGATATGAGCAAAATAGATCGATTTCGACTTCTCGTATAAAACCTTGCCGTTAATGAGCGTCGTTTCCACAAATGTTTTATGATGAAAGGGATGGCCGTCAAGAATGATAATGTCGGCGTCTTTTCCGACCTGCAGGCTTCCGACTCGGTCGGCAACGCCGATGATTTCGGCGGCCGTGATAGTTATTGCTTCCAGCGCGGTTTGCTCGTCGAGCCCGCCGCTTACGGCGAACGCCGCCTCCATAGGCAGTGCCATCATGTCACGCCCTACGACTCCCCATGTCTCAAAATACGTGCTCGGAGGTATAATCGCGAATTTGACACCGGCCTTCTTCAAAATAGCAGCATTTTCCAGAGTCGAACCGGACGGTCCTGAGATATCTTCGTTCGGACGTCGCTTCTGACGGGGCGTGATAATAACGCGGACGTCTCGCTTGGAAATCTCTTCAGCAACAATCCACGCTTCATCAGCATTCGCCAACACCATCCGGATTCCGAATTCATCAACGAATTCCAAAGCCGCCAGGATGTCACCTGTAGTAGAGGCCGGTATTACCGCTGGCACTTCCCGCCGTAATAGCCGGAAGTATGCATCTAGGTCGCGGGGTTTCTTTGGCTCTGCAGCCTTATTTTTGCCCTTAGCTTGCTGATATTCCGAAAGTTTCCGCAGGTAATTCTGTGCTTCTCGAAGATTCTGCTTAAATGTGGTTTTACGCAACCAATCTCTGTTGGAAATCATAACCGGCTGCACAACCGACTCTTTGACCAGCATTTGATCCACATCCCCATAGGAGGCTTTGATGACAGCTGTTATTCCTCCGATGGGACTATCGCCCGATGGCCGACCGGTCGATACCATACTGGTCGTGATGCCCGATGCAAGTGCAAGAGAGACACTGAAATCAAACGGATCGAGAGAATCAGCGATTTTATTGATGTCGGGGTAGCCAATAACACCGAACTCAGCGCCGACTCCGATTAAACCGGGCATAACGACTTTTCCACCGGCGTCAATTACTTTGGCTTTTTCAGGAATTGCGATATTTTGTCCGATGTCGGAGATTTTTCCGTCTTCAATTAGGATTATGCCGTTCTTAATAATCCCACCAGTGATTGTGTAGAGGTCGCCGCCTTGAATTGCCGTGACATCTTCTGCTGCCGATAGCGGTGAATTGATAAATATCATCGATAACGCTGATATAAATAAAAGTATAAGCACGATATGACGTATATGTTTTTTACTCATCGATGGTTTCTCCCAACGGAGCTTTATGAACAACCTTGCCTTCGATCATCACCTTGTCGATTGTAGTTCCGACGTCCAGTGGATCACCGCTTAGAACCAGGAGATTCGCATCCTTACCGACATCCAGACTTCCCAACCGGTAGTCAATTCCCAGCATCTCAGCAGGATTGATGGTAATTGCTTTTTTAGCGATTTCCCTGTTCAATCCGGATTTTACCAGCTCTGCTATTTTTCTAAGAAAATCCTCGTGTCCCCCCACGTTGTCGCTTTCAGGCTTTAATGCAATTTTAACCTCAGCTTCGGCCAGCATTCTTGGAACATTTATGCGGTTGAGCGTGTTTCTCTCGAAGTTTATCTCTGCCGGAAGAATCACCGGGATTTTTCTTTTGGCAAGCTCTTTTGCAATCAGATGAGTTTCCGTGCCGGCAAGCAGCACCAACTTCATTTTGTCATAAGGTTCGAGAAGCTTGAACAAATGCAGCATCTCACCTGGTAAATTACACATCACGAATGTAGGCACCTTGCCTTGTAGAGCATCAACGAGCGGCTGAACTTTCGGATCCGTGGAATCTGTCTTGCTTTTTGCAGAATCCAGAGCAGACTTTATAACACTGTTCACTTTGTCATTTGCCTGGAAATAAATCGTCACAAATCCGGATTCAGCAACTATCATCTCCTGAGGATTTTGTCCGGTCGGCCGTATTATTGCTCCCTGACCGGTAATACCCGGACTGGGACGACCGCCGAATATATAACCATAACCGGAATAATACCTCACAATTCCACTCTCGCCCGGGAGTAATCCTATGGTCGTGAATCCAGCTCCGAGAACGTGTTTGTATTGGTCCTGATGAGGATATAATTCATCGATGACACGGTAGTGCGGATTAGACGCCGGACCACCAGTCGCTGGCCGCGACAATCCGATCCGCGATGATGGATTTACAAGGCCGGGAAAAACCGTCTTGTCAGGCATATCGAGAAGCTCCGCAGTTTCGGGAATTTCGACGTCGTTTCCAATAGCTTTAATCCTGCCGTCGACTATAACGACAATGCCATTCTCAATCACACCGGATGTAACGGTATCGACTCGGTCGGCCTTGATAGCAATTATCTCTTCGGCCGTGGCCTGGATCGAAATACCACCTGCCAATATACAGAAAAGGATATAGCGACATATATTCCTCATATTATGATTCCTTCTCACGAGAAGCAGTTTTCCCCTTGCACACCAGGTCGATCCCTTTTCGCTGATATATAATTTTACCATTAATCATGACAAGATCAACCGGAGATGTATGGTCAAGCAGGCTCCCTTTTTTTATGACAATGTCGGCGTCTTTACCAACCTCGAGAGAGCCAACGCGATCATCTATGCCGAGAGCACGGGCCGAATTGATGGTAATGGCTTTTAAAGCCTCCCTGTCATCGAGCCCGAAGTGGGCCGACATTGAGGCCTGAAACGACAGTTCCTCTTGCGGAGCAATATACGAACTCCATCCAACCGCATCGGTATTGATTGAGAGTTCCTTGACGCCTGTTTTTGCATATTCGGCTCCCATTCCATGGAAACGACCATCGAAAGTGGGCCGGGAAAATTCAACTGTTCGCGGACCGATATTTATAAAGACGCTATCGCGTTTCGCCGCTTGCTCACCAACGACGTAACCACCGTATGCCGTATGTGTAGGAATGACCTTCAAATTGTTTTCATCACTAAACATGCGAATCGTCTGCATAACACCCCAGCCGGAGTATGTGTGTACTATTGTCGGCATATCGCCGTTGATAGCCTTTCGCATCTTCTCAAGTTCCAGTTTTAATTTTGGCTTTTCTTTTAGCTCGCCCCGGTCATATGCCCGCCATGACTCGGTGTACTCTTTTGCCTGTCGCAGGATTTGCCTCATATACCAGGACATTCCCATACGCGTAGCACCAAGGTCGCCGGCACGACGTTCCGGATTAAAGGCCTGCGTCATTTTCATTGCACCGTACTCGCGAAGAATCATCTTTTCAGGATCAGATGGATCAAGTTTTATAATCACGGTGAATCCTGCGAAGTTTGTCCCACTTCCAGGCATTATATGGACTGTAGTGACGCCCCCTGTCACAGCCTTTTCGAAGCTGATGTCTTCGGAGTTGACGCCGTCGCCGATTTCCAATTCGGGATTGATCGGCGTGACCATATCGTTGCCTCCACCTTCGAGGACGCCCATGTGCGTATGTGCCTCGACAATACCCGGCGTGACCCATCTGTCCGAAGCATTGATTACAGTATATCCTTCCGGAATTTGGATATTCGATGCCGGCCCAAGAGCTTCTATCTTTTCGTTATTGATGAGAATGACGCCGTTATTGATAACACCTTTGCCGGTAACAAATTCCTCACCCGGCGCCATCGTCAGGATCTTGCCCACTTTTATGGCATACTTCGGCCCAGCCGGTTCATCATCGGCAATTGATGAACCGGCGATTAAAAACGTAAGAATAATCATCGCAATGGAACATAAATGTTTCATTTGAGTAATTATGATTATTTCTCCTTCGAGACTAAATTTACGCCCTTGCGTTGATAAACGATTCTGCCATTAATCAGCACAAGATCTACCGGAGCTGTTACATCAAGCAGGCTCCCTTTCTTGATGACAATATCAGCATCTTTACCCACTTCCAACGAGCCAATGCGATCATCGACGCCGAGGGCCCGGGCCGGTTGGATGGTAACGGCCTCCATTGCAATCATTTCATCCAGACCGTAATGGACCGACATAGACGCCTGGAAGGCCAACTCCTCCTGCATTCCCCATCCGACAGCATCTGTATTGATCGATAAATTCTCCACGCCGCGACTAATATATTCGGCACCCATCCCATGAAATCTGCCGTCTATCGGAGCACTCCAGCCCCGAAAATCGACAAGCCGCGGACCAATATTGACGTGGATCTTCTGCCGTTTCGCCGCCTCCTCGCCGGCCATGTATCCACAAAATGATGTATGGGTAGCGATTGTGTCCATCTGATACTCATCGTGAAACATCTGCATGCTCTCAAGGATACCCCACGGTTCGGCGCTATGAACTATAGCGGGGATTTCCCCATTGAAAGCCTTTCGCATGTTTTCCATCTCTGGTTTATAGGCAGGCTTTTCCCCGTTCTGTCCGCTCTTGTATGATTTCCAGGATTCCACGTATTCTTTAGCCTGATTGAGAATCTGTCGGAGCATCCAGGCCATACCCATACGTGTTAATCCCAAGTCGCCGGCTCGCCGTTCCGGGTTATAAGCCTGTGCAATTTTCATCGCCCCGATTTCACGAACAATAGCTTCCTCAGGGTGCGAGCAGTCGAGCTTGACAATAACCGTAAAACCGGCAAGGTTGGTTCCGCTGCCCGGCATAGTATGAATAGTAGTTACCCCCCCTGTCACGGCCTTTTCGGCAGCGATATCCTCTAGGTTGACGCATTCGTCGATTCGAAGCTCGGGATTGATCGTGGTGACCATATCGTTGAATCCGCCCTCGACGGCAATATGAGTGTGCGCTTCGACAATGCCCGGCATGACCCATCGGTCTGATGCATCAATAACACCGTACTCCTCAGGGATAGTGACATCCGATGCCGGGCCGAGAGCTTCAATTTTGCATTTGCTGACAAGGATCACGCCGTGATTGATAACACGACGGTTCGCATCGGAATCTTTGGCCAACGCCATCGTTAAAATCTTACCGGCCTTTATCGCATACGGCTTCGGCGCACCTTCAGTAACAACTCCAAACTGAAGCACAGACAAGATAATGATTATAGCTGTTGAGCTTATTTTCATTATTCTCTTTCAAAAACAATCCGTCCGTTCACAATGACTTTTTCCACCCGGCTTCGAAAATCAAACGGCTCGCCGGACAGGATGACCAAGTCGGCA
>Ga0209536_100010757_pt1 | contig 13457 bp, 13 predicted proteins | sample DeeMarSeWOR28_12_FD_187461 | JGI IMG/M metagenome (GOLD analysis project Ga0209536, IMG submission 187461) | Marine sediment microbial communities from White Oak River estuary, North Carolina - WOR-2-8_12 (SPAdes) (version 2) | ecosystem: Environmental > Aquatic > Marine > Intertidal zone >...
AGAGTAAGCAAATAAATCAAATTCTTTTGATTCAGCATAAAAATTATGTAACTCATAAACCTGTATTTCTCCATTTAGTCCTAAAAATTCTTTTCTAAAATTTATATCTGTTAGACCAATTTCTTGTTGTTTTTTTAATTTACCATTAAAAACTAATGTTAAAATATGCATTCCACCACATATACCAAGTATTGGTTTATTATAAGATTTTATCCATTTAAAATAATAAAGTTTGTCTAAAAATTCATTATCTTTTAAACTAGTACCAGATATAATTATTTTTTTTGAATTTTTTAATGATGCTTGATTTATTTGTGTATAATGTATTGTTTTAAATTCTATATAATTTTTTTTTAAAATGTCTTCTATAGGTTTTATAAATTCGTAATAATGAAGTTTTTCTTTACAAATATTTATTAAAATCAACATTTGAGTTTATTACACCAATTGATTTACCATAAATGTAAATATAAACATTTCTAAGTTCACATCCAATGGAAAATAAAATATTTGTAAATATTACTTATTTAAGGATTTAAGCTCAATAATATTATAAAGTCCATTGTTTTTTGAAAATATCTTTTCTGATTTTGTTATTTTTAATTTTTTAAAAAACAAAGGGCAGTTTACAACAAATGTTTCTGCCTCACCTCCCTCAAAAGAAAGATGTATTCTAAACTTTTTCTCTATTTGTTTTAATTTATTTACCATTTTTAAATTAATTTTTTTACCAAGCCACTCTTCTTCTAAACCATCTGCAGAAACTCTGGTTATAATAATTTCAAATCTGTTTTTCAATAGTCCGCTCCAATATTCTTCTGAACTTTTTTGCCACAACGGATTGTAGCATTCTAAATGTAGTTTATCACAAATTTTTTGGATTCTACTTGCTTGGTAAGCACTTTCGACTGTTCCTGTAACAACTGCTTTAATGTTAAATTTGGTTTTTGCTCTACTAATTACTTTTTCTAAATCTTTTAATTCTTTTTCTTTTTCACCTTTTGTTTTTTGGATTATAATAGGGATTTTCATTACTTCTGCTTGTTTTTCAACTTTTGAAATAGAAGGAGTGTGAAACATATAACTGTCTGGATTTTCTGATATTATTGTTATTAAACAGGATAATTTATAATTAGATTTTTTTAGTAAATATGCTGCATAGGTTGAATCTTTTCCGCCTGAAAATAAAACCCCGCATTTCATCTATATTGAAATAAACAAAAGGTTTTTAAGAATTAAGTCTAAAAAAAATAATAATAAGATATTATAAATTTTAGCTGAGTGCGTTAATTTTTTCTTTTATATTTTTTAAGAATTGTGATAATGTCTGAATTATTTGTTGTATTTGTAACAGATTTTGAGAGTCATTACTAATTACTTCACCAACATGGAATTTAAAAGTCTGATGATCAACAACATCGAAGTTAAATGCAACAGTATGAAAATTTTCCGCTTCTATTGTTACTTTATACTCACCAAATACAACTAAAGTTAGCACACATTTTCCATCTTCATCAGTTATATTATAATCTGCTCCCTCGCTTCCAGTTGCATTTATATATGCACCTATTATCGGTTCACATGCACAACCTTCTCCTTCAAATACCCAAAATGTTATCTCAACATCAAAATTAGTGTTTTGTATAACTGGGTTGGAAATATCTTTCTGTTCTGGTTTTATAAGTATTGATTGTGCTGCTGTACCTATTGCAAATGTTGCTAAAACCATTGATGCAGCTACCAAAACCGATTTTATTCTTTTCATTTTTTTTTACCCCCCAATATATTTCTTAACAATTGTTAATATAAGATAATGTGTTTCAAATATTTATAATTTGTTTAAAACCTGGTTTAACATATGAATTTTAAATTTTATTTAAACAGTTTATATTTCCTCTAAATCTTCATCAGTATAAAATTTTAATTCAGTTCCATCTGGAAGAATAGCTACTTTTATTTTCTCTCCTGTTTTTTTATCAAATTCATCTCTAAATCTTGTTCCTTTTGGAAATCTCATTTTTTCCCTTTAATAATTAAATGATAATGAATAATCAATTATAAATATTATTTTTATTGTTTGGATTACAATTCAAATATCTTAGATTGCAAAGATTGAATAATATTTTTTTATTTATAAACAATTAAATGATTATGCAGATGAATATTCATCTACATATGTATGTAATTATTCATGTTAGAATAGTTATATAAATAATAATACGTATTTATACCTTGGACGGGATGCAAGAAAATAATAAACTAGAATCATCTATCGAAATTCAAAGACCTTTAGTTATAAGAGCATTAAGAAGAAGTAATATTAGAAAAAAAATTGTAGAATATCTTTTTGAAATCAGTCCTAGTTCAAGTTATACCTCTGAAATTGCGTATAATATAAAAACAACTCCAACTAATGTAATAGGTGCAATAAGAGGAATGGGCTTAAGATATAAAGAAGATGAATCACTAATTAGTTTAAATATAATAGAAGAAAAAGAAAGCGGTAAAAATATTAGGTTATATGGTTTAACGTCGTTTGGGAGACAGATTATAGAATCCCTAAAAGAGGATAATAATAGATAAAATAAGATTTAAAATATAATTTTTATAGGAAAAGAATTTTACAAAGACTATAAAATGATTTATTAAGAAATAAAAACTATTTCTCTTAATTCATTTCTTTTTTATGTTTTTCAATAATTTCAATGTAATATTTTTTATGGCAATTTGGGCAGGTAACAGGTGATTCTAGGGAACTACGTATCCACCTATGTGCACAAAAGGGACAGTTCTCTTTTTTCATAATAACTCCCGCCAATAAAGAATATAAAAACAAGAGTTTAAAAATATTTCTAGAAAAGAGTATATAATATTAATTATAGTTTTTTCATTTGAACTCTACTTTTTCATAATGAGGTGATACTTTTTTACCGTATTTTGTTTTATAACCAAAAACTGGTTCCCATTTTATTTTATATTATCCAATCTTACTATTTTTATTTTTCATATTTTTCTCCCTATAATTTAATTTATTAAGCATTGTTAACCTTTGACATTAATTATATTAAAATAGTTTGTTAAAATGTTAAAATAAAAAGTTTAAAATATTAGGTTAATAGGTTTAATTTAAAATTAAAAAAATTATAAATTTTTTTAAAATATTACTTATTATTTTGTGGTATAAACTCCCATTCACACCATAAATTATCTGAGTGCTTATCCGGTGGACACACTTTACAATTTACAATAATTTCAGAATTAAACTCTTTTACAAATGCTTTTAAAAAACCTAATCTAACAGGTTTACAACCAAATTCTCCAAGGCCTTTTTGTATTCTTGTATTTTGAACACGACATTTAATATTTCTGATAATTGCTTTTTTTTCTTCAACAATAATTTGTTTATCTTCAAGATCTAAAACCCATCCAGAATACCTTAAAGCCTTCATCAAAGAAGGAATATCAGAACCAGTTATTTTTAAAAGTTCCTTAATTCTACGGGCTTCTATTTTACCCATTAATTCCCAAACTTTCTTATCAATTTCTGTTGCTGGTTTTGTACCATATTTTTCTTCAATACCTAAATAATATAGACCATCTACCGTCCAAATGTTTCTTATATGCATTAAAATAAATTCAGCGAGTTTATCATCTGGAATTTCTTTAATTAATTTGATATCATCTTTTCTATTTATGGATATTCCTTTCCTTCGACTCAATAGAAATTAAATATAAGGATTTTATCCTAACTTTTCTTTAAAAGCGTTAGTTAATTTTGGTAAAACCTCGTATAAGTCTCCAACAATACCATAATCAGCAGATTTAAAAATCAATGCTTCTGGATCTTTGTTTATTGCAACAATGATTCCAGAATCACGCATACCAGCAATATGTTGAATTTGACCAGAAATTCCAGCAGCAATATACAGCTTTGGTTTAACCTTGTGACCAGATAGTCCTATCCAATGATCTTCTGATAACCACTTCAAATCGGCGGCAATAGGTCTACTACAACCAACTGTTTTTCCTTTTAAAGCATCTGCAAGTTCGCTAACTAATTTTATATCATCTTTCTTTTTAAATCCTCGTCCACAAGAAACAATTATCTCTGCTTCTTCAACATTTACATCCCCTGATTTCATCTCCTGGATTTTCATTATTTTTGAATTGTATTTTTCTGTATCAAATTTCTTTTTAATAATATCACCTTTATGGTTTTGATCTGGAGGAAGAGGATTGAAAACCTTTGGTGGAACAGTAATAATTTCCGGTTTTGAAATAAACTGTTGTTCAGCAATTGCATTACCACTATAAACTACACGTTCAACTGTAAGTTTTTTATCTTTAAAATATAGATTAATGCAATCAACTACACATCCAGCATTAAGTTTACCGGCAAGCCGTGAAGCAAGTTCTTTACCATTTTTATTAGATCCAATTAAAACAGTTTCGGAATTAGTTTCTTTAATTATTTTTTCTAAAAATTCAGAATATTCTTCTGCTTTAAAATTTTCTAAATCTGTTTCTACAAAAAAAACTGTATCTGCGCCATGGACAATATACTCTTTTGTATTAACTTCTTCATGTTTACCAATAGCAACAGCTATAAGTTTTTTTCCAAGCTCTTTTGCAAGATCTTTTCCTTTACTTAATAATTCAAGTGCAATTTTTTTATCATCAGAATAAACTAATACCATTTTTTCACCTCAAAACTCCTTCTTTAGTAAGACTTTCAACAAGTTTTCCAACTGATTCATCTATATCATCCTTAAAAATAATATTTTTTCTAGTCATAGGTACACCTTTAAGTTCAATAGTCTCGACTTTAGGATTAATCGTACTAACTAGAGAATCAGCACTCAATTCGGAAATAGGTTTATTAGCTGCGCCCAGTATCTGCATAAGACTTGGTAGACGAGGTTCATTGATTTCTTTTGTAACTGTAACTAAAACAGGGTATGTAGACTCGGTTGTAACAGCAAGTTCACCCATATTTCTTTCTGCAGTTATTTTTTCTTTTTCAACATTTATATTCTGAGCATAGGTTATCTGGGGAATCTTAAGTATCCCTGCAACTCTTGGTCCTATTTGCCCAGAAAACATATCAATGGATGCTTCCCCACATAAAACAATATCATATGCACCAATTTTTTTTATAGCTCCAGCAAGAAGATTAGAAGTAACATGATAGTCAGATTTATCCGGAAGAGTCACTAACACTCCTTCATCAGCACCCATTGCAAGTAGTTCTTTTATTCTTTCCTTTGCATTAGAAGGACCTGCTGTTATAACAGTTATTTTTCCACCATGTTTTTCCTTTATTTTAATTGCTTCTTCCAAGGCATTTTTATCTATATCACTTATTTTTTGAGCTATTCCCTGTAAAATCGGTTTTTTTGTATTTGGATCAACCTTTATTTCAGATACATCAACAACCTGTTTTGCACACACAATAATATTCATTTTTTCACCCCTTTTATTTCTATTTCCATTTCTCTTAATTGTTTTCTTTTTATCTTACCACTTTGGGTTTTAGGAAGTTCTTCAACAAATTCTATTTCCCTAGGATATTTATATGGAGCAGCTACTTTCTTTGTATGCTCCTGGATTTCTTTAATAAGATAATCGGATCTTTTTTTCTTATCATGAAGGACTATAAATGCTTTAATAATAGTACCACGAACTGGATCAGGACTACCAACAACAGCACATTCAAGTACATCAGGATGAGATATAATTGCTGATTCCACTTCAAAAGGAGAAATACGATATCCACTTGCTTTTATAAGATCATCGTTTCTTCCACTGAACCAATAATATCCTTCATCATCTTGATAAAGGACATCTCCACTTAAAAACCAATCGTCAACAATACTTTCTCTGGTTTTTTCTGGTTTATTCCAATATTCTTTGAAAACTCCAGGATCTGTTTTTTTTATTGCAATAACACCTGGCTCGCCATTATTCACAGGTTTACCTTTTTCATCTACAAGAGAACAGATATGACCCGGTTGAGGTTTACCACAAGAACCAGGTTTTATCTTCATACCTTTCATATTTGAAACATAAACCATTATTTCAGTCATACCAATACCATCATATATATTAAGATTAAAACGGCGCTTCCAATCAATAATGACTTTAGGATTTAATGGTTCACCAGCAGAGATACAATGGCGTAAAGAAGAAAGATCATACTTTTTTTCTGCATCTTTTACTGCAAGAAATAATCGATAAGCAGTTGGTACAGATGCTAAATTTGTTATTTTGTATTTTTCCAATAATTTAAACCAATGTTCAGCATTAAATTTACCACTATAAACAAATGTAGAAATACCCCATCGCCAAGGATATAAAAAACCATTACCAAGTGGGAAAATCCAGTTTAGATCACCAGTATGAGCTAATATATCTGAATCTTTTACATCCTGCCAATAAGTTACACTAGGATCGTTACCTGGAACCCATTGGTGTAAATGAACCGCACCTTTTGGATTACCAGTTGTACCTGATGTATAGCAGAAAAAGGCCATATCCTTTTTACTGGTTTTCTCAATTTCTAAATTTGCTGATGATCCTTCCATTAAGTCATCAAATGAAAGTTTATCATCATAAGCTTCATCTACAGTTATAATATGTTCCAAAGATTTACAGTTATGTTTTATCTCATCAACCTCTTTAACAAATCTTGATGTAGTAATAACTGCTTTTGAATTACTATCTTTTATTCTATATTCTACTTCATGAGCTCGAAACATAACACTTGAAGGTATAGGAATTGCACCAATTTTTACACCACCAAGAAAAGAAATTTGAAATTGAGGAATGTTCGGAAGTCTTATCAAGAATCTATCATTTTTTTTAAAACCAAGATTTTTTAAGGCATTTCCAAATTTGTTAGTTAGAAACTTCATATCGTTAAAAGTAAATTTTTCTGTATCCCCTTGCGAATCCTCCCAATATAAAGCAATTTTGTTTTTTTTATCTGTATTTGTATGTTTATCTACGCAGTCATAACCTATATTATATATTTCGGGTATATTCCATTTCCAGTTTTTAAAATCTTTTTCGTAATTAAACTCCCCCATACTAATTCACCTAAATTTGTTATCTTAGTAGACTCCCTGCAATAACCATACGTTGAACCTCTGAAGTTCCCTCGTAAATCTCAGTAATTTTTGCATCTCTAAACAATCTTTCAACAGTGTATTCTTTAGTATAACCATATCCACCATGTATTTGAACAGCTTTAATTGCAGTATCAACAGCAACTTCCGAAGCAAAAAGTTTAGCCATCGCCGCTTCTTTTGAACATCGTTCTTTTTTATCTTTTTTATAAGCTGCGTTATAGACAAGGTATCTAGCTGCTTCTATTTTGGTTGCCATATCAGCAATCATCCATTGAATAGCTTGAAACTGGGCAATTGGTTTACCAAATTGTTGTCTTTGTTTAGAGTATTCAATACTTTCATCAAGAGCAGCTTGTGCAATACCAACTGCTTGAGAAGCAATGCCGATTCTACCACCATCTAAAGTACTTAAAGCAATCTTAAAACCATCGCCTTCTTTACCTAAAAGATTTTCCTTTGGAACCTCCATATTTTCAAAAATTAACTCAGAAGTTTTTGATGCATTTATCCCAAGCTTTTCAAATATACTACCAACTTTATAACCTTTAAAACCACTTTCAACAATAAAAGCACTTATACCCTTTGTACCAGCATTTTTATCAGTAACTGCAAAAATAATAATAATACCTGCCTCAGAACCACTAGTAATAAATGTTTTATCTCCATTGATTATATAGTGATTTCCTTTTAAAACAGCTGTGGTTTTCATAGCACCAAGATCAGAACCTGCATTAGGTTCAGTACCGGCAAACGCTCCAATTTTTTCCCCATTTGCAAGTTTAGGTAAGTATTTGTTTTTTTGTTCATCTGTTCCATATTTTAAAATTGGCCAGGATACCAGCGAATTATGAACTGATGTAATTACACCAGTTGATGCACATTTTCTTGATATTTCTTCTATTACAATTGCATAACTAATTGTATCAAGTCCTGCTCCACCATATTCTGGTGGAATAATAATACCTAAAAGACCTAGTTTAGCCATATTTTGGAGAATCTTTGTAGGGTATTCTGCTTTTTTATCTAGTTCAGCAGCAAATGGTGCAATTTCTTTTTCAGCAAACTCTCTAACCATCTTTTGTATCATTATTTGTTGTTCATTTAATTCTAGCTTCATGGTGGTTTGGAATAAAATTTAGAGTCATAAAACTTTCTATATAATGGGAGAAAGAAATATAATAACCTATTTAATTAAAGGGAGCAATTATGCAAATAAAAAAAGGGTTTATTCATGTATATACTGGAACTGGAAAAGGCAAGACAACTGCAGCATTAGGTTTAGGACTTCGTGCAGTTGGAGCAGGTTTTAAGGTTCATATGATTCAATTTATGAAAGGTAGAAGATATAGTGAGATCGAAGGTGTTAAAAACTTACCAAATTTTATAATTTCTCAACATGGACGCGATGAATTTGTAAATAAAGAAAAACCTGAAAAAATCGATATAGATTTAGCACAAAAGGGACTTTCTTATGCTAAAGATGTTATAAAAAGTGAAAAATACGATATAGTCATTCTTGATGAAATAAATGTAGCAATTGATTATAAGCTTATATCTTTGGAGGATGTTTTAAATATCATTAAAGAAAAACCAAAACAACTTGAACTTGTACTAACAGGAAGATATGTTCATCCAGAAATAGTAAAAGTATCAGATATTGTAACTGAGATGCTTGAGATTAAACATCCTTATCAAAAAGGTATAAATTGTAGAAAAGGAATCGATTTCTAAACTGGGGAACTTATTATGTTTGAAGAAAAAAATTTAAAAAAAATTAAACAAAAAAAAGATGAATGGGAAAAAAACATATATTTTAAGCTTGTTAAAGAAAATCCTGAACTTAAAGATAAATTTGAAAATCTATCTGGTACAGAAATTAAAAATGTTTATACACCAAATGACATACCACATCTGGATTATATTTGCGATATAAATTTTCCAGGAGAATATCCTTTTTTACGTGGTGTTCATGCAACTATGTATCGCGGTCGATTATGGACTATGCGTCAATTTTCAGGTTTTGGTAGTGCTGAAGAAACAAATAAGCGTTACAAATATTTACTTGAGCATGGTGAAACAGGTTTAAGTGTTGCTTTTGATTATCCAACTTTGTATGGTTATGACACAGATCATCCTCTTGCTAGAGGTGAGTTTGGTAAGTGTGGTGTTGCGATATCTTCTTTAAAGGATATGGAGATTTTATTTAGTGGTATTCCTGTTGATAAAATCACAACATCTATGACTATAAATGGACCTGCTGCAATTGTTTGGGGTTTTTATATTGCTAATGCTGAGAATCGTGGTATTAGTCGCAGGATTCTTGGTGGCACTATACAAAATGATATTTTGAAGGAATATATAGCTCAAAAAAGTTTTATTTTTCCTCCTGAACAAAGTATGCGTTTGATTGTTGATACTTTTGAATTTGGTTTTAAGGAGGTTCCGCTTTGGAATACAATTAGTATTTCTGGTTATCATATTAGAGAAGCTGGATCTACTGCTATTCAAGAACTTGCTTTTACTCTTGGTGATGGATTGGAGTATGTTCGCTGGGCTATAAAACGTGGTCTAAAAATTGATGATTTTGCTCCTCGTCTTAGTTTCTTTTTTAATGCTCATAATGATTTTTTTGAGGAAATAGCTAAATATCGTGCAGCTAGGAGAATTTGGGCAAAAGAACTAAAAAAATTAGGTGCAAAAAAACCCAGATCTCTTTTAATGCGTTTTCATACACAAACCGCAGGATGTAGCTTAACTGCTCAACAACCTGAGATAAATATTGCCCGAGTTACAATGCAAGCATTAGCCGCTATACTAGGAGGTACACAATCTTTGCATACTAATTCAATGGATGAGGCACTTGCTTTACCATCGGAAAAGGCTGTGCGTATTGCTCTTAGAACACAACAGATAATAGCTGAAGAAAGTGGTGTAACTAGCACTGTTGATCCACTAGGTGGTTCGTATTATATTGAGTGGCTTACTAATAAAATGGAGGAACAAACTTATAGATATTTTGATCGAGTGGATAAATTAGGTGGTGTTTTACCTGCTATTGAAAAAGGTTTTTTCCAGCGAGAAATTGCTGAAGCTGCGTATAAATATCAAAAAGAAATTGATGAAAATAAACGAGCTATTGTCGGTGTTAATAAATATAAAATAGATGAACCTATAGAAATACCTATTTTAAGGATGGATGAAAAAGGAGAAGAGCGTCAGATCAACCGTCTGAAAAAGATTCGTAAGGATCGGGATAAATCAAAATTTGAAAATAATTTAGATAAACTCAGAAAAGCAGCAGAAGGAGATGATAACCTGATGCCTTATATTCTTGATTGTGTTCATAGTTATGCTACTTTGGGTGAAATTTGTGGAGTTTTACGTGAAGTTTTTGGTGAATATAAAGAACCTGCAATTTATTGAAAAAAAGGATTTGATGAGTTATGGAAAAAAAGATACGTGTGTTGATTGCAAAACCTGGTCTTGATGGTCATGATCGTGGTGCAAAAGTAGTTGCTCGTGCTCTGCGTGATGCGGGTATGGAAGTAATCTATACAGGATTACATCAAACTGCAAAGATGATTGTTGAAACTGCTGTCCAAGAAGATGTAGATGTAATTGGTCTTAGTTTGTTATCTGGTGCTCATATGACTTTATTTAACGATGTAACTAAACTCTTAAAAGAAAGGGGAATGAGTGACGTTTTGGTTTTAGGTGGCGGTATTATCCCTAAACAAGATGCTCCTACTTTGAAAAAAGCTGGTGTTTCATGCATCTTTGGCCCAGGTACTCCCTGTGAGGATATAGTTGAATTTATTAAACAAAATGTGAAAAAATGAGCAATCTAACTAATAGGATTTTAAAAGGTGATTCTAGATCCATTGCTAAACTTATAACCGCAGCTGAGAATAATTCTAGTGAACTTGCTGATCAGATGAAACTAATTCATAAACATAGTGGAAAAGCCTATGTTATTGGTATAACTGGAGTTATGGGTAGTGGTAAAAGCACTCTTATTTATGAACTTGCTAAAGCCTATAGAAAAAAAGGAAAAAAAGTTGGTATTATTGCTATTGATCCGACTAGTCCGTTTTCAGGTGGAGCATTGCTTGGTGATAGAATAAGAATGACTGATTTAGCTATTGATGATGATGTTTTTATTCGTAGTATGGGTACAAGAGGAATTCTGGGTGGTCTGGCTAGTGCTGTTTATGATACCATTGAAATTCTTGATGCCTCTGGTAAAGATGTAATTATAGTTGAAACTGTTGGTGTTGGTCAGGCAGAGGTTGATGTAGTAAAAATAGCAGATACAACACTCGTTGTTCTTGTCCCGGGTCTTGGTGATTCTATTCAAACTATAAAAGCAGGTATTATGGAAATTGCTGATATATTTGTTGTAAATAAAGCTGATAGGTCTGGTATTGAACAAATAGTTGCTGAACTTGAAAGTTTAATTGATATTTCATGTATCGGTAAGGATAGAAAAATACCTATTGTAAAAACAATAGCTAGAGAAAATAAAGGTATAAATGAGTTGATTAATGAAATTGATAAACATGAGCATTATTTGAGAAATACCAAAATTTTTAATATCCAAAGAAAGAAACGTTACGAAGCTGAACTTGTTGAAATTATTCGTAAACGTCTTATGAATTTTATATTTGATGAATCAACCTTTAAAGAAAAAGTAGAAAAACTCATAGATCAAATATCAAAAAAAGAACTTGATCCGTATTCTGCTGCAGATGAAATTCTCAGTAAAATAATAAAATAAAAAAAAATTAGTTAAAGATGTTTTTAAGTAGAATTTTTAGTATCGGGAAACGCTCCAAAAGTTTTTCTAAGAAGTAATATTGATGTGCAATATTTCTAGGTGTATTAACTTCTACTGTTGACCATTCGCTTTCTTCAAATTGATCTTTAGTTTTTGAGTATATACTATATTTATTATCTGGTTTTTGCCAGGTATGGTTTATTATAACTGTTTCTCCTGAATCATATGGTCCAATCCAGTCGAATACATTTTCATTTCCAAAGTTGACATAAAGGTACATTTGATCAGAATCTTTATCTACTAATTTAAATTTGTATTGGCATTCAACATTTGCTTTTACAAAAAATCTAGGACCACTAACTCTTGGTTCATTTGGTGGCTGATTCTCGACCATTATATCTAGTCCTTCTGACCAGATACTTTCTCCACCATTTGTATCTTTAGCTTTTACAGTTATTGTATTTGGTCCACGCTCTTCCCAAGAGTGTGAACTAGTTACAGTTTGACCTGAGGTATAAGGTCCAAGCCAGTCGCTTTCTGTTCCGTCTCCCCAACTAAATTTATATGAAATTTCTTCACCTTCAACATCAGTTGTACTAGTTTCATAATCATAAGCTGTGTTTAAATTTGGATCAATTTCACCAATTGGTTTTGACGGTTGTAGAGGGGGTCTATTTAAGTAAAATAATTGTTGATCGGGCAGATGATTATGAGATGTTACAGTTAAGGTAACTTCTTCATCAGATGGATTGTTAACATCAAGAATAATCTCTCCCAGTTCATCTGTTAAACCTTTAACATAAATACCATTTGGTTGGTGTAAACATACTAATGCATTTTCAACAGGTCCGTCATTGTCTTCAACAATAACTTCAACAGCGTTACTTATAACCTCGTATGTAACTTCCAAATCTTCAGGAAAACTGGTCCATACCTCCATTGTTGGATCCCCATGTACATGGAACATTTCAAATGTTGTTCTAGATGAAGTTTCACTAGGAGTCCATGGGTAAGGTGAGCAACCACCAGGTACAATATATTTGTCATACAACCAAAATTTACCATAATTCATTACCTGAGCTATTCGATAAACTTCAGTTGTAAATGGATTTGCTGAGTTACCATTTGGATACTCTGGATCAAAATCAGACCACATAGCATCATACATTCCAACGCAAAATTCATCATTATATCCACTATAACTAACTCTGGTTGAAGAAATAACTGCTGAAAATCCTTTGTTTTCTACTCTTAATCCAACTTCACCAATTGATTCGTAATTACCACCTCCGGTATCTGTTTCTCCGTCAAACCATCCGCTATCGCAATGTAATGCATACATAATACCATACATTCTACCATTTGTTAGAGATTGAACATGAGTTGTATCAAATTGTGGATAAGACCATCCTGTATATGAATATCCATCATTTTGTGATGCTCCATGATCACGGTGATTAGCTATTGCTACTCCATCATTTATTGCACTAATTACCCCAGAAGTTGAACCAGGTGGAGATCCTCCTTGATATTGTCTTATACAATTATAT
>Ga0209536_100010758_pt1 | contig 13457 bp, 10 predicted proteins | sample DeeMarSeWOR28_12_FD_187461 | JGI IMG/M metagenome (GOLD analysis project Ga0209536, IMG submission 187461) | Marine sediment microbial communities from White Oak River estuary, North Carolina - WOR-2-8_12 (SPAdes) (version 2) | ecosystem: Environmental > Aquatic > Marine > Intertidal zone >...
ATGTGCTGGTAGCGGGCACTTCCTCTCTTTTCGAGAAGGGGTTGTCAAGAAAAGATTCGTTACAGAAGCTATTGAATCTGATTAAAAAATGAAGCGCCGGGAGAGGCAGAAGAAAATCTTAAACCAGATCGAAAGTCAGTTTGAAATGTCGGTCCGGGAAGCTTCAGAGTTGTTGCTGGTATCCAGCGCTACGATCCGCAGGGATTTTGAAGACCTGGTAAAAAAAGGACTTGTAAAAAAGTTATGGGGTGGGATCATGGCCAAATCCGGAAGTGGCATCAATCATGTGATGTTGCCGGTGGCAATACGCGAAACCCAATTTGCTGAAGAAAAAAGAATGATCGCTCAGAAAGGAGCCTCATTTGTAAAGGACGGGGATGTAGTGATCATTGATGGGGGCACGACCACCCTGGCCATGGCGCCTTTCCTGGCCAACCGGAATGTCCGCATCCTAACCAATTCGGTGTTGATTGCACACCAGATCTATAAGGAAAGGGATTCGGAATCAGGCGCCGAAGTCTATCTCACAGGGGGGCTTCTGTATCCTGATTCGGGTCTGCTGGTCGGTCCGCAGACCATCGAGAATATTCAGCAGGTCAATGCCGATTTCGGTTTTATTTCGGTAGGAGGTATTGAGGGAGACATGGCCTCAAATACGGATCAGCTGGTAGTAGCCAACGAGCGCGCCATCATCCGGCAATCGGAACAGGCAGTGATTCTGGCCGATCACAGTAAATTCGGCAACAAGGATATCTGCCGGCTCTGCAGTTTATTGGAAGTGGACATCCTGATCACGGATGAGCATCCTTCAATTCTGCACTGGCAAAAAAAACTTCCCGGAATGGATCTGAAAGTCATTACGGTTTAGCCCCTTCACTAGGCTGCCATGTTCCCTTTTTCATTTAGATTATAATGAGCCATCCGATAAAGATTTTTAACATCCTGATTGGCCAGGATCGGTCGGATCATAAGATGTCTTGATAATGGATATTCATAGCACTGACCGGCCGGATCCTGGATTCGCTTGCAGAAGGGATACTTTGAATTAAAAAACCATCATGAATTGAATCTTTTCCTGTAATTGGTTAATTGAACCTACTAAAAAAATCCGGGTCAATTCTCAAAAAGGGAATAATGCGAAATCTTTAATCCACTGACTGGTTCGCATTTTCGAAAAAGTAGGATCTCTTCCAGGTCTTTATCGCTATTCCATGCCGCATGCATGGTGATGGCAGCCCCAAGGGGAGTTACACTGGGATTCAATGGAGTATGTATCTCCCAGTCAGTCATTATGGTTGCAAGCAGGCGCAGGAATATTTCATTGTTGCAGAACCTGCCTGCCAGGAACAATTTGTTCACCTCACTATTTCCTTTGGCCATCCGGATCGACTGAGCCTGCATATAGGCCAGATCAAGCACCATATGATGATAGGCTTCCTCGAAATGATCAAACAGTTTCAGGTCGGCTCTTTGAAGGAATTTCTCAGGAAACGGTCCGGTTCCCTCCATCATCTCCGGATAAAACTTTTTGTAGCGGATATTTTCCTGAACGATCTTCTTTATCAACTCTGAATTAAATTTTACCGTTTTGTAATAATCTTCCTCCTTCCGGAAATATTTTGAGATCCGGTTAGTCTGGTAAAAATGTTCTTTCCCCAGGTAGATCCGTGAGGCCCGTACCGGTTTATTCTTATAATTTATGTAATTCAGGCAATCTTTGGATATTTCTTCCTCAGTCAGCGGTTCATTGCTGAAAGGATTGAAGGTTACATTCCAGGTACCTGTAATGGTAAGAAGGAAAGGATCCTCAAACATAAGCTGGTAAGGAATCAGGGCTGCCGAACTGTCATGAACACCGATGCCGCAAGAGATAGTACGGGTCTTAAACCGAATCTTTTCCGAATTGAAGGTATTGATCAGGGGAGGAAACAGGTACATTAGTTTTTCCTTGTATACCCAGTCATGGGGATGCTGTTTTTCAAAATCCCAGAGTGAACTGTGACAACCGATGCTTGTTATCTCGGAATAGGTCTTCCCGGTATACAGATAGGAAAGATATTGCGGAAAATGAAGGGAATATTTTATTTTTTTTAAACAGTTCTGGTTTCCTGTATTTCAGCCAGTATAACTGTAAACCCGAATTCAGAAAACCAAATACCTCGCTGGAGGTCGCCTGCATGAATTTTTCACGATTGCCATATTTTGACAGAAAATCTTCCATCAGATCCTTTGGGTAAGGCTTGAGGTAATTGTAGAGTGGAGTAACGGGTTTGCCGTTATCGGCCAGATTGACCAGACCTGCGCCGTAGGTAGTAAAATTAACGGCTTCAATATTGAACTGTGGCATTTTTATTGCCTCCCTGAAGGTAACCTTGATCCATCTGGTCAAGTCTTCCAGGTTTTCCGAAGGGAATCCGTCCTCATCGGGCACTTCCTTAAAAGCCACCGTATCCTGATGTACCATCTGATAGTCGCGGTTGAGCAGAATAAATTTTTTGTTCGTTTTTCCTATATCAAAAATGGCAATTACCGATTGCATATTCTTGTTGTTATAATCCTGTTGCGATGGTCTTTACTCCCCTTTCTTCGATTAAGGTTTTTCTGATTTTCAGATCCCTGTAAAAAACAATCGGGTCGCAAGAGGCTTGATTTCTAATTCTTGCTTCTGCCAACAGGGGGCGCACATCCGTCCTGAATGCATCCTGCAATAATTCCTGAGCGGGTACCGGATCATTATGATCGCGATGCGATTCAAGCTGGTCCCTGTCGACAATCAATGCCTGTGCATAGGCGATTTTTATCGCCTCCACCGACTGCAGCAAATCTTCAAGTGGATCTTTCAGGTTATGACTTGCATCGATCATCCAGGCGAGGGGTGGGTTATTGCTATCATTGTTCACGATTCCGTATACGAGTTCATTGAGAATCAGGAACAATTGATAGGGTTTGATGGCCCCGACCGTAAGGTCATCATCGGCAAACTTCGAATCGTTGAAATGAAAGCCACCCAGTTTACCGGTCATCATGAGGATAGCTACCACCTGTTCGATATTTGTATTGGGAAGATGATGGCCAAGATCAACCAGGCTGTATGCCTTCGGGCCAATTGAGGCCGAAAGATAATACGAGGTTCCCCAATCGGGGATCACCATTGAATAGAAACTGGGTTCGAAGGGTTTGTATTCCACGTACATCCTCCAGTTTTCCGGCAGATAATCATGGATCTCCGATAGCGATTCCTTTGTCCGGATCAATGCCTTCCTGAAGTTTTGTTGCCCGGGATAACTCGATCCGTCGGCCAGCCAGACCGTGATGCACTCGGATCCAAGTCTTACGCCATGATCGACCACTTCCTTATTATGGTCAATGGCCTGTCGGCGTACTCCCGGATCGGTATGGCTAAGCGATCCGAACTTATACGAATATTTCTGATCCGCCTGGTCCTGGAAGGTATTCGAGTTCACCGCATCGAATTTCAGATCAAATGAGTCGGCCAGGGAAATTATATCCACGTAGTTATCGGGGACATCCCAGGGGATGTGGAGAGAAATACTTCCGCTGGAACGGTTGAGTGCATGGAGCAATCCCACGTCTTCGATCTTTTCCTGAAGATTTCGGGGTTCGCCCCCTTCAGGAAAACGTCCGAAACGTGTGCCGCCGCTCCCGAGTGCCCAGGAAGGGATTGCGATCTGCAAGGTCATTATGTCTTGAATGATCCGATCAACGTCCCGTCCTTTCCCGGTCAGGCGGTCGGCCAGTTGATTGAAATATTCCCTGTGTTTTGGTTCATTTTTACGGTTATGGTCCAGGATCAGGTCCTTTTTCAGTCGCATTGTTAAAAATTGTTTAATTCTCGAGGAAAAAGTCCTTTAAATTACAAGCCATTTTACAATATAGCATAAAGAATCAGAAAATATTTCACTGGGAAAGGATATATTCGATATCCGGTCCTGTCCAGGGTGTTGAATACAATAATGTGAGTTCATGGGGCTGTTAATTTCGATTATTCACACCCTTTTAAGCTGACGTGCTTTGGGCAATCCCCTTCCGAATGGGGAATAATCGAACTCCGGTTTAAAATAGAACAACCTTCCGGGATGAAAGCCAATAGAGTGTATTAATTCATTGGTGATTGTCAATGTAAAAATGCCTACCCAAATTTTTCCACCACACAACCCTACCTATCCCCATCCGGCATATTGTGATGAATTAACCCGAAAATATCATAAATTTTCCGCCCAGATACTGATGTTCTCCGCATCCTGACCTCCTGCCCGTGTAAAATCCCCTCCAATATAGATCTGATTGTTGTACATTTCGATGGAGAGGACCGATCCGGAAACACCCGCACTCATGGTCCCCCATTTTTCACCATCCCATTGCAGAATATTACCCGCCTGAACTGCCACCACATTTGTGAATTCCCCTCCTATGTACAAAATATCGTTAATCACAGCAAGTTCACTGATGGTATTCCCGGCATAAAGACTGAATGCTCTGCCTGAATCGATGAACCTGCTTCCATTCCAGGTGATCAACTCGGAAACGTCATTGCCTCTAATGGAAAAATCTCCTGAGATATAAAGTAAATCCTTAAAAACGGCCATATGCCTAACCACACCGATTCCTCCAAGTTCCAGGTCATCACCCGAACCCAGGGCAGCCCAACCGGTTCCATCATACGCGGCAAGATGTCCGGTATTGGCCCCATCTACGGTTTCAAAAAATCCTCCGGCATATAATTCCTGTTTATAAACCGTCAATTCTCTGACAGAACCACCTTCGAAATTCCCCACTGCGGACCATTCCGTGCCATCCCATTTGGCAATATTTCCCACACTGATGTTCCCGGCTTGTGTGAACCTTCCGGCCACATACAGCTCGTCGTTAAAGATCTCCAGTGCAAATCCAGCCGGATCGTCACCTCCTGTCAAGCCTTCATCGACCGCACTCCAGCCATTGCAGTCCCACCGGGCAATGTTACTGGCAGGAATACATCCAATTTCATCGAAAGACCCCGTTACGTACAATTCATCCCCATAGACGATCATATCATAAATACTTCCATTCTCCAGTCCGCAACCCATAGTGCTCCAGCTTGATCCATTATATTTGGCAATTTTTTTTGCTTCGATCCCTCCGATTTCTGTAAACTCACAGGTTGCTATCAAAGCCCCGCATGCGGTAACAAAATCTCGAATGCCGACATTAGGCCCCGGGATCAGGTTTTCATAGTTTCCTTCGATCGGGGATACGATATAGGCATAAACATTGACGGTATCCCTGCTTTCAGAAGTATTGGAGATGGTTAGTTTGATCTTATATTTTCCCTGAATATCCGGGGTGAAAGTAGGCATTGAAGTGGTATTATTCTCCAGGTTAGCATTACTGGATGCAGGTTTTGAAATAAATTCCCAGGAAAAATCAAATTCTTTTCCCTGCGAATCACTGGAACCACTTCCATTTAAAGTCACCGGCTGACCTACGAGTACATTATTGTCAATGCCAGCTGATGCATCCAATTGGGATGTCATATCCTCCCCTTCTTTGGAACATGCATTCAAAATAAAAAGGAGAAGCATCCATATACCCGGCTGCAGAAGTTTGTTAAATTGGCTCATAGTTAAATGGTTATAGTACATAAAATAGTTTGATGTTTGGTTTTTGGTAATATCACGAAGAAAACCAGGATTGATAAAATCGCTGAAACGATTTTAAACCATGCCGGTCGACATGGCCATTTATGGTTTGAGATTACATACTCCAAATAAAGGAAAGTTTTACTTCCCTGAAGATTGGGTAGTGCCTGGTTCATAGGTTTTAGTATTGGTTTTGGTATATTAAATTATCGATTGATCCATCATTCAATCCAATTTGATCCTTGCTACAAAAGTTTTATTTAGCCTTGAACGAAGGTGAATAAACCTTTTATTTTCCGTTCAAAACGTATCAGGTAATTTCCATTTGAGGAATTTTAAAGAGGTACAATAAAGCGGAAATGAGCAGGACTCTTTAAGAACCATCTGGAAATATTAAAAAAATTTAATAGAAAAGCAATAATATTTAATAGAATAGGATAAAAAAATTTTCAGAGAATTCAATTAATATTTTTTGATACCTCTTGTCCTGGTTCATAAAGAACCAATAAAATGCATCACCGCAGCACGATAACTGGTACCTATGGGCAGGATATTCCGGTCAATCTCGACGTGTTCCTTTGTATAGGCTTGTATCTTCGATACGGATACAAGGTAAGACCTGTGAATCCGCAGAAACCGGTCAACCGGTAGCTTATCTTCCATTTCTTTCATCGAGATCTTGCTTATGACCAGCCGGCCTTCCAGATAAATTTTGACATAATCTTTCAATCCCTCGATATAGCGTATATCATCCGTCATGATCTTCAGGTTTTTTCGTTCGGAACGTACCCAGATGAAATTTTCCTGATCCTCAGGGGCAGGACCTGGTTCAAGATTAAGGGATGATTTACTTGCCTGGTTGTAAAATTTATCTATGGCTTTAAGAAAGCGTTCAAAAGAAACCGGTTTGAGCAGGTAATCCAGGACATCCAGTTCAAAACCTTCCAGGGCATATTCCCGGTATGCGCTGACAATGATTACTTTTGGGGGTTTTTTCAGGGTTCTTAAAAAATCCATACCGGTAATTTTTGGCATCTGAATGTCCAGAAAAATCAGATCGACCGGATGGTTTCTTAGAAATTCGAAGGCATCGATTGCATTGCCACAAATCCCTGCAATCTCAAGTCCATCCAGTTTCCTGATGTGATTCCGGATGATGTCAATTGCAATAGGTTCATCATCGACCAGTAAACATCTTGTTTTCATGTTTTCAGTTGATTAAGTTCCATGTTTAATCGGATGCCAAATTCATCCGGGTTCTCCTGGATATCAAGCAGGTAGTGCCCGGGATACAGGATCTCCAACCTTTTTTTAACATTTTTCAAGCCAATACCTTCGGTATAGCCGTTATTATCTTTTTGTGTTTCGGAGGATTTCGAATTCCTCACCGTAAATACAAGATCCGAGTTATTTTTAATTTCAATTTTAACGAGGATCCAGGGGTGCTGAATACCCTTACTGGTTCCGTGTTTAAATGCGTTCTCTACAAAGGGCTGAAGTAGCATCGGGGCAATGTATTGATCCTCCATAACGCCCTGTTGCTTCCATTCTATATCGATCTTTTGATACCTTAATTTTTCCAACTCAATATAATCCTTGATGTAGTCGACCTCCTCAGTCAATCTTACGCGCTGTTGTGTACTTCGATAGAGCATAAAATCCAGAAGGGAAGAGATTTTCAATACGATATCCGGGGTTTTTTCCGATCCGGTTAAAGCCAGACCATACAGATTATTCAAGGTATTGAACAGAAAATGAGGATGGATCTGCGCCTTTAGGAGTCTCAATTCCGCCTCTTTTAATTTCAATTCGATTTCCATACCCTCTTTTTCCAGCAACAGGTTCTGATTCTGGATCTGGTACCAGTGGTTCAATAATTTAATGGCGACGGCCAGAAATACCACCAGGTAATTGGCCGCAATAAGGTAAAAGATATTAAAACTGGCGGGACTCATCTGGGTCATCCCAAAATCGGAAACGGCGATCAGTGAAAACATTACCGCATTCAATTCCAGGGTTATGGATATTATTAGTGTATAAAGAAAGTACAGTGCAAAATGTAAATATTTTTTAGTCAGCAGAAATTTCGGAACCAGATAATAATTCAGAAAGTAGGTTGTGACCACTGTAATGGGTAACAGGATAATAACAAATTTGAGAGCACCCGTATAGTCTCTGTTCTCATTCCCGAACAACAGGGTATAAAAAACCAATACCAGTATCCAGAATAGTATATGAATGGGTATTCGAAAAGTATTATACCGTAACATGACTTTTGATTTATCTAAATTTACGGCTTTTGTCCGGAGAAGAAACGGAAATTAGAAGAATTCAGATTTTCCATCGACCAAGGCAGTAAATGGATCGACTAATGATCTCGGGCTACTTCTTCGCCTGATCCGTATATGAAAAGATCCGATTTATCTAATATTTTAATATCTATCCTACCGCTATCGTAAAATTGAATAAATATTTTTAATTATCTTAAATGAACCATTATGAAAACGATCACCGAATTACATTTTATGGGCGGCCCGATTTTTATGTTTACCCTTACCGGTATGCTGATCATCATCCTGGCACTTGCCATCGTTACATACCTTCTCTTGCTGAAAAAGCATGATTCAGATGAAAGGCTATTAAAAAACCTCATGCTGTCCATCATCTATATTGGTGGTTTTGCCTCGGTATGGGGTATCCTGGGGCAGGGATTAGGCATCTATCAGGCACTTTACGCCATCCAGATGGCCGCGGACATTTCGCCGGCCATAATTTTCGGTGGGATCATGATTTCCATGATCGCACCGCTTTACGGGATTATCATACTCCTTCTTGCATCCCTTTTCTGGTTTGGCTTGAAGATCAAGTACAATCTTCGCCCTACAAACTGACTTGGTCAAAAAGAAGGGATGATCTGTTCAAGCAAGCTATTCGGGCCCTAGGGTCGTCAGACGACGCGTCGTTGTCTGACCACCCCCCCGCAGTATGACGATTTCCAGCACTAGGTCCAAGCAAAATCCGCTCCTTCGTTTTAAAATATTACCCATCGACCATCTCGAAACACCTCTCATGGGATCAATGACGGCACCTTCCCTTCCGACTGCTTCCTTACCTGCCGCTCCCAACCGGATCACTTCAGCTTATGCTATTCCAATCCAAGTTGTTGATCAAGCCAGGCATTGGTGATTTCATGTTGCTCCGGATAGGTCCAGTGACCGGTCTCCGGCGCCAGGAAAAGCTGTTTGGGAGCCGTGATCACGTTGAATGCCGAGTACATGGAGGTGGGTGGACAAACGTTGTCATTGAATCCCCAGGAGTAATATCCTTCGGCTTTTACATGACGTGCGAAATTGACCACGTCATAATACCGGGAAGTTTCGATCTGAGAGTTGATCACGGGATCTTTTTTATCCACACTCCGGAACATATGAGGCCAGCCACCCGCCCGGCCTTCGAGATATCCTGTCAGATCGCACAATGCAGGATAATAAGGAACAAGCCATCCTACCCGGTCGTCCAGTCCGGCAGTCACGATGGAGAGAGCCCCTCCCTGGCTGCCTCCGGCTACGGCCAGGTGTTCCCCATCGAATTCCGGCAGTGAAAAAATAAAATCAATCGCACGAACACACCCGAGATATACCCGCTTATAATAATAAGCATCCTTATCTTGTAGGTTAAAGACAGGATAATTTCGAAGGGCACCATTCCCCAGATCCTGGTAAACGTATTGATCCATGGTTACCGGGATCCCGTGGATTCCGATCTGCAAAGTAATGGCTCCTTTTTCAGCAGTTTGAATATCCCCCCAGTAGGGCCGGATCCCGGCACCCGGAACACGTAATACCGCCGGGTATCTCCCGGATTTCTTTGGTATGCATAAAATGCCATACAATCGTGCATTGACGGGAAAGTTTTGAATATTTACTTGGTAAACATTCACAATCTCCGTACACCTTTCAGGTAAGAGGGTCATCCGAACATCCAGGGGTATTTCTGCAAGTTCCTTTTTGGCCTTTTCCCAGAAAGCCATAAAATCTTCCGGTTCCCTGGTAGTAGGCCGGATCTGATCCGGATCAAAACCGGCTGTGGCATAGCCTTTGTATTCTTTTCCTTCGAATTCAACCGAGGCCCAGCACCGCAGAAAACCAGGCTCCTTTAAGGTGCCGCCATCAATGGTAACAAAATCATTGTTCAATTCTACACTTCCGGTCTTCAACGATTCCATCATTTCCGGCTTTATATCATATTGAATCGATACATTTTTCAACGGATTTCCATCCTTCAATACGGTGATCCTGAAGTTTACATCTTCCCCCGTCCGATATAACCAGTCATTATGATCCGGTGCAACAATCACTTTAATATATTCTTCCCTGGGCTGGCCATTTACATTGAGGGTGACCCAAAACGAGGTAATTATCAAACAATAAAATAATTCTCTTTTTTTCATTTTATTTTCAATTAATTTTCATACTTGTTTTCAATATAAATCATATTTTTCAGCCTGAAAATTAAATTCTATATTTTACGTGCAATTGATTTTATAATGCCCCAAATCACGCGTTAATATGAAATCTTCCAGAAGACAGTTTTTGCATCAGGCCTCCCTATTAGGCTCGGTTTCCGTAACCGGAACCTATTCCATACTTCAGGATAAGCAATCTTTTCCAGCCCAAACCGGTAAAATGAAATTCATTTCCATTGAATCCCCGGCAAATAATCAATATTTCCGGCCATTGGAAAGGATCGATCTGATCATTCAGGATTTGGAAAAGGGAAAAATCCGTGTATACGACGGAAGGGGAAATCCCTATCACGAAGATGAAATCCGTGGCCGTATCAACTTCAAAGCGGGAGGATACCTTGGCTACCATACGATAGAAGTTTTTGATCAAAAGGATAATCCGGTAGAAAAGGTTTTGTTTCCGGTAAATTGCCATACGGAGATTAAAGATGCGGAAAACGAATTCCAGGATATGTTGAAGATGCTTTACTGGTCCATCTTCAAAACCGGTTCCGGCATGGGTACAACCGTCCGGTTCAACAATGAGTACTATAAGCACTATTCGGGATGGTTTCAGGATCACGTGTATGCCATCTCCAGAGGGATGAAATATTTCATTCCCGATATCGAAGGTGGTGTCGATTTGTATGGAGATGGACAACGGGAAGACGGACTGATTTTCGATAATTATAAACATCCGTATACGGAAAATCAGAGTTATTGGGAATACAGGTTTAATTATGGAGACTTCGTCTACAGACCGGAAGATCCCTTTTCTTCCTGTCTGTTTGTGAAAGTTCCGGTCGAGAACATCGGGCAGTATACCTTCGTGGAAGGCCTGTACTATACCTGGAAGGCCCTGGATAATAAAGAATGGCTGGAAAAACATATTGACCGGGCATTAAAAGCGGTCCGGTTTATCCCCTCATCGGAATATTACTGGTCTGAAAAATTTCAGCTTTTACGCAGGCCTTTCACGGTGGATATCTGGGATTTCCAGCCCATGGAAGATGCAGCTATCGCCGGAGGGGATATTATGGGTGTGAATCTGGGGAAAACGAGATTCGGAATTCATTATGGCGATAACATCGCCTTTGCAAATGCCTGCCGGCAATTAGCGGAAATGCTGATTTTTCTGGACCGGACATCCGAAGCTAATCAAATCCAGCAACTGGGAACAGATATCAAGAAACGAATTGATGAGCTGGCCTGGAATGGTGATTTTTACCTCCATCACATCCCTGAGGATCCGGCAGTAAACCGGAACCTCGGGATAGATCAATCCAGGCAGGTGTCCCTGTCGAATGCACTTGCCCTTAATCGGGGCCTGGAACACAATAAATGTGTTTCAATTATCAAACAATATCAGCAGATTAAGGAAAATATGCCGGTAACCTCCCCCGGTGAATGGTATACGATCTATCCTCCCTTTGGAGAAAAGGAGTTCGGACGTCCGCAATGGCATTATATGAACGGGGGAGTGACTCCAATCGTGGCGGGAGAACTTGCCAGGGGAGCCTTCGAACATGGCTTTGAAAAATACGGGGTAAATATTCTCAGAAGACTTATGGAGACCTCCAGGTTAAAGGATAACAGTCTCAAAGGTTGTTATCGTGGGGCTATGCCGGAGTCTCCTTCAAGAATTTTTAAGACCATAGATCTTAGTAAATACGTCAATACAGATAAAACAGCTGGCGACAAAGGGAATACACCCGGCTGGATCGGATCTGAGAAGGATGATTTCCGGAATCTTCCTTCCGGGCATCTTGTAAAACATGAAATTCCCTTCGATCTTATCGATCCTTCAGCTAACGGTAATAAAGCCTGCCTGGTGTTATCAGGGCATCCAACATTCACCCACTCCGTATCCATACCTATCGGAAATAAATTTCAATCCATCTATTTACTACACACGGCTACAAGCGATCCGGTAGCCGGATCACTTGTACTCCAGTATCAGGATGGCTCCTATTTTCATCGTTTTATTGCGCGAGATCGTGGCAAGGATTCCGGAGATATTACACACTGGTGGTATCCCAGCCTGAATCAGGTGAGAGGGACGGTGCCCTCCTCCGTGATCTGGTGGCGCGGCCCTGCGGCCCAGGTGAAAGATGTTGGGCTGGTATGTTTGGGATTGAACAATCCCTACCCGGAAAAAACAATAAAAGAAATCCGACTTGAAAACCAGGATAAGGTAGTGCAATGGGCTATTTTTGGAATTACATTTTGCAATTCCCCGGTGTTCTTCATGCCTGACATCGAATCCACCATTCCGGATCACTGGGCTTCGGCACATGTGGTTTATGGACTGGTGGAAGGATTGGTAGGCGTACAGGATTCAGGAATCTCATTCGATGAGGCAATCCTGGTCCCCCGTTGGGAGGCTGCATCGATCAAAGATGCCGAGGCAACCATCAAGTACGAAGCATCCGGAGGCTATGTGAGCTATAAATATAAATTTCTGGAAAATGAAAACAAACTTATACTTGAGTTTACAGGAAACGCGCATAAAACCGTTGTTAAGATCCTCATTCCGGATAATAAAAACCTGGCGGGTGTCTATTGCGACCGTGATATCTGTAGATACGATCTATTGGAAATTGAATCCTCCACTTATGTTTTATTCGATATTTCCGGAATTGGGATCCATATTGTAGAAGTCCGCTTTAACGAATGAGGTGAATTAAATGGGTACTAAGGGAATAAGATAAATATGCATAAAAACGGCAGCAATTGATTCCGGGATGATATCATAGGAAATAAAAACTTGATATTTGTGAATAAACAGTAAATTTACCTTTTGCAAAAATTGATTAATTGGTATAAATCATTATCACGTCGAGTATGACAAAAAAAGGACGCAGGAATTTTCTCAAAGCAGGAGGGGGATTGCTTATAACCTTCCCTTTTTTAAACTCATCCGGCATTCGGGAATTTCAAAATGACCGAAACCGGATACTTTTACGAACCGGGTGGAAAACGGAATCCTTCGGTGATTTAACTTCCCTGCCAGCTTACTTCCGTTCGATCCAACGTTTTGTTCCAAACACGGAAGTGATCCTCTGGCCGGATAGTATAAACGACACCCTGAAATCCCTGCTGGAAAAGAGCTTTACTATGTTGAACCTTGTAGAAGGAAAGATAGGAAGTGATGGTGTTCCCACAACGGACGAATTAAAAGAAGCATTTGAGACAGTCGATTTATTCCTCTATGCTCCCGGTACTGAATCCAAAATAGACTGGACAGGGGATGATCCGGAAGCCATCGAAACTGCATCGTTGAGATATTCCCGGAAAATTGAACTTCCCTATGT
>Ga0209536_100010759_pt1 | contig 13457 bp, 7 predicted proteins | sample DeeMarSeWOR28_12_FD_187461 | JGI IMG/M metagenome (GOLD analysis project Ga0209536, IMG submission 187461) | Marine sediment microbial communities from White Oak River estuary, North Carolina - WOR-2-8_12 (SPAdes) (version 2) | ecosystem: Environmental > Aquatic > Marine > Intertidal zone >...
TGGCCGGCATTGGTCCAGTAGAGCCAGTCGGTCGGATCAATAGGTTCATCCGGATTCAGATGATACCACTTTTTTTCCCTGGCATCCCACGCGATGGGCAGGCACTGCAGGCGCCCGCCCGGGAAAGGAATTAGGTATTGCTGCAGGGGATAAACTCCGAAAGTAAATTTGACTTCAAATTGCCCCATTTTACCGCCCGGTCCCCGGGTATAAACCATAAATCGGCCATCCTTGCGGTAGAATCGGGAGATCTCGCCGAAATACTCGAATTCGGCATCATCGAAATTGCCTAGCACGGAAGCGTCATTGGCTTCATCCATGGCCAGATCGTGATGAGATCCGCGCCATTTGTCATACTCTCCTTTATGGCATTCGGCGCATTTTTGTCCGCCGACAAAGGAAACTGGCTGGAGCGGTGCAGCGGACCGGCGAAAGTATTTCTGTTTCAGCACGTATGCCGGTATGGAAAGGACAATAATGATCGTGGCAATGATTCCGGTTATTTTCCAGTTTCGCATGAGCTACCACCAGATGACAGATAACAGAGGACAGATGTCAGTAGACAGATAACAGAATACAGATGTCAGAAGTCAGATGTCAGAAAACAGAAGTCAGATGAGAAAGGAAAGAAGGTGAGAGGAATTTTGAATTCTTGTCACCTTGGGCATTTGACCTGTAGCCTTTATTACTTGCCCCTACCCTTTCAGCTTTCAGCCTTGAGCTTTGAGCTTCCCTTGCCTGAAACCCGTTTCCAGGCTTTGTGGATTTCCATGAACGCCTCTTGTTCCAGAATGAGACGAATTCGACTGTCCTGTGCCGCTTTTCGATGGGTTTTGAATAACCAGGCATAGACCTTCACCAATTCTTGTTCACTGGCCTTGGCGAGTTCGGATTTGCTGGTCTTGAGGTTTTGCCGGAGGAATGCGGCCGTCCACAATTCAAGCGGATGGATGCGGGCCATATATCCTCGATCCGCGAGGCTGAGTGCGTGGGGCTCCAGCTTGGCATAGAGCTGGTTGGCTTGCTCCTGGGTGAGCGTAATGGTGGGAAAGGCCTGTCGCAGAGCAGTCGTGAAAGCCTGGACATCCTTCTCAGGTTCGATTGAGCGCAGAAGGACTGCCAATCGGAGAGGCGTGAGCCGTGTTTGGTGAAGGACCAGCTGCCAGATTTCCTCTGGAGTTCGTCCTTTATATTTGTCGTAGAAGCGGAAGAGAAAGATTCGGCCTTCCTGTTGGGCGAATTTTTGTAAATATTGATTGCGCATGGGGCTAAGGGGATCTTGGAGAACCATCGCGGTGGATCCGGGAATGGCGAGCATGTGGTACCGAACGAGATCCCGCATTAAACGGATAAAGACCAAATTCACGGAGTGATGAAAGGCTTCGCGGACTGAGAACATTTTTCCGTTATCGGCTGCATTAAAGTTGGCAAAGGTATGAAGCCCGCCACCTGTCCAAAACCGTTCCTGGGGACTGGCTGAATACTGGCGGTCGAGGGCGGCTTGCAACATGCCGGAGAGGGAATGGTCAGAAGAAGTTTGCAGATAGGTCACTGCCCATCGGCTGAGAGGATCCATTGATTCCAGGCCGAGTCCCATGAGCTTTTGAGGGGATTGCCCTCCGTATGTGTGATGGAGCCGTTCAATGACTTCCAAGTAGGTGACCAGGGTACGAAGTTTGGCGGTCGACCCCAAATCCATTTTTGAACCCTGATTCATATCCAAGGGTTGATTGAGGGTGTCAGTCTGGACTCGAAGGAGATTCCCCTCTGGGGTTCGTTCATACAGGGTCAGGCTATAAATGATGTCCTTCGGATTTCCTCGATCGAGTAGATGGGGGCGAGCCAAGTTTGAGTCCGTCACGAAGGCGGGATCTGCCAGTTGCTGTAGAAGAGTGGTGGCCCGGGTTTGGAGCCCGTGGTCAAGGGTGGTTTCCACGGTAAGGTCCAAATGGTCCAGGGAATACAGACTTGGAACGCCCAATAACTTTTGTAAGTAGACACGGATGAAATTTTCTGCCTTTTGGTCCTGAAATAAGGTGTCGCTCGAAGTGGTTGATGGTGGTGGAGCAAAGACCAAGGGATAGATGAGTGCGAGGTCTCGCAAGGCAGGTGAGAGGATGCCGGCGTCAGTCAGGAGGCGAAGATAGGTATTTGTTTTTTCATTCAGGGCATCAATATGTGTCAGGTAATAGGAGGGACGTCTGAGGGCCAGAAGAAGACTGACTCCCTTTTTATATGTGGCAGCGGCCAGGGCCATTTTTTCAAAAGAAGCCGGGTCAGCATCAGCCAGGACCTGGTGAAACCTGTCCAGGTCCATGTGATACCAGGCCCATAGTCCATCACCGAATCCATGGATTTCGCCGGCCCCTGGAAAAGCGCCGAGCGGGAATGAATTCATATAATCCACGACCAAATGTTTTTGAGCTTCTTGAGTATGTGCGTCCTCGTGATAAATCCGGAGGCTGGCCGCCGTCACCTGTTTGGCTTTTTCTAGAAGTGAGGAGGTTTGGCCTCCAGGAGAATGCCGGAATTTTTCCAATTGGGTGGCCAATGTACTCCCGCCGGGAACGTTTTGGTCGTTTTTCACCAATCGAATGCCTTGGGTGAGGAGTGCTTGCCCTAACCGGTCCCATTCAAGTGCCGGATTGGCATAGGGACAGCAGGGATCGAGTAATTCCCGATTTTCAATGAACAGAAGGGTTTGAACCAACAGAGGGGGAATCGCTTCAAAATTAGGAAAGACTCGATTGGGGTCTGCATGGTGAAACAGGACTTGACCGGGGCCATTGACAATATGTAAGCCGACTTGAGCCTTTTCCCGATAGATGGGAGGAATTCCGAGACTGGTGATGGTCGTGAGTTCAGGCGAAGGATGCGCTTGTGCCTGAATGATGAATCCTTTGTTTTGAAGCTTCGACAGGATAACGGGGAGTCGGGTATATCCGCGTCGTTCGTCTAACGGGCCTGTTGATGGAAACACTGTGCGTGGAGAGGGTCCGGGTTTTACCTGGTACGTCAGGTGAGTGGAAAGGGTATGAAACACATGGGCCTGTAGCCAGGAAGTGTTGAGTTCAAACATCGTCCAGCCCGAAATGGTCAACGCGGCGAGGATAACAATATGTGGGGTTTGGTAGGGCGGGCGTAGTATTTCAAGGATCCGGCCCAGTGTGCGCCATTTTTGGATTTGCTGTGAATTGCCGGGAGTGCTTTCGGCGCCCACCCAGGGGTGGGCAGGGGGGAAAGTCTGAGGCTTCCGAGATTGAGAAAGAGAAGCCAGATAAGTAGCGGGTTTACGAAAAAGCCCGGTCTGTATGTTGGAGAGTATTGACATCTGAGAATAGAACGCAATCCATCCTATCCAAGCGTTTCTCAATACAAGTGTGCAAAAAATATACGAACACTTCAGAAACTTCATAATTTTACAGAGTGGGCAGGATGGCGGAAAGAGCAGCTGGCCTTGATTGAAAAAAGTGAATTGAGGAGCCAAGTTAGCCAATGTTGGTAGAAGTGGGCTTGAAAAGTTGTGAGCCGGGTTGCCTTCAGCCGTGGTTGGATGTGTTTGTCCAACCAGGACAAGTTGTCCGGATTCTGAAGTTGAGTTGTGAGGAGAAGCTGGTGGGTGGTGAAGAGAAAAGACGTCCTTTCGGAGAAGAGGAAGTAGTTGTCATATTGTATGCAATATGGGGATGCTTGAATACCCAATCTGCGGGGAGACAATCCGTGTTTGTGTGACTGCGAGGAAGGCATCAGGGTCTCAGGTTTGAGGGAAGGAATGCACATAGGAGGTTTAGAGCGACCGCATCATGCCGTCAGGATGGAGGAAGTGGGCAATAACCTGTTTGGGGGACTGTGTGAGGAGTGGGGCGGAAACTGTTGGCCTGAACCCTTTGAGGGAACCTCAGGTAGAAAAAGGGATGACCCACGGATATTCCGTGGGTCAGGAGATTAACATGGAAAAGGGGAAACCTATCCGACGAGTTCTGCGACTGGTTTCTGTAAAGACCGGTGGGTGTGCTTTCGGAATTTTGTCCATTTGCGGGTAGAAGAAGGCACTGGCTCCAGGGTCGGCTGAGTAGGGGGTGCTAGTGCGGGTTGGCTTTCCCCTCCAAGGGTTTCTTCCACTCGTTGTAATTCCTTGAGACGAGCCTGGTGCTGTTCCAATTCCCAGGCCACAGCTTTTGAGAGTTGCGCCACCTGTCTTCGCAATTGATTCATGGCGCGTTCATGCTGCAGTAACTCGCTCTTGCGAGCCACGCTGACGTACCGGCTATCCACATACATCATCTGTCCATCCCTCCTTGCGTTGAAGGCCTTCGTGTTGAGGTGGCCTATTGGCTTTTAGGAAAAGCAAGCTTGTTGCCAGATTCTATTCCTTCGACCGACTGACATGTAAGGTCTTGATGTCTCATCAAATTTTGATAGCCTGATCTGCAGGAGGTGTGTGACCCAATTCGGAGATGGGTGAAAACGGTCAATATTTTTGACCATTGGCTTGATACATTTCATGCATTTTTCAAAATCAAAAGAAGTTTGACGATATCTGATATAGAACGCCCATAACATGGGAAAGGTTTTCGACAGAATGATCTTTTGTGCGGTTTTCTCTCCTTATCCATTCGGGCGTTTTTTGTTGGATGCCGCGCATTGCAGGTCATTCGTTGAATCTTTTCCCTGTATTGTTGCTTTTTATGTTATCTCGTCATTATATGTTTCCGAATGCACATTTTCTTTAGACCGACTTTCCGTCTGAGCCAGGTATAATTCGTGGTCAGGTGAAATTGTGATTATGATCTCAAAAATATCAAGCAGCCTTTAGAATAATGATGAAAATCCGAATGGTTATAAAACCCGTTGAACTTAAGCTGCCCATAGACTGTGATTGAATATCAAATCACATAATCAGTCACCATAAGGTTGTTATGCTCACAAAAAAGGTATCTCCAAAAATTTTCCGGGACCGATTGCTGGATATAATGGCGAAAAAGCATCATTGGGCCTGGTCGTATTTTTCCGGTCCGACTCTGACTAAAACGCAACTAAAGATTCATTTCCAACAGGAATATGCTGTGTATGTTCGTGACTTTCCGGTATTTCTGGCGCGTATCCATGGAAAGAACCCGCCCTTGGAAGTCAGGCGAATGCTGGCAGAAAATATTTATGAAGAAGATACCGGCAAGCTGTCATTGGGGACTTCACATCCGGAACTCTTTATGAAAATGATGAAGGGCTTAGGATTTCGCCCGGGTGAGTTTGAGAAGATTCAGTTGTTGCCTGCGACCCGGCGTTACCGTATGTGGTTGGATCGGATTTCCGATAGTTCCGATTGGGTGTTGGGAGCAGCCGTCTTGACGATATTTGTTGAAGGCAGTGTGCATGATCGTCAGGAACTCCTCCATCCCGCCAAATCAAAACCCCTTCGGCATATTCACGAAAAGATTACTCAGCATCCACTGGTGCAGTATCAGGGAGTTTCTCCTAAGGCGATGGATCTCATCCGAGCGCATCAAATGGTGGAGGCCGGTCATCGCCACGATGCCTATGCGATGGTCGTGAATTATGCCAAAGAGACCTCACAGCAGGAATCCGTTCTCAAGGTTATGGAGAAGAGCCTACAGATTTGGCTTCGATATCGTGATGCTGTGGCACGTGCCTGTGGCTTGAAGCCGGAGTGACGGTTCTTTCAAAAAGAAGGTGATTGTAGGCAATCATCGTCCATGTAATCCAGGAGCTTCTGGACTCCACGCTTCTCATTTCTCTTCTGGTTTTTGTCGGGATGGCTGTGGGATTGGGCAGGTTGTTCGGTGGATTTCGACAAGGACCTTCGCAAGAAGAAATTTTCAAGCAACAATTATGGATCGATACATACGTATCGATTTCCTGCCTTGGTTTCCAATACCGTCACCGATACCTATCCGCACATAACTGAGCCTCAAGTGAAATCCGTGTTGAAAGGGTTGCTGGAAAATTTTTCACATTTGCCGTGAAGCGGGACCTGTAATAATTGCGATGCCCTCTCAAGTGGTGGATGTGGCCTGGCATGAATTCATTCTTTCCACCCGTGATGATCAAGAGGTTTGCCAAAAAGCCTTTGGCCGGTTTCTCCACCATACCCCTGCTGAGGCTATGCAACAGACAGGGAAGGGTCCGGATGGTATCAGGCGGGCTTGGCGATTGCCTGTGGGCGGGAGGGCCTTTCTCCCAAAATCCCTAGTCGACTGCCTTTGTTATTTGCCTTAGATGCAGACCTGGATATCCCCAAGGGCTTCAAATACAGCTTGGATTGTAAGAGGCCGGGGAGCCATCCCTATTGCGGAAGTCAGATAGGCTGCTCAGGAGGGAGCTGCGGTACGAGTGATTCTGGCAGCGGTTCCACCTCCCACAGTGATTCTAGTGGGGATCGTTCCGGGTCCGGTTGTGGTTCGAGTTGTGGCGGTGGCTGCGGCGGGGATTAAAGAATCAAAAGGAAATTCTCAAGATTAGGAAATTGAAATTAAACGAGAGAAGGATGGGGAATGGGGCTGACGTCGACAGAGACGTCGAGAGTGTGTTGTCCTCCACCCACCATAAAGCCGTTGATCGGGCTCACATCCCCATAGTCCCGTCCCCAGGCTAACGTAATGTGTTCATCGCCGGGAGTGAGATTGTTGGTGGGATCAAAATCCACCCATCCAAGATCCGGACTCCATGTGGATATCCAGGCATGTGAGGCGTCGGCTCCGACCAGCTTTTCCTTTCCTTCAGGCGGGTGCGTTAAGAGGTAGCCGCTGATATAGCGAGCTGGCAAACCAAGACTGCGCAATGCGGCAATTTCCAGATGAGCAAAATCCTGACACACGCCTTTCCGTGAGGCCAGCACGTCTTTGACCGGTGTGGAGACTTCGGTGACTCCCCCTTCATATGTGAACTCCCGAAAAATCAGGCTGGTTAAGTCCATTACACCGGCCAGAAGTGGACGGCCTGGCGGAAAACACTCACGAACAAAATCGTAAGTGGCATCGTCAATCGTGATGTAGGGAGAGTCATACATAAATTGGTGGGCTTCCAGATTCGGGGAATCGGTACGTGTCTGCAGTTGTTGAACGAGTTGATCCCATGGCGGACTTTGGTCCATCTGTAGCGGATCCGGTTTTGTGATATCCACCAAGGTTTTAGCCTCGACAATCAATTGGGGATGGGGGGTTTGGATGGTCAAATGGGTAATGGGATTTCCAAAATAATCTTCTCCTTCAGAACGGACCGAGGGTGTGGGGTTAAAAATCACGTTGGATCGTAGGCAATGTTGGCGGGGGTGAGATCGGGGGGTGAGCCGCAACACATGATGAGAAATTGCAACCGGCTGGCTATATGTGAAGGTCGTCCGGTGCGTGACCTGATAGATCACGGGATGCCCTCAAGCCATTGAGGACCGGAAATTCGTTGCGCGAAGGAATGACTAAAATAGGTATGGGCCACGATGTCTGATAATTGATGAACTCCCTGATCTAATTGTTTCACCAGTTGCTCTAGATTGGCTCGAACCTTGGATTTTTTTGTGAACTCTGCCAGCTGAATCATGTCTGCCAGGCGAATGTCCGTACAGATGCGGGTGGTAATCCGCTGAGCCGGCTCGAGAGAGGCCGAGGTTTCCTCTCGCGGTAGGGCGGCAATGTGCGCGTCAAACGTGAGTAATTGAAAAATGACCGATCGGGGGTTCGTTTCGTCAGCTAACAACAAATCCAGGACGGCCGCCAGTTTAGCTTCGGCCTTGTACCGGGTGCGGTAGGTAATGGACCCGTCGGCTAATTCCAGGAGCAGGCTCAACGCGCCCGTGGTTTCAGGTGTGCCACGGGTGGCTAAATGCCGAATCAGTTTTGACAAATGTCGCACCCGTTCCAGGCGCCGCCCCATTTCCAAAAACCGCCAGGCGTAACTGCGCGTCATGTTTTCCATAACCATCCCGTTCAGCGCGGCCAGATGCTGGATCATCCGGCTCAGAAGCCGAATGGCATCATCAATGCTTTGTCCCTTCGTTTGAGCCCATTCTTTGGGAATGCTGGACAGTTCGACCAAAATATTCCAGGTGTCCAGAGAGAGTCGATGGCGGACCAATTCCGCGGTGCGTCGAACATTCTGGATGACCTTGGCCAGGCCGTCTGGTGAATCCGGATCGAACAGAATTGTTCGGAGTTCCGCCTCGACGGCATCTCCTCCTCCTTCCACGGCCCGTTTTGCCCGACGGGGAGACAAATGTTCCTGCATGACCAGCAGGGAGACCAACCGTTGAAGCGTCTGGGGATCATCGCCGAGGTCGGCTTCTCCGCTCATGCGGGAAAACAAGCTACGCAACAATCGGATCGCCCCTTCCGCGCGTTCGGCATACCGTCCGAGCCAGAAGAGATTATCTGCGGCCCGGCTGGGAAGATCACGCCCTCCGCGCCGCAACTGAACGGTGTGGTGGGGAGGAACAACGGCCTTCTGAAGATCGAGAACCTCATTCCATTTGACCCAGGTGTCTTTGCTGAAATCGCCCGGTTCATGCCAATGACCGCGAGGGTCGGATCGAACCGATACGCGGGCTAGTCCGCCCGGCATGACGGTATAGCCGTCCTTCGTGGCGGTCAAATACACGCGCAAGGTCATGGGGGCGGGTCGCAATTGATCCTGGTCGGTCCAGAAGGGCGTGGTGGAAGGCGAGACGATTTCCCGTCCCACGTATTCATGACCTCGTCGCGTAATCGCCTGGGTGAGGGCGGTTTGTTCCTGGCTGGTCAGGTCAGGTCCGAACGAGGATAAGCGGCGGTGGCTGAGCCCACGTTTAGGTACCAACACCTGACGAATCAACAAACGATGCATATTCTGCAGGACGTATTCCCGTTCCTTTGGCTGTCCGCACCACCAGGTGGCCACGCTGGGAATGTGAAGTCCTTCACTAAAAAAGAATCGGCATAAGGTTGGTAAAAAGCTTAACAGGACTTCACTGTCCACCAGTCCGCTGCCGAGCGCATTGGCCATAGTGACATGCCCGGCCCGAATCGATTGCAACAGGCCGGGAATGCCCAACGTGGATTCGGTGGTCAATTCCAGTGGATCGCACAAGTCTGAATAAATGCGCCGTAAAACCAGATCAACGGGTTTTAAACCGTCGACAGTTTTCAGAAAGAGCCGGTCATCTCGAACGGTCATATCCGATCCCTCCACGACGGGATAGCCCAGGTAGCGTGAGAGATAGGCATGTTCAAAGTAGGTGGCGTTTTGCGGACCCGGCGAAAGCACGACGGCCAAGGGATCGTCTCGTTGGGAAAACCGCAGAAAATGTTCGTTAAAGGATTGAAAAAATGATGAAAGCCGCTGGACATGTGTATCGTCAAACAGATTGGGTAAGGCCCGTGAGACGATGATCCGATTTTCCAAAGCAAACCCCGCGCCGGTGGGGGCTTCCGTGCGATCTCGCAAAACCCACCATTGCCCGTCTGGCGCTCGTGCCACGTCGAAGGCGAGGAAATGTAAATGCGTGCCTCCGGCGACCGGCACGCCATGGCAGGGCTGCAAAAACTGGGGATTCCCGAAGACCACGGCAGGCGGCAAGGCACCGTTTTTCAGCAACTGTTGCGGGCCGTACAAATCACTCAAAATGTGGTTGAGCAGACGAGCCCGTTGAATCAAACCCGTTTCCAGTTGTTGCCATTCTTCTTGACTGATCAGCAGGGGGAATAAATCCAACTGCCACGGTCTATCCGTTTGTTGGCCGTTCTTCCCGGCCAAATAAGTTACCCCGTCATCTTTCAGAAGACGGAGCGCAGTCTCGTGGGCTTTCTGCCGATGGCTCTCTTCCAGAGTGGAAAAATTTTTCAGGAAGTCCTGCCAATGTGGCCGGACCGACCCATCCGGCGCGATGAGCTCATCAAAGGTATCGGGTTGAGGCTGATACATGGGCCCTGCGAACGGAAGGTATTCCGGCGATTCAGGAGAAGGAGAAGCCGTCTGGCGATTCATCAAAAGAGATCTCGCTTGCTCAAACTTGCCATTACCTTACCGCAGGGATCGCTCACTGTCTACTGACGGGTCAGGTTGGCCATCGAAGGTCCAACGTGCAGGGAAATTCGGGACGGGAACGGTCTTTGGGTTCGGGATAAGGGCCGGCCGTATGTCCGAAGGGTTGAAATCTGGCCAACCGACGGCTTTCGGCTTCATAGGCATTCACGGGGAATTGTTCGAAATTTCGTCCACCCGGATGTGCGACATGATACGTGCATCCAGCCACAGCCCGTCCGGTCCATCGGTCATAAATATCGAAGGTCAGGGGAGCATCGATCCCGATGGTCGGATGCAGACTAGCTGCTGGCTGCCAGGCGCGGTAGCGTACGCCTCCAACCGCTTCCCCTTGCCGTCCGGTGGGGATAAGAGGAACCCGTTTCCCGTTACACACCACCATATGCCGGTGTTCGGTCTCTCCTGAAAGTTTGATCTGTAAACGCTCCACCGAGGAGTCCACATACCGGACCGTGCCACCTGGGGCGCCTTCTTCTCCCATGACATGCCAGGGCTCAAGAGCTTGACGCACTTCAAGGACCAGACTTCCCGATGTAATGGAACCGTACTGGGGGAATCGAAACTCCAGATGAGGGGCGAACCAGTCTTCTTGTAAGGCATAGCCGGCGCGGTTCATTTCTTGAATCACCTCGTGAAGGTCTTGTTCCAAAAAATGAGGCAGCATAAATCGGTCATGTAGTTGTGTGCCCCATCGAGCAAGAGTGCCCGGATCGGGATCTTTCCAAAAGCGTGAGATCAAGGCCAGTAGAAAGACCTGTTGGACCAAACTCATGCGTTCGTGCGGCGGCATCTCAAAGGCTCGAAATTCCACGAGACCCAGTCGGCCGGTGGGACCGTCGGGAGAATAGAGTTTGTCAATGCAAATTTCCGTGCGATGGGTGTTGCCGGAGACGTCGATCAACAGATTGCGAAAAATCCGATCGACCAGCCATGGTGGAGGGGGCGGCCCGTTGTGCGGGAACGGCACCTGTGCAAAGCCCAGTTCCAGTTCATAAAGGGAGTCATGGCGGGCTTCATCGATACGCGGGGCCTGACTGGTTGGACCGATGAACAGGCCCGAGAAAACATAGGAGAGGGACGGGTGCCGTTGCCAATAGGCAATCAGACTGCGTAACAAATCTGGTCGCCGTAGGAATGGGCTGTCTGCCGGAGTTTTTCCACCAAGCACCACGTGGTTGCCTCCACCCGTTCCGGTATGGCGTCCATCCAGCATGAATTTTTCAGTGCCCAATCGACAGAGCCGGGCTTCTTCGTAGATGCCGGTGGTGATGGTGACCATGTCGGACCAATTGCGGGCTGGATGGATGTTGACTTCCAGGACCCCGGGGTCTGGGGTCACTTTCAAGACGTTGATCCGTGGATCATACGGAGGGGTGTATCCTTCTAAATGAATAGGCTGGTTCAATTCCGCCGCCGTGTCCTGGATAGCCGACACCAGGTCAAGATAATCTTCGACCGATTCCACGGGAGGCATAAACACCCAGAGTTGTCCCTTCCGGGATTCAACCGCCAAAGCGGCTCGGACGGCCCGCTTGGTGCCGGAGCCTGTGACTTGCCCCCGTACGAGTTGAGGCTGGTCAGGCTGGTGTTCTTGTCCACCTTGACTCCGAAGAAAGGGTTGCCGGTGAGGATCAATATCGGGAAGTGGACCACGCTCTTCGAAGGGATCGGTGGGAATGATATAGGGGTATTCCCCGGGTGCAAGGACCGGAAGGGAAGGTAGAGGTAATCGAAATCCAATAGGCGAATCGCCGGGCAATAAAAATAAATGCTTGGTTCGGGTGGACCAGGGTTCGCTCATCCACCGTCGTTTGCCGTCGCGGGCATTCCAGCGTTGGAGGGGAAGCACGTAGCCTGCCGGGGTTCCTAGGCCTTGTTCAAAGACTTTGGCCAGACGGGCTCTGGCCATGGGATCATCGAGGTTATTGGTGGCCGGGTCGATGTTTTCCGGCAGTTTGCGTTCCTGCCCGATGAAATGCCATGGGTCTTCATAGACTTGATAAATGGTCTCCGCACCCACGTCCACACGCCGGGCAATTCCCTGAATGAATCGTTGAGCGTCTTCGGGAGTGGTTTCCGAAGTCGGCTTCTCCTCGGGAATCAGGTGGTCATTCTCCCAGATCGGGTTGCCTTCCTCGCGCCAGTAGAGCGCAAGCGCCCATCGTGGCAATTGTTCGCCGGGATACCATTTCCCTTGCCCAAAATGCAGAAGCGCGCCAGGGGCAAAGCGTTGACGAAGGCGTTTAATCAGCGTGGCGGCTAATTGCTGTTTGTTGGGGCCCACGGCTTCCGTGTTCCACTCGGGCGCATCGGGATAGTCAATGGAGACAAAAGTGGGTTCCCCTCCGATCGTGACTCGGACATCGTGCTCGACCAATTCGGCGTTCACCCGTTGTCCGAATTGATCAATCGCGTGCCACTGCTCGTCGGTATAGGGTTTGGTGACGCGCGGCGATTCCAAAATGCGGGTGACCGACATGTCATGAGAAAAAGCGGTTTCGCAGAATTCGATGGGTCCGCTAATAGGTGCGGCTGTCAAAGGATGCGGAGTGCAGGCTAATGGAATGTGCCCCTCTCCGGCGAGTAGGCCGGATGTGGGATCGAAACCCACCCATCCCGCGCCTGGCAGATAAGCCTCCACCCAGGCATGCAAATCGGTGAAGTCCCGATCGGTGCCTGACGGTCCGTCCAACGATTTCACATCGGCCACGAGCTGGATCAAATACCCGGACACAAACCGGCTGGCAATGCCCAAATGTCGAAGGATTTGCACCAGGAGCCAGCTGGTATCGCGGCAAGAGCCTCGACCCAGGGACAAGGTTTCATCCGGTGTTTGCACGCCGGGTTCCATGCGGATGACATAGGCGATGCGCTCTTGCAATTGCCGGTTGAGGCCTACGAGATAGGGAATGGTGGGATCCTGGCGAGGGCGTTCAAGTTGGTTCAGCCATTCCTGGAGACGGGGACCGGGGGTGTCCGTGGCCAGATAGGGAAGCAGGTCATGTTTGAGGAGGGGCTCATAGTCAAAGGGAAGCGTTTCGGCATCAGGCTCCAAAAAAAAGTCGAAGGGGTTATAGATGACCATGTCGGCCACCAGATCGACCTCGATGTGAAACTCACGAATCTTTTCAGGGTAGACGATCCGTGCGAGGTAATTGCCGTGGGGATCCTGTTGCCAGTTCAGGAAATAGCCTGTGGGCTCGATTTTGAGGGCGTAACTCAGAATGGGCGTGCGGCTATGGGGCGCCGGCCGTAACCGGATGACCTGGGGACCCATTTGGACTAACCGGTCATAGCGATAATGCGTGTGATGATTGAGCGCGACGTGGAGCGCCATTACGAATCGATCCTCGACAGATGTGAAGAAAATTGAGACATGAACGAAAATATGAAATTTCAAAAAACTTGCGGCCAATCTTAGCATTGCT
>Ga0209536_100010760_pt1 | contig 13456 bp, 13 predicted proteins | sample DeeMarSeWOR28_12_FD_187461 | JGI IMG/M metagenome (GOLD analysis project Ga0209536, IMG submission 187461) | Marine sediment microbial communities from White Oak River estuary, North Carolina - WOR-2-8_12 (SPAdes) (version 2) | ecosystem: Environmental > Aquatic > Marine > Intertidal zone >...
TGTCAAAATCAAAAGCGTCCACATACACTACGCGATGTCTGCATACTATAGGCCTTAGATTTATCAACTGGACGCACTCTTTGGGCACCTCAACGTCATAATCCATAACGATACCCTGCCTAGGTGGAAACAGACAAAAGCCGCGGACCACAGGTATATTCTGCTCATCTAATACGGATTTGTCAAAGACGAAGGGCGTGCCGCAGGGCCATTGATCGTAATCGGTAGTCAGGATAGCGTGCTGTAGATTGAGATATGGACGCTCTCCAAACATGGCCCGGTCTTTTAGACGTAGTATAACAGTATTATCCAAGAGCATATCCTCCCGTGGCAGGTACCCGAAGCCGAAATTTATGCATCGTCTTATCCCACAGATTAAATGCGATGCCACTGTCTTGCATCAGCTCTATCTCGACTGGTTGGCCCAAATAATCTTGTATAGGCTGTAAAGATCTGGTGATAATATGTTCACGAGTAGCAAAGAATACCACGTTTATCTTAGGATAGTATAATATCCTTACAGGTAGATGGTTCCTAAACACATAAAGGTTATAGATCTTTCTTGCGTTAAACATACCACAAGCATAACCACCCTCTATGTATTGGCTCATCTTTTGGATGGATCGAACTGTCTTTTCATCCCACCTGTCTGCGAAGTATTTTACTAGCTGAAAAATAGCTTCGGTATCAACCTCAGCTATACGCTTTAGCTTAGTAAAATTGGTGTATATCTGCCTATCCCATACACCACCGTTATGTACACCTACAATATTATCTACTACTACTGGATGGTTATTGTAGTTGTTATCAGCAGAGCCTTGTGTTGGGGTTCGAGCATGGCCTATGACAGCGGTAAGTGGATCACCTTTCTGGGCGTCTTTGCCTATAGGTAAGTGCTTCGCCATAAACTCTTTATATTCCGGCAGTTTGGGCAGATCGCCACCACGCACAGGCCTTCTTAAAACGCCTAGGCTTCTACGGTGTAAAGTGGCTACGCCTGATGCTCGTATTCCGCCAGCTTCACTTTCTTTTAGCAGGTTATTTATTATGCCGACTACGGCAGCCTTTTTATCTAATGTGTGACCTCTAAAGAAACCGATTCCGAATATACAGCACATTATATAACTCCCATTGTTCCGACTCTGTCCAGCCAAACCATTTCGCCGTCGTCTTTCTTGGCTTTAATATAGTGAGCGATTTTATCCTCAACCGTATCATCGTCAGGATCTATGTTCAGATCTTTGTCTTCCCTTAGGATTAGGCCGACTTCCTTAATCCACTCATTTTCGTCTTCGCACCTGTCAACGTATCTAAGGTCGATGATCTCGCCTATCTTACCGGTGAACATATCCTCTTTGGACATTTCCACAACTAAGGATTCTTCGATATGCTGCCAAGTCTCCCCGTCACATCTTCTTAATGCGCAAGGTCGCTCGGCCAGCTTCTCAAGGATTTCATAAGACGGGCCCAGCTTCATCAGGATATGCTTGACTTGGGATATGAGATCGAATGATTCTGCGATGAGTATCTCGAAATGCCTGTGCAGGTTTCGAGTATCTGCAAATCGGTCGCCATCTCCGTAGCCTTTCATATTGTTGAGCATGGCGTTCTTTATTACTACTGCCTGTTCCATCCACTCTTTGTCTCCGACTTCCACTATGCCGTAGCGTGATATTTCCACAGCCTTTATCATCATAGCATAATACAGGCAAGCGAAAGCAGCTACTGCGCTTGGAGACAGCAGACAATCCATAGCCCGCATCTCAACATGAAGCCTTCTTAAACTGCCATCCTCGTTGAAATTACAGTAATTATAATTTACCCAGCCGTATTTATTGCCGCCGGAGTTCGTAGATACATCATGCATTACTTTATCCATGCTGTTTAGAATGGCAGATATGCCCAGTACGGACACTCGGAATTTTTCCCATCGGGTCATCCGTTTGGGGTTGTCCAAGCCCATTGACATCCAGGTTATCGCATTCTGATAACGCCGGCAGAGCTGGTGAAAGTTAGCCAGTATGATCTCTGGCATATTCTTTTCAAGCTCGCTGATCTGGCTTGGGATACCTGGTCCCGCATCTTTGGGGCTATCGCTCATGTTTCCGCCTGGCACCTTACCATAGTAACTTGCCAGTAGATGAGCATGGATGCTGGTTCTCTCATTGACATACGCATTATTTAACAGGGCTAGATCGATAATCTCTTTGGACATACTGAAGAATTCCCAGAAGTCAACCCTTCTACCTACGGTTATGATCTCTGCACCTTTCTTGCCAAGCAGACTACCGTCTGTAGTGATGCTGTGTACACCATGTTTTGTAATGGTGCCGTAGCTACCAGATGGCTGTAATTGTTTACCCATTCGATCTCGGATTGATTCAGGGTTCTTGGAAGGATCGTACCGATGTTCGCAAGACTTACAATCTACCTCAAAGTTCTTGCACGATACGCATGCGCTCAGAAAGCCTGTGCAAAACAGGCCGAAGCACTCTTTCTTTTTGTAGGATTCACAATCTTTGGATCTAATACATTCTTTCCAACATTCCTCTGCGGCCATGAATTTACACGGACAGGCATTGTTGTCGCCCTTGCATGTACCATTCTTATCCGGCAAGTTGTACTCGAATTCAAGGCCAATCTTTAAAATCTTGGCAAGATGATGCTTCCAATAACGGGCCTCTTCAGCGGAGATGGTCCGCTTAGATGGATGAACGTAGAACGTCCACTTGTCCCGATTGTCTCTGCCCATGGTAGTACCTCCCCCAGTTTTCTTCTACGTTAGGTGAGAAGTTTACATTATTTTCAATAGTGTTAAAATAAGCGTCAATAGATTTGGCACGCCGTCGATAGCCAACCATCTTTTCAACATCCCTACGTATTGCCCCCAACATTCTTGTAGCTGGCGCAATGCTGGGTGAACAGATGGTGCTAAATATCGTCATTGCTGGCGGTAACTTTGGATATATCTTTCGAATGTCCTCGTCCTTAGACATCACATGCAGATCAACAAAACCATCTGTATAATGACGTATCCTACTTGTTATATCTTCCATCACTACTGCACCAAGCGCCATGATACCACGAGCCAACACTGGTGATCTCATCAGAGAAGCTCCAGCGACCCGATATTCCAGCGTACGATTATCTATACGATAGTCGCCTGGCTTTCCGTAAGCCATGTATGGAACTGTTCGCCGGTGAGAGTCGGCATCTTGCTCTGGAATAATCGCTGGAATACCGACGTAATAATCCATTACTTTGACTATTTGATTGGCAATAAAGCGCTTAGGCCAGCCAAGCAACTCTTTAGGCAGGCCATAATGCAGGTGAAAACCGACAGTTAGCTGACGATAGGCTGAAACGGCCGTTATCATCACTGGATTTCCGGTATAACCATAGAATTTACTCCAACCGCCCTTGGCAATCCGCACATCGATAGATTTCCTAGCGTGTTGGATGAGCGTCCATAGATTACTTACCACTACATCTTCGTTGGTGCTGGGCATTGGCCTCAGCTCCAACATTAGACCATCGTAGCCAACCGCATCCCATTTATTGAAAAAGAAGCCGGCGTTGACCACGTTAGCTGTCTCTCGATCTATTAGCAATAGCTCTGGATCGCAGCCTAATGTTATACCGTCAACTAATGTTACATCATACTCATGAGCAGCATCGCCGACCAGCATTTTATAAATCTCACTGGTTACGTACGCCGATAGCGTGTCTTCCTTGGCATCTCGCTCATAAGCTTGTTCTACGGCCAGAGACATTATTGTTCCATCTACTGTCCGCATGTCTAAAAAATCGCCGAGTTCAATTTCCACGAACTCCCTGAAATCCTTCGGAGCTCTAATGACTCGGCGTTCGAATAAGGCATCTGCACCTGTTTTTGCGTCCATCTCTTTGGACGGCTTTATTAATACTCGCATATACTATTCTCCTTACAGCATCAGATTTCCCCCTTATCCATCGTATGGTACCACTTCCAGGCCTAACCTCTGGTAAGCGTTAAACCTGCAGTCATTGTTCTTTGCGTGAAACTGATTCATTAACACGCCTATGTTAGCGTCTAGATAATCGTAAACTACTGCGTCCTCTTTTCCCTCTGCGGTCCTTTGTACTCTTCCGATTAACTGCTCAACTTTACCCTCTGCTCTAAATGGCATAGCTATGAATGCACGGTTGAGAAAAGGAACATCAAAACCTTCACCGAGCAGCGCAAAGGTACAAACAAGCACGGTTATCTCTTTATCATTTAGACGCGCGGCCTGCTCCTGGACGTACTTCTTACTGTAATTTCCCGTCGCCACACCCGTCTTTTCCCAGCCAGTTGATATTAAGTCATACAACATATCAGCATGGACCTTACGATCTGTCAAAACGATGCAGTAATTGCCCCTGACAGCCTCTCTAAGAACGTCGCCAACTATCATGTGATTCCTTCTAGCGTTGTTAACGATGTTTTCTTTGAGTATTTTCTGTATCCTATTGTGATATACTGCCTGGGAATCATAAGTTCGGTATATAACAGTGGGCATAATAACTCCCCCATCAACTTCTACTTCATTGACTGGTATTGTAACGATAGCCGGACCTATACATTGGAACATTAAAGGATCCAGTCTATCGCGACGATATGGTGTAGCAGTTAATCCGTATAGAAAATAGGGATTTAAGGCGCTGACAACTTTAAGAAATGTACTGGCTGGGCAGTGATGGGCCTCATCTAATACTACTAGGCCGAAACGATTTCTCATTTCGTAAAGCTCTTTCATCCTGCGCACAAGGGTTGGTATAAGGCCAACGGTTATAACATCACCTAACTTCCACTTACCATCACCCAATAGGCCTACATCAGATTCTTTTAGAAGAGGAAGAAATTCTCCAATCCTATCCAACGCTTGTATAGCCAGCTGTCTTGTGTGGGTTAGCCACAACGCTGTCTGGCCGAACAGTGGTACCATACTCAAGCCAACGACGGTCTTACCACTTCCAGCTGGGGCCACGAACATGCCTTCATCATAGCTCATCAAAGTAGTGACAGCTTTTTCCTGATATGGTCGGTATTTTATTGAGGAGGAGCCGTAATCTTTATAATTATGGAGAGCCCTTTTGTCTATTATCTTGGGATCATAGTTGCTAACCATTTCCATAAGCTGGCCACGCATGCCTCTTGGTATGCGAATGCTCTCATCCGGCAGTATGTCGAAATTAACTATGTGAGGCTTTATGCCCCAAGTGCTATAACCTCTACGAACAGCCTCATGATATTTAGGGTTGTCCAGCTTCAGAGTTTCCACCAGAGCTTCCTTTACTGTGTCCGGCGGATTCTTGATCCTTATCTTGTTTGATATCGTTATCTCCATGAAGTATCTTCTTTACTGTCTCCTGAAATTTTACGTCTTTACTGATAAAAAACGATGGGTAAGCTTGTACTACAACACGTCTGCGCTTCTTATTAGCTGCGCGTCTTTGCGCCTTTGTCATCTTCTTTCCTGTCTTTACCGGCTGCCGCAATGTGTGCGGACTCTCATGTATTACAGCCCCAGGAAAGGCTCCCATCTGGGAACGAAACATCTCGTAGCAGTTTCTAACTTTTTCACAGGCTATACCTTTGTCGGCGTTGCCGTTTGTACAGATACCAGTTATACAAAATATATTTCTAAACTGCTCTATCGACAGGCTTCTATAAGGCCGGCCCATGGATCTCATGTAGCTAGAGATGTCTTGCAGGTTTTCCCATACAGTGTTTATAAATTCCTGCGGTTCATGCTTAAATAACTCTATGTAGCAAAAGGATGGGTCCTTTTTAGGATCGCACAGACCACATGACAGGCAGAAGATCTCGACAAACTGTTTCTTATTGTATGGACGAGACTTTGCCTGCCTTTTCTTTTTCTTATTCTTACCTTTTCTGGCCATGATTATCGGTCTTTGAACGCCTCCTTAAGCGTGGTTCCATCGTTAAGTTTCCAGAATGCCCAGCCGCTACGCCGGACTCCGCTTACTGCTTCCGCAGCAGCTGATAGTGATTCATATGGCGTGGTGCCAACCAAGTAGCCGCCCTCTTCCACCTCCAGAAATATTGGAAAAGGATACTTTGATGTAACTCCATAGCACATGAGGCCCACTGGCAAACCATCCTTGTTTACGTGGCCAGTAGGGTCTTGGTAAGCGTTAGTAGTTTTCTTATTCTTACCTTTCAGACCCGCAATTATCTTACTCATATGGGCTACCTGTTGTTCCAGGATGTTTATTCTTTCTTCATCTGACAGCCGGCTTTTAGATACGGCCATAGCCATATTCTTATTGCTTACAGCCTGTCCTAGCGCAATAGGATCGTTGGGCATAGTATAATCTCCTTACCCTATGGTTATCTTTTCTGACACTTCAACATAATCATCACAGCCACAATGGGCACATTTAATCACCCGATTTACCTTTACAGAGTGGAATTTCGCATTCGCTATCACTATGGCCTCATTCCCTGATAAAATCTCAAGCTCGGCCGGGATTATGGCAGACACTATGAAACGCTCACCCCCACAGTCTTGACACATCAGACCGCGGCAGTTCTTCAACTGCAACAGATGAGCGACTTCGCGCTCATCCATAGCAGTAGTTATAATACTTATACCATCGAAGGGCTCAAGATCTTTTAATGACATGGCTTTAACCCGGTAGATTCGGCCCGCCTTCCGTCGGCGGCACGTATTTCTTCCTGCCCAGCGTCATCTTTTTAATTGAGAATGCATGTTGGGTGGTCCCACCCTGCTCCCAGGATTTATAATATGTGTTGAGCAGAAGTTCTCGACCATCATCTACATACTGTGCGATGGTGGCAACCTTTTTTGGATCCTGGGTCATGACTGGAACCATCTGTGCCGTCTCTACCCACTGACCGTTGGCATCCAGATCGGCATTTGCGACTTCGATCCACATGAACGCAAGATTTTCACCCTGCACTACGGGCTTTCCGACGACTTTACCCTGGACGGTGCATTCATTTTGTGTGATTCCAAAAAATTTCCTGTTTTCGGGCATAATACAAGCTCCTTTCTTTAGAAGGCCTCAAGTTTTTCGAACTCGAGGTTAGATAAATCTCTATAAGTTGTTGTGGCCTGCAACGCATGAGCTGGCACAGCCACACAGTGACCAGCTTTACCAAGACCATCTGCGCTACAGCCTCCCACATTTTCTGATAGCTCAACAAAGACAAACTCCCCGCTGGCTACTATTGTACCGGTCATGCCTTTTAAGTTTCGACCGTTTACAATAAGATCTTCGGTGATAGTGGCACCTTGATCTTGTATCTCAAAGCATTCCAGTAAGATACTAAGCTGCGTCCAATAACCGGTGGCTTCGTCGACCTCACCTTCGAAATCGTGCCAGTCATAGTCGTACACTGGGCCAACTGTGCTGAGCAGCCCTATGTTTGGATTGTTGCCGTTTTGCACTATTCGTAAGATAGTGGGAGTCAGGCCCTTTGGCGCGATGCCAAGCTTTTCTGCTCTTTCCTTTGCTCTTACCTTCATACCAGTGGCAATAATCACATCGCCTATTTTTATACTAGACATGTCTTACCCTCCGTTTAGCGCTGTCTACCATAGCTTTGTGTGCCTTTCTTGCCTTTAGATTGTAGCCGCCATACCTGCTGGATTTTACCATATTCCTGTGAGCCTCTTCGGTTATCACATTCACATGTTCCGGCGCCATTATCTCATCTATGAATTCGAGCAGCGTTTTACAAGCTTCTCTTTTCTCAGGGTCGCAGATTTCCGCCAACGCATCTTCGTCCATAAAGTCCTCGAGCTTAGTACGTTCAGCGCCAATTCTTCCATCCACGATCATCTTAAAGATCTGGCTTGGGATATCAACTGGCTCAGCATCTAAATGCTCAAGCAGCTTGCAGGCCTCCAACTTAGCTCGACTTGCAAAGTACACTTTATTCTGCTCACGCACTATTCGGTTGATTATATTACTCCAACCTTTTGCCTTAGCATCTCGGTGATACTTAACTAGATCAGATACTCCCAAGGATGCCGCTTTTGCCCGAATAGTATCGCAGATCATCTGAGATGTATCTCGGTCAAATCCATGAGCCACTAGAGTCTCCACGTTGCCCGTGCAAATAGCATCCATGGTTATCGCATGTAAGGATTCTACACCATGCTTTTGTTTAAACACTGTGTTGCCAACTCTGTCGAGAAACACCTCGATCGCTACGTTGACCTCTTGGTTATCGCACACATTCGAGTTTTCCAATATTCTCATGATGTTATAAGCCAGTGCAATTACGGGGCCAGTATGGCTCTTCACACCTGTGGCTCTTTCCACATACAAAGCGTGCTCATCTACAGTGAGATCGGTGAACACATCTATATTATAATCATCCAAACCCAGGTTGTCAACCCTTGGGTGCCCAGCTTTTGCATTTAATTGACAAATAACTTCGTAGCACGTTGGATTAGGGTTCTCCCATTCCGCACGCAGGACAGACTTAGCTTCCGGAGTATGGAAAGAAGCAGGATAAATAACATCGCCATCAAAATCCAGCCCCAAGGAGCAAAGACTATTACCGCTAACCCTAATAGTATACCTCGCCATTTCATCTTGAGTCACCTTTACCTTTTGAGGACGAACAGACATAAATCCCAGACACGGAAACCTCTCTATAAGAACTATATCCTCATTCTTTACACGCAGTATTTCCGCCATACTTTCGTGTATTTCTACAGTGTTAGCAGGCAGCCGATTAGACAAAGTAGCGACCGCCTTAGCAGAGAACGGATATCTAACGGCCATACCCAGTTGTGCTATATCACCACGTTTGCTTCCCAACATATCTGACACCCGATTGAAATAGGCCGCAATGCTTCTAAACAACATTCGGATACTGATATGATTGCTTGGGTCAGCAAGATATCTATGGCACATAATCACAACGTTGTTGACCAAGACACCCACTTCACTTAGACCCAACTTACCATTATCGTGCTGCCAGCAACGCCGCAAGTTAGCCTTTGGCACATATAGTACGTTGGTCACATATCTTTTCTTTACCGATGCCGGTACTTGGGCGTATGGAGACACAGCTGCGCCCTCATACTCAACATTGTCCTTGTCGTCTAGCATGGTCTCATAGGCGACTGGCAACTGAATGAGAAATCCATCAGGAGCAAAGGACTCATCCACTATAGTGTCTTTGATGTGTTCTTCCTCTATTATAGTACCAGAGGATTGATTTACAAACTTTAACTCACCAGCCTGATATAAAGGCGCGTCAGGCCATTCACCACGCTTAGATTTGAGCACGTTAAAGAATTCAACGAGATCGCCGCCACCCTGAGCATAGGACAGTATCTCTTTTAGGATGGGATTGTCCTTTCCAAATCGAGTAGTGAGTGCCCGAAACTCCACATGGGAAAACTTCAAACCAGCCACTCTTAGATCTCGAGTGTTTCTTCGCACAGTGTCGCCTCTTTCCCAAAGCGCATTCTCTACGCTGGCTATTACACCCCAGAATACCTCACCACATACTCCCTCAGATGGGCCATGGTAAGTCTCACAATGCCAAGTACCATCTTCTGGCAAGCCGTGAAGCTTCAACACTTCCTTCACATGGTTAAGATCTACCGAATAATCATCCGGCACTATTACTGGCTTGCTCTCTTCCGCAGTGGTGTTGTTGAGCAGCGCTTCAAGTATTTGACCATAGTTCTTTCTCTTCCAGATGGAACGAGCGGACACAATAACGTCAATCTTGCGCAGATCTCCGGTCCTTGGGTCAACTGCATAGCCCAAGTCCTTCATTCTTATAACGCCCTTATTTCCATGCAGATTGGTTATCTTCACACCATCTCTTAGATAGCGCCGGTACTCAACTATGACATTGAATACTTTGGTAGGAGTACCGCCAACATTCATCTCCGATTCGGCCACCTTAGCCACTCGGGCCCAGTCGCAGCTTACGTCAAACTTCTTGGCAGTACCAACATCTGAGATGGACAGCGTTTGCCATTTGCGTAGCTTCTGTCCTTCTTTTACTCGCAGCACACCAAAACATTGATACCGCTTCTCATAAACGATATATTTATTTTGATGGCGTACGTCCACCATAATTTGATCCTCGAACACATCGGGAATATCGGCGAACAAGGTGAACCAGTTCCAGCCCTTACGAGCTATGCCTTGGTCCATTAACGCTTGCATGGAAGCCGAGCGTATCTTTGGCTCCTCTTTGCCCTTCATACCCAAGGTGGAATATAAATTCCTCTGAGGATTGTGATAACGCATGCCGAAGGGTGTAAGATGTCGAATATCGTACATCAGGGTGTAGTTTTTGTCTGCTAGATTACCATCTGCCAGTCCTATCGGCGTCCATCCACGACTAAAGAACTCACGGCTCTTCTCCACTTGGTAAGCAAGCCTTTCTTCCGGGCTGCGCAGGCTGTTGAATGTAGGATCAACGATGATCAAGCGGCGATTCATTACCCAGCTGTTCAGATAGGTCTCATGCAGCGGCATCCGATTTACCACTTCGTTAATGGCCCTCTGTAAGTTGTACATGATGACGGAGGTGTTTCCATTTTCAAAGGAATAAACTATCTGCTGGATGAACGGCGCCTTCTTAACCATGGCTTCTGGTATGATACCTGTGGGATTGTCGCAGACTATTTTCTGCATTACAGAGACATAGTCTAGTATCATATCATCCTGACGCATGAGATAAGGACATACTGCCCTTCGCACTTCGTTAATCTCGATTAGCAGAACATTGTTCTCTACAAATGGGATGGGAATGTTGAAGGAATGACTTTCGTTTGCCTTGGTGAAAGTAAACCAAAGAGAGTTGTGTTTAATCTCGGTGGTTAGACCTATACCGAAATCAATACCACGTTTGCGGCCTTCCACTTGGGTACGTGATATGAACTGTCCAGCGATACTCCGGCGTAGCAATTCGATCTTTTCTTGTAGATCCATGGTTGTCTCCTTATCCTTTAGGTACTAAAGATAGCATAACATCTCGAACTTTTCTCATTCCAACTGTGGTATCCATAAGCACCGCAGAATTCTCACTTATCGTTAGCAATCCCTCCTTTCTCTCTAATATATTTGGTTCAAAGAAATTCTGCATTAATATATTTAAATAATTGTCAAGCTTTATGCTTCCTCTGGGATCCACATACGATCCCTTATTAGCTAAAGACTTAACGAAATAATCTATGTGTCTTTCTAAACCTTTGTGATGCCCGATAGCATCTAACTTCCTTATGATAGTTATTAAACAAGAGCGATTGGCTACACTTCCAGCAGCCCATTCAAGCAGGTCCTTTTTGGATTTCTTGGAGGTATGAGCATCTGCGATCCACCGCAGCATACCTGCCTTTACATTTATGAGTTTGTGTCTTTTATGGTTGTACCAGTGGCGGCAGTGCATTGCAAATCTGGGGTTTCGCAGCAGGCTTTCTACCCATGCTTGGGCATGAACGAATGGAACACGTTCCATATCCTCAAGCCTATAAGACAGCGCAGGTAAAGCCACAGCAACGGCAGCTCGCTTTTTATTAACGAATTGTACTAAGGCTCTTTCCCAGCAGCCGTCCTTAGATAAAGTTCCGTTGGTTATACCTTCCAATAGCGTTTTGGCGTATTGTTCAGCGTCTGGGGTCTTTGAGACTTCCGAGCAGAAGGCCGGGCACAGTGCCATAATGCCGTAGTATTCACACCGAGGCTTTCTTTCCTTGCCATAACGTGTAAACATTACGTCTAGATATGATGCAGCAAAAAGGGGTGACTCTGGATAGGGTATTAGGGTGAAGCTGTCGCTAGAATTGATCACGTAGCCTATACTGTTGCGCTTGGGACCAATCGTTTTTGATATAGAGCTTGCCAACAGGACTATTCGAGATCCATTTCGGAACATTTAGGTCGCCTCCTGTTATTGTTTGCTTTTCTTCTTCTGACCTTTCTCCTCTGCAAGCTTCCGCACTTCCTCGCGGACGCCCTTGTAATATTCAACGCTCCTTTCCAAAAGCTTATTGTCTTTTGTAAACTCGTACTCATTTGTCTTGTCTTCGGCATCTTCGGGTATAAATTCCCCTTTGTTTGTGAACACTAGAAACTCTGCAGCATTCACCTCTACGTCTAACTTTTTGATGTCAAAGTCAAGATGCACTCTTACCATTGCGCAGGACTTTGCTCGACATTCATCTATAAAAGCTGTCCTAAAATCAGGGTTGGCTAGCTTGACGAGATATTCAGGTGGATCTTCGGCAAAGCGCTCTATGCTTCTTAACACCTGCCTCAGAGGGTTTGCTTGTTCTTCTGGCCATTTCTTATGCTTGCAGCTATCGTTCATTTTCTTAAGCCGCATGGCCATAGCCGCTGCCCAGCCTATAAAATCCATATCTGCCATTTCCATAAGTGAGACGGCCAGCTCCGAGTCTCTTTCCGGCTTTACATAATACTTGCGTGTATCTTGTGGCATCAGCTTCGCAAAGTTGGCGTTGTCGAAATAGAACACGGGAACATATAGATTACCCACATCTAACCGCTCCTTACCGCCTTTACCTCTGCGAATTATAGAAGCTGTCACCTTGGCAAGATTTTGATAGCTGTCATCTAAGCCAGTTATATAACTTACGAAACCAGTTGTTCCTGGCCCAAATGTGTTGTCCTTTAGATCTTCGCTTATCACAAACCTTGCGCCTGCTTCAAATAGACAACTTTCCAGCACTTCTTTAGACATCGGATTAGATCTCCTTGATTGAAATTTCTTCGCTGTCTTCCTGATATATTTCAACATCGTCCGTTCCTACGCTATGCACATAGTGTAACCTATTGGACACAAACAGCTTCTTACTTTTGATATTTATGTCGTTGATCTTCTTTACCGTCATGACAAGTCGATGCCCCGCCAGATCATCAGTAGCACTACAGACCTCTATGAGCGGCTTGCTTTCCTTGGATTCTATTTTGTGGGCAAGTTCTTTGTTTTGTGCTAAAGCATTGAACTCGTCGTCTTTTATAAATCCAAGAAACCGGCCAGTGTACTTGCGCCGATCACCATCACCAAGCTCTATAGTTAGTTCAATAAGCTTCTTCTTGTCAGGCATTTTGCTCCCTTTCTAGTTGTCTTTTTGCAGCCTTAGCCACTTTCGTGCAGGTTTCTATTATATCTTCATCAAGATCTTCCTCATCGATCGACATGCACACGTTAATTTCATGACCATATAGTATGAAGACATCATCTATGTCTACCAAGTTTGCACAGATCTCTGGATCGTTCATGATTTTCTCTATTTCGACTGCCAGCTCTTCCGATGTTTCAGCGCTTGAATCAAACAGATAACCTTCATCAATTTGATCCTCGACTAAAATAAATATAGTCTGACCTTCAAAATCGGATGGTATGGTTCTTGCTGGGGTTAGCAAGCCATGAACTACCCGC
>Ga0209536_100010761_pt1 | contig 13456 bp, 12 predicted proteins | sample DeeMarSeWOR28_12_FD_187461 | JGI IMG/M metagenome (GOLD analysis project Ga0209536, IMG submission 187461) | Marine sediment microbial communities from White Oak River estuary, North Carolina - WOR-2-8_12 (SPAdes) (version 2) | ecosystem: Environmental > Aquatic > Marine > Intertidal zone >...
TGTCAAACCTTCCGCTTTTCGATCGGATTCCTCAAAAGGTACGCAGGATGATACGTGGCCATCAGCTTGGCCCCCCGGTAATCAATCAATTTCCCGCGCAATCTGCCTATCGATTCCGTTGTTCTCAGCAGTGTCTGGGCGCCGAAAGTACCCAGCGCGCATATTACAGTCGGCCTGACTGATTCAATTTGTCGGAAAAGAAACGGTTCGCACGATTCAATCTCATCTGCGGCCGGATTTCTGTTCTCCGGGGGACGGCATTTGAGAATATTGCAGATATAAACCTCTTCCCTTTCCATTTCCATTGCATTGATGATTTTTGTCAGCAACTGGCCGGCGCGACCCACGAACGGCAATCCCTGTTGATCTTCATCGGCTCCAGGTGCCTCACCCACAAACATGAGTTCAGCTTGAGGATTTCCCGCGCCGAATACGATGTTTTTCCGGCCCTGTGACAGCTTGCACCGCTCACAATCCCCGAGGTCGGCTCTAATGGTTTCCAAAGACTCATGGTTCGAATGCACTTGGTCAAACATGGACGTATATTCCATTGATTTAAAGGCCGTTTTGCGAACGGATTTGTGATGCCCAGGGGTTTGCGAACCGGACTTTTCCCGATCCGAAGATTCTGTTTTCCGCTTGGGTTCGATTTTTCGAGCCAAGCGCACTCCCAGGTCTTCGTACAGTTTCAGATGGTCCAAAATTTCTTTGCCCAACAGCTCTTTCTTGTTCACGTCCCAAGTCCCAGTTCATCGAGTATGGATTCGTTGTTGCGCCAGTTTCGAGCCGTTCTTACATGCAAATCCAGATATACCTTACATCCCAGCAACTGTTCAATATCCTTCCGGGCCGCAATTCCCAGGTCACGTAATTGGGATGCCCCCGAACCGAGCACAATTCCCTGTTGGGATTTCTTTTCGACCAGTATCTCCGCCTCAATAATCACCCTTTTCCTGTTCTCTCTCCGGGTTTCATCGAACTTCCTTATCAAAACGGCACATACATAGGGCATCTCTTCGCGAACGCGCTCGAGCAGTTTTTCGCGAATGAATTCCGACGCCAGGAACCGCTCGGATCTATCGGTAATCATCTCGGTCTCGTAAATAGGTTCTCCCTCAGGCAGATAGTGGAAGATTTTATCGAGCAGAAGATCCAGGTTTTCCCCCGACCTTGCAGATACTGGAATAAGTTCAAGAAAGTCGTAAGCCTCTCCATACCGTTTCATTGCAGGGAGCAAGGCGGTTTTGGGAATTCTGTCTATTTTATTGAGAAGCAAAAACGAGGGCATCTTTGCCCGTTTCACGGTCTCGAGCGCAAAGCTTTCGCCCGATCCAAAGGATATGGAGGCATCCACCATCAACAGCACAAGATCCACTCCTTTGAGTCCGCTGTAAACCGCACTCAGCATACGCCGGTTCATGGCGTAGGCCGGCTTGTGAATTCCGGGAGTGTCCAAAAACACAATCTGTCCCCTAGCCTCCGTCACAATCCCAGAAATTCGATGACGAGTCGTTTGCGGTTTTGTGGAAACGATGGAAACTTTCTGCCCCACAAGCGCATTGAGGATCGTAGATTTTCCGGAATTGGGCCTTCCGATAATTACTACAGTACCGCATTTCATAACGCACAGATTACCGGATCAACGATGCAGGGCTCAAGGCCCAAAATGAACGTTGCTGGTTGAAGAGTCATTGGCGTTTGTTGCGTTGGATGTTTTAGCGTGCAACGCGTAACGTTATGGAAGCTATAGACTTTAGAGACAATATAGACGTGAAACCAGGATCAGCTTTTTCGGGATAGGTAGATTTCGTGCGCACGGTCCAGAAGCTTTGCAGCTATGGTATGTTTTGATTGTTGCTTAAGTGTTACGGTTTCCTTATCCCGGCTGATCAGGTGAACGGTGGCGGCATCCGCCCCAAATATACCCTGCGAAACATCATTGGCAACCACGAGATCGAGATTTTTTCCTATGAGCTTTTTTTGCGCATTATCCAGGATATTTTCTGTCTCGGCCGCAAATCCAATTAAAACCTGATGTTTTTTCCCTTTCCCTAGTGTTGCCAGAATATCTTCGGTTCGATCCAGCTTGAGGGTCATGGGACCGGAGGTTTTCTTGAGTTTATGCACGGAAGACTCTTGGGGACGGTAGTCGGCAACCGCGGCGGATTTCACTACAATGTCAATTCCCGAGTAGAGTTCCAGTACTGCATCTTTCATTTGAGCTGCAGAACGGACATGCACGGCCTTCACTCCAGGGGGTACTTCCAATGAAGTAGGGCCAGAGATAAGATAGGTCTCAGCCCCTCTCTGGATTGCCTCCTTTGCTATTGCGTATCCCATCTTGCCCGAACTGCGGTTGGAAAGGAATCGTATGGGATCGAGGTCCTCCACGGTGGGCCCTGCCGTGACCAGAACTTTCAAACCGGACAGGGATCCATTGCGCCGGAGAATATCCAGGCACCTGGCGACGATGGTATCGACGTCGGCCAGCTTTCCTTTTCCCTCCATACCACAGGCCAGCGAACCCGATTCAGGATCGACAAAGTGATTTCCACGGCTCTTCAGGATTTCAACATTAGCCTGAACGGCCGGATGCCTCCACATTTCCACATTCATCGCCGGTGCAATCAACACAGGCGCCGGATTGGAAAGATAGAGGGTGGTAAGAAAATCATCCGCAATACCGTGGGCAAACTTTCCGAGAATATTGGCCGTCGCCGGTACGACGGCGAGCAATTGAATCGACTGCGCAAGGCTGATGTGATGAATATCCCGGTTCATCCCTGTCTGGAACATATCGGTAATGACGTTTTGGGCCGAAAGCGATTCGAAAGTCAGCGTGGTCACAAACTCGGTTGCCGATCGGGTCAGCACAACCTGGACGGAATTCCCCGCCTTTTGCAGCCCTCGCATAACTTCAATAGCCTTATACGCGGCGATACAGCCGGTGACGCCCAAAGCAATCTTCACAATAAACCCCTATTCCTCCTCAGTCGGTTCAACTGCGGGAGGCACCTCGTAACTGAGGAGGTCTTCCTCCAGTTCCCTCATTGCAATAAAGGCCGGTTTTGTGGATTTAGTCTTTATCTTGGGTCGGGCGTTGTTCTGCAACTGCTTGGCCCTTTCGGCCGCAATAATAATGAAGCGATATTTTGATCCAATGCGTTCAGGAAGATTCTGCATCCATTCCTCCAAAAGAAGCTAATATAGATTTAGCCGATTTAGCTCTGGCAGCAAGGCGGCAACGGGCACTCAATATAATAGATTGAAGCTCATGTGTCGCACTGCCAATATCCTCGTTTATAATTAAGTAATCATAGTCCATATAATGATGGATTTCTTTGCGCGCGATCTTAAGTCGCTGTTCGATGACCGATTCATCGTCGAGACTTCGTTTCCGGAGTCTTTCTTTCAAAACTGGGTAGGACGGCGGCAGGATAAAAATCGCAACCGCATCTGTGCGTTTTTCGCGAATAATGCGGGCTCCCTGTATATCAATATCCAGAAGAACGTCATGCCCCTGAATCAAAAGATCGTCCACAAATTTCCGTGATGTACCATAATAGTTTCCATGTACTTCCGCCCATTCCAGCAACTCATCTTTGCGGATAAGAGCCTGAAATTCATCACGGCTGACAAAGAAGTATTCAACGCCGTTGCTTTCTTTGCCACGAGGGGCTCTTGTCGTATAGGAAACAGAAAACCTCAATTGGGGAAATGCCCGCAGAGCGCTTGACGCCAGAGCAGATTTGCCCGCTCCCGACGGTCCGGAAACGATAATCAAGCTGCCGTTCTGGAATTCGTCACTCAACGTTCTGAACCTGCTCCCTTAATTTTTCGATATCGGTCTTTATGGAGATGGCGCGCTGCGCAACCTCCAGATTAGTCGACTTGGACAAAATCGTGTTGGACTCGCGCTGAAGTTCCTGAAGAAGAAAATCGAGCTTTTTCCCCGCCTTCTCCTTTGAGTTCATAAGTGAATAATACTGCGCTATATGACTTTCCAGCCGGGTTACTTCTTCGGATATATCGCATTTATCCGCAATCAGCGCCGCTTCCTGAGCCAGCCGCTGGGGATCGATTCCGCCCTGTATCGTGAGCTGCGCAAGGCGCTCATTAAGTTTATCGAGGCATTCTGCAGCCGAATTGGCGCTCATCTCACGAATGGAGCCTGTACTTTCCTCGATAGCGGCCAGATGCCGCTTCATATCTTCATGGATTGAGGCCCCTTCTTGCTGGCGCATTTGAAGCACTCCGCCGAGCGCTTCCCGGACACTCGATTGAACCAGTTCGGTGATGATGCCCTGATCCTCAACCTGTAATGCATCGCCATTCTTCAGCACTCCGGGCAATCCCAGGAGGGTTTTCAGCTTGAGTGAATCCTGAAACTGGAATTCCTTCTGCAGGTTTCCCGCAGCCTCAATATAGCTCTTTACCAGATCATTGTTGATCAAAAAGGCGGGGGCAACGGCGTTCTGAACCGTCACACTTAAATCCACTCGTCCGCGCTGCAGCGTCCTTCGTACAAGCTTTTGAATTTCACCTTCCAAAAACATATATTCGCGCGAAATTCGGACATGCAAATCCAAAAAACGATGATTAACGGTCCTAATTTCCGCTGTGACAGATATGTCGTCTCTCTGAGCGGATCCCGTCCCATAGCCAGTCATGCTCAGAATCATGCGTACCCCTTTGTAAAAAAATCTTATAACTTTATCGTCTTCTACCCCCTTCGTCAAGGTTAACCATTCATAAACCTCGGTTTACGCGTTTACCGTTCAGGATTGCAGGTTGCATGAGGGATTGGATCGAAAAAACGCCACGGATTTCACAGATTTCACTGAATAAATATTTCAAAAAAATCAGTGTTAATCTGTGAAATGCGTGGCGTTTTTCCCTTTCGAAGAACGGGCTTATGCACTGTTGTTCGAGGGAGAATCTTCGTTTTGGAGGCGGAAGAATTTATAGTAAAGGCCGTTTAGGGCTATCAGGCTATCATGGCTCCCAGACTCCACGATCCTGCCGTGATCCAGCACAAGTATCATATCGGCGTTCCGGATAGTGGACAACCGATGGGCAACTACGAAAGTGGTCCTATTCCGTATGAGGTTGGTAATGGCTTTTTGAACCAGCTTTTCCGATTCAGAATCGAGCGCCGAGGTTGCCTCATCGAGTATCAAGATCGGGGCATTTTTCAGAATGGCACGCGCGATGGATATTCGCTGCCGTTCTCCACCTGAAAGCCTCTGTCCTCTCTCACCAATGACGGTTTCATACTTCAACGGAAATTGCATGACGAAATCATCGGCGAGCGCAGCCCGCGAGGCTTCCAATATTTTTTCATCCGGGGCATCGATGTCGCCATAGGCTATATTGTTGCGAATCGTATCATTAAAGAGAAAGGTCTCCTGGGTCACCAGTGCCATTTGACTTCTCAGAGAACTCTGAGAGTACTCGCGTATATCGATCCCATCGATTAACACAGCACCTGAACTGGGATCGTAAAATCTCGGAATCAAACCGGCCAATGTACTCTTGCCGGCGCCGCTGCTGCCAACGAACGCTACAACGGAATTCCGCTTTACCTTGAGATTTATATCTCTCAGGACCTTTGTTTTCCCGGTCTCATCGACGTAATCAAAGCACACTCTTTTGAATTCAATCGAATCACGAATACCATCCAGAGATCGGGCATCGGGTCGGTCGAGAATTTCGGTATGGGTGTCCAGCAGCTCAATAATTCTCGTAGCCGAAGCCATGGCCCTCTGTATCAAGACATGGATGCGACTGAGCTTGCGGATTGGATCATACATCCGGAAAAGCAGAAATAAGGCCGCACTGAACAATCCCAAGGTCAAGGTGTTTTCGGCGATCCGGGAATGCGCATAATAAAGGAGGGGAATAAAGGCAATCACGCCCAGTATTTCCATAACCGGGGAGTTCACAAACAGAATTGCAACCGCTCTCATATTGCTGCGGAAAAGCCTGGCTGCCGTTTTGTAGAAGGCGCTCTCCTCGTGCTGCTCCATTCCAAACGCCTTGATAATGCGCATTCCCGTAATCGACTGCTGAAGGTGATCATTCAGATTTGCGGCATCTTCTCTTACCTTGCGGCTGACATGTCGGATGCGCTTTCCCATGACGGCTGTTAGTCCAAACGCCAGGGGAGCGATGATCAGGGAGAGGAGCGCCAGCCTCCAGTCAACGGCAAAAACCATAATGGCCAGAGCTACAAGAAGCACTGTCTGGCGGAACAGATCCGCCAGAACATTTGATACAGCCTCTTGCATCTGCTCCACATCGTTGCTCATTCTCGACATAAGTCTTCCCGTCGAATTCAGGGAAAAAAAACGCATCGATTGCTCGAGAACATGATCAAAAAGCCGGTTCCGCAGGTCCATAACGACGCTTTGCCCGACATAGGCCAGTATGTAATTGGAATAGTAGACGCACACTCCCTTTAGCAGGGTCAGGATGAGCAGTGTAAACACAAGCTGGGTAATCACACTTCCCGGCATAATCGACAGAATCAGAGATACATACTGCTGCACAATGCTAAGGGCCTGCTCCTGCCCGTTTGCGCTGCCCGATCCCGGAACCAGAACATCATCAAAGAGCGGAATCATCATTGTTGGAGCCGTCGAGTCAAAGGCCCCAACAAAAAGCAACAGCAGAAGCGCTAAAGCCAGCCTCCCTCTGTAGGGTCGGATGAACTGATAGATTCTTTGAAAATCGCTCATGAGAATTACACCCAGGGATCTTGATGATATCCGGAATCAGGATTATGCCTGATCTGTGATCTGGAGGCCAGCCCGCATTTCTCGCAATCCGGCGTTGCAGGTGATAGATGACAGAATGCAGACTGCTTCGAAAATTACGTCGCACGTCTTTAGCGTCTCACGTCCCTAACGTCCCAAGTCGCAGGTCTAAAAAAGACTGTGACTTGTGACCTGAGACCCATAATCGGCATTTTCCTGCGCACGAATGTGCGCCTGTCACAGGGTGCGCCGTAGCTTGTCAAGGCGAAGGCGAATGGAAGAATATTCCTATGCTTCGATTCTCGGGTGATAAAAATTTGCCGATGGGTGTCTTTTATGTGGGGAAAAACAGCCGCAGATTTTGTCCTTGGACAGCAAGGATCTTATTTAAAATCTGCGGCTACTTAAAAGATGAACTTAATTTTTTACCCTAATTATCGGTTTCGGCGTGCTGCGCCGGAGGATCCTCCGTTTGAGCGCATTTGCGCACCGCCGCTGGAACGTCCAGAGGAAACCCCTCCGCTTGATCGGGTAGATGGACTCGAGCTCCTGCCGCTGAATCCCCCGCTCGATCCAGCGGATGGTGTTGAGCTTCTTCCGCTGAAAATTCCACTTGACCGGCTCGGGCTTGCTGTACTCTGCCCGCTTAAGCTCCCGCTCGATCGACTTGCGCTGCCCATACTCCTAACGTTGGAGCTTCCGCTGGACCGGGTTGAAGGAGCTATGATTCTTCCGCTAACGGTTCCGCTGGACTGCGTCCTTGTGGATAGATCATTGCTGTTTCTTGCCGCAGATGAGCTGCTTTGTCTTGGCACACTGAGGTTTCTGTCCTTCCCGGTATCAGGCAATGTTTGGGTACGGGATTGCGTTCTGTTGATGCGTTCAACGGCACTTGTGCTCCGTGTCGGAGAACTGAGCTGTCGACGCGATTCCGTACGCGGCTGAGCCGTAGAACGCGGCTGAACCGTTCTGTTCTGTTGTTGAGGGCTGTTTTCATATCGGCTGCTCGGGGCATTCCGCGAATTGGAGCGGGAATTGCTCTGCGCTCCTGCGGCCGGAACAGTTCGTTCATTTCTTTGGATATCTTCACTTGTGGTGTCACTTGTGGATTGCCTTGAAGCAGTCATCCGGCGTCCGGACTGGGGCGTTAGCTTGTTTTCGGCTTGATTTCCCACGCTCTGATTATCCTGGTTTGTTGCCCTGAACCGGATTTCACGCACCGCCGGATCGGATCGGCTTTGACGCACAGAAAGCGTATTCTCATTACGGTTGAGGTTTCCTCTAGAACGGGCTGAAGAAACCTGGGGATTTGTTATCTGTCTGTATTCACCGCGACCTTCCGCTGGCACCTTCGGATTTGTGCGAACCACTGCAGGCAAGGAATTTGTTCTGGCAGGCTGAATACCCGTCCGATCCGGAGCTCCCTTGTAGCTCGCTGCGGTCGGTTTAAACCCCAAATCGTCTTCTACATAGGAACCTCTGCTCGAGGGTTGCTTTACGTATCCCCGCCTTGTAGCGATACCATCGCTGCGCATGCTTCCATTTCGAAAATGATCGGTCGATACTGTCTGAAAAGCACCGGCATTTTTGTGATGGAAGGCATTTCCGGGCGCCCGTTTGTGTATGGCGCGCATCCGGCTGACCTGGTAGTGATGAACAACCTTGTTATAGTGATAGTGTGTAATATTATAGTAGTCTCCGGGTCCCAACGGGCACCATGAAACCCATCCCGGTCCCCTGTAAAAGGCGACCAGGCCAGGGGACCAGAAGTTAAAGGAGAAAGAGGGCCCCGGGAGCCAGCACCACCCGATACTTACGCTGTGATACCACCGGCCGTAGTGGAAAGGTAGCCATCCCCAGGGCTGGTAGGAAATCCACGTCCAGCCAAAGTATGGTCTGTAGCACCACCTGCCGACTGAATAGGGACTCCAGGACACACTGACAGAGAAGGGCACCCAGGCCATTCCGTAGGATTCCACGTGCATCCATCGGCCATATCGATCCAGATCGGAAATGCCGATGTAGACGCTGCCGGGCAGATGCTTCCTGCTGGCATGCGCCTGCATGTCTGCATTGCGGCGATCATTCCATTCATCCCACGAATCTCGCCCGGCATATCTCACCAGGTCCGTATTCCCGCCCAAAAATATTCTCAATCGCTCTCCGGACCCCACCAGCTGCACAAATTTGTTGTTCGCGGCTTCCAATCGCCCCTTTCTTACTATGGCAGAGGTTTCACCATTATGGTCGACCTCAAAGCGATAGGATCCTCGACGCAGAGTATTGAAAGCCGCAGCCGGAGTATTTATCTCAAATTCGAGGCCACTGGAGACCGTCAGAGCCGTCAATCCAACCATAATACGCAATTGGATGAGGTGCTCGCTCAAAGAAAGGATTTCAAGATCGGTTTCCTCCGCTAAACGGAAAACGGATCCGTCATCGAACTCAATTTCAGCCCTGCCGTCGAGCCCGGTATAAATACGATCTCCCGGTTCGAAAGGAAAGTTAATGCTGGCGGCAGACCAATCGACATCAATAGATCCCTGCACACTCACGTTCCCCTCCAGATAGGAAAGGCGCGCAAGCCGCATGTAGGCATCGTCTGACGCAAGTACGGCACTTGAAAGGCTAACGAGAAGGGTTGCCACAAAAAAGCAGGCTATACGGCGGATCATGGAAGTACCCTCCTTCCAGTAATATCATTATATCCTGTTTCACCTTTTAAGATGAAGCAATTGGCTTAATGTTTCACAAAAACAGGATGTCTCGAATGATAGATTTCCTTAAGTGCTTTCTTTAGTGTCCGTTGGACGGGCTGGTAACGGCGATTTCATTTGCATACGACTTCAGATCCCATGGAATCAGTTCTGAAACAGCCCGAGTGAGGTATTGGTGCACGTCGTGGGTTGTAACAAAGGTTAAGGCTTTCCGGGCTATTTGACGGGCTGCTTCCATCGGCAACGCCTGAATCACCCTGCGAACGGTGGGAATTGATATTGGGGTCATGCTTAGCTGAGTGAAGCCCATTCCCAGAAGGAGAACGGCGAAAAATGGATTGGAAGATATTTCCCCGCAAATTCTTACGGGCTTCTGAAGCTTTTGGGCCACTTCAGATATGCGCGAGAGACACTGCAGCACCGCGGGATGAAGCGGCCGGAAAAGATAGGCGACATTGGGATTCCCCCGGTCAACCGCCAAAACATACTGTATGAGGTCGTTGGTGCCGACACATAAGAAGTCGACCTCTTTGGCAAGAGCCTCCAACGAAAGAACAGCTGCGGGGATTTCTATCATGGCGCCCACCGGAATATCCGCTATGGCCAAATCCTCAGTCTTAAGCAGCTTCGAACGAACAAGGTCAATAAGCTCCCTTCCCTGCCAAACCTCTTCGACCGTGGAGATCATTGGAAAAACAATCTCAATTTTTCCCTCGCAGCTTGCACGCAGAATAGCCTCTATCTGGGTACGGAAAGCTTCCTTGGCGTTCAGACTGAGCCGAATCCCGCGCAATCCCATACTTGGATTCTCAGGATTCATCAGATCGGGACTACGGCTAATTCTCTCTGATCCGGCATCCAGGGTTCGTATGGCTACGGTATGCGGGCGCATCTCTCTGGCCAGCATGCCGTAAACAGCCAGCTGGTCCTCCATTTCTGGAAAACCCTCCGGGTGGCCGAAGAATATAAATTCCGAACGAAACAGGCCGATTCCTTCGGCGCCTGATGCCGTGGCCGCTGTCAACTCATGAGGCAGTTCGGTATTGGCGCGCAGCGAAATGGGGGTGCCATCCTTGGTCGCTGTCCGCCATCCCGATTGAGCAACCGAGGTATCCATGGTTGCCCCAAATGCCTCGATCCTGCCCCGCACTTCCTCAATTCTCCCCGGAGTCGGATTGACGATTACCTGTCCATTATCGGCATCCAACAGGACCGTGTCCCCCGTTTCAACATCCGGCAGAAAATCCCGAACACCCATGACGGCAGGCAAGCGCAATCCACGGCTGACAATTGCGGTATGGGACGTGCGTCCTCCGGACTCGAGAACCAAACCCCGTACTTTTTTGAAGTCCATCGTTGCGAAATTCGAGGGATTAAAATCACGGGAAGTGATGATCAAATTTTCAGGCAAATGCCCCCAGTTAATACGGTGGTCGCCGGAAAGATTCTGCAGGATTCGCTCGGCGACATGTTCAATATCGCTGTGTCTTTCGCGAAAGTATTCATCTTCGAGAGATTTGTAGGCATTCACAAAGACCTCGGTTGCCTGCATTACGGCCCACTCGGCGTTGGCGTTCTGGCGCCGGATGATCTCAAGAATCTCGCTGTTCATAGCGCGGTCTTCAAGAATCAAAAGATGGGCATCCAGAATGATGGCATGTTCGCGCCCCACTTTTTCTTCCATGCGGGATTTCAGGGTTTCGAGCTGTTCTTTGGATACCTCGATGGCCTTTAGGAATCTGCGCTCTTCTTCTGCCGCATTTTCAATGTGCAGTTTGAGGATGAGCCGGCGATGACTGTCCATCTTGAGCACTTGCCCGAGCACTATTCCGGGGGAAACACCGCTTCCCCAGAATATCTTTTCAGGTTTCGAAGCCATTAGTTTTCTTCTCCAAACTTGCTTTCGAAGAGCCGACAGATGGAGTCACCCGCCTCGACCTCATCCTCGCCCTCAATTGAAAAGACCAACCGAGTTCCTTTGGATGCAGCCAGCATCAGAATTCCCAAGATGCTTTTTGAATCGATCTGCTGATTTGCGTCTGCGCGGGATATATATATATCACTGGAAAACCGGGAAGTAAGACGCACCAGCTTCGCGGCGGCTCTGGCGTGTAAACCCAATTTATTAGTTACGAGAACGGACTGTCGGATCATGCCCCCAGAAAATCACTGGCCATAGCGATACTCGAACGCCCCTTGTCTCTAACTATTCGAGCAAGCGAATCCAGCGTATCCTCCTCCTTCTGACCGGCGATCTTGATGATCATCGGCAAATTCACGCCCGTGACCACATCAACTTTTCCAGGATCATGAAAAGACAATGCAATATTCGAGGGCGTCCCGCCGAACATGTCGGTCAGAATCAGCACGCCCTCACCATCTTCAACTTCCGCTATATGCTTTTCGATATCGTTGTGTGCATCGTTTACATCATCATGCCAGCCGATGGAGACTGCTCGAATGTGGGAGATTTCCCCCACAATCATTTCCGCCGCCGCCACAAGTTCACGGCCCAAACTCCCATGTGTTACTACCAACGCCCCGATCATAATATTAGCTGTTGCCCCCGTTTATTTGCTCTCGTCACGATGTCTAATATGTATCGTCCGATTGCGGCTTTTCAGCATTTTGGCGAGTTCCTCAACCACAAATACCGAGCGATGGCGCCCCCCAGTGCAGCCCACCGCTATAGTAAGATAGCTTTTACCCTCCTGAACGTAATGGGGCAGCAGATATTTTAGAAGATCCCCAAGCCGTTTGACAAATTCCTTTGTCTCCGGAAATGACCGCAGATACCGGACCACGGCGCGGTCCCTGCCGCTGAGTGCTTTAATCCTGGGAACAAAGTAAGGATTTGGAAGGAACCTTGCATCAAAAACCAAATCCGCCTCAAGCGGCAGGCCATTTTTATATCCAAAGCTCAACAGACTGACTTTGATCATTGAGGATCTGGCATGCTTGCGGAACTGATCCGTTACCACCGTTTTTATCTCGTGAACCGTGCAGTCGGAAGTATCTATGGTAACGTCCGATATCTCACGCAGCTTGCGCAGGCGCCGGCGTTCCATCCTAATGGCGGATCTGAGATCCCTATCGTCCGATAGGGGGTGAGGCCGGCGGGTTTCGCTGAAACGACGCACTAGAACTTCATCACGGGCTTCGAGGTAAAGGACAAAAAGATTAAACGAATGCTTTTTGAGGACAGTCAGTTCTTTCTCCAGGTCGAGCAGTTTCTGACCGGCTCGCACATCAATGACCAGTGCGGTATTGGAAACCCCTCCGCCCGCTACATGTATTCCCTCGATAAACTTGTGAATTAGGGAAATTGGAAGATTATCAATACAGAAGAAACCCAGATCCTCAAAGGTCCTCAAAACGGTCCCTTTCCCGGAACCGCTCATCCCAGTGACAATGACTAGATCTTGAAGCCCCATATCAAATTACGAATTACGAATTACGAATTACGAAAAGAAGCAAGCGCTTTAGGGGATTTCTTTATCCCATTCGTCATGCACCATTCGGAATTCGTTATTCTTAATAGATGGGCGGTAGCCACGCTGACGCAACAATTGAATCCGGGCTGCGACCTCGACCAGAGTCGCGATATTTCTGCCCGGCGCCACGGGCATCGCTATCACAGGAATGGATACTCCGAGGTACTCAATGCTCGACTGCTCCAATCCGAGCCGGTCGTATTCGGCATCAGACTTCCAGCGTTCCAGGCGAACTGCAAAATCAACATCGTGGGATCTGCCTGTTGCAGAAACCCCGAAAAGTTCCCTGATGTTGATAATCCCCAAACCTCGGAGTTCCATATGGTGCTTCAAAACCTCGGCACCGGTCCCTGAAAGCTTGTCAATGCCATATCGTGTGATTTCGACATAGTCGTCCGTAACCAGACGATGCCCCTTTAAAACAAGTTCCAGGGCGCACTCACTCTTACCGATTCCCGATCGACCGGTGAACAGTAGTCCGACCCCA
>Ga0209536_100010762_pt1 | contig 13455 bp, 12 predicted proteins | sample DeeMarSeWOR28_12_FD_187461 | JGI IMG/M metagenome (GOLD analysis project Ga0209536, IMG submission 187461) | Marine sediment microbial communities from White Oak River estuary, North Carolina - WOR-2-8_12 (SPAdes) (version 2) | ecosystem: Environmental > Aquatic > Marine > Intertidal zone >...
AAAATAGTAGTCCTGTTCGAGCCAGCCCGCCTGACGCCAGTAATTCCAGTCATACGGCGACGCATCCTTGCTGCGGTAAATAACTGAGCGCCAGACACGAAAATTGATTAACTCGGCCAGACCCGGCTGCGGGAGTTCATTGCGCCGGACGGCGTAAACCAGCCGACGGGCCACTTTGTCTGCGGCTTTGTCCAACTTGGGTTGATACGCCGGCTCGCTGAACAGGCCGGCGTGTGTGCCCAGTTTGCCGACCACATCGAAGCCCCAGGTAGCCGCAGTTTTTTTCAAATACTTGAGTACGCCAGCCTGACCGGCGCCTGCCGCTGCGGTCACTACGACGGCTTTCTTGCCGAAAAAAGCCGGGCGATGCATCTGGTAAACAAACAGGTCGATCATGTTTTTCATCAATGTCGAGACATTGAAACAGTGTACCGGCGAAGCGAAGATGACGGCATCCGCTGCCTGCATCTTTTTAAAGAGGGGCTCGATTTCTGCGCTGAACGGGCAGTTCGATTCGCCTAGCTTTACGCAGGTCAGATGGCCCTGACAGCGCGACAGCCCGGCGTCTTCGAGATACAGGTACTCGAAGTCGATATCACAGCATTGCCGAAGGCGTGCTTCGAGCGCAGCTACCGTGCGCGTCGTATAACCTGCTTCCCGAGTAGGCGTGCCAATTATCGCGAGTACTTTCACGCCGCTTGATTTCGCGCTTTTAACCCCAGAGGTGCCGGTCTTTTTCGATTACTTGCGACGGTGTGCCGACGATCAGAGGGTCCGGCCCGCGGACAATGTGCTCATTCTTGTCGGGATAGTCCAGGCTATTCAGGAAATGCTGCAGGCAGTTCAGTCGGGCACGTTTTTTGTCGTCCGACTTGATCACCGTCCAGGGCGCGTCTGCAGTGTCCGTGTAAAAGAACATCGACTCCTTCGCCTGCGTGTATTCGATCCATTTATCTTTGGACGCCTCATCGACCGGGCTTAATTTCCATTGTTTGAGCGGATCATTATCACGCGACTCGAAACGCCGCTGCTGTTCGTCCTGGGTTACCGAGAACCAGTATTTGTAGAGCCTGATTCCTGACCGGGTAAGCATGCGCTCGAGGTTCGGCACCTGCCGCATGAATTCCAGGTACTCGAGTGATGAGCAAAATCCCATAACTCGTTCGACGCCTGCCCGGTTATACCAGGAGCGATCGAACAGGGTCATTTCCCCCCGGGAGGGCAGATGCTGAACGTAGCGTTGAAAATACCATTGCCCTTGTTCCCTTTCAGTCGGTTTCTCCAGCGCGACCACACGCGCCGCCCGGGGGTTCAGATGCTCCATGAAGCGTTTTATCGTCCCGCCCTTGCCCGCAGCATCCCTCCCTTCGAACAAGACAACAATTCTTTCGCCGTTTAGTTTGACCCAGTTTTGCACTTTGAGTAATTCGACCTGCAGTTCTCGAAGGTGGTCTTCATACGCAACTTTCTTGATTCTGTTCTTATAAGGATAAGTGCCGTTACGAAACAGGTCGGCGATCCTGTCCGGGTCATGCCGCATCTCCGCAAATATGTGCGAGGCAGGTTGATCCTGACTATGATCTGCAGGAACAGCGCCCTTTATTCGGTCGCTTATCTCCGAGACTGATTTTGTGGTTGCCGTTTTGGCATCACGTTTGGTCTTGCTCATAGAGGTGCTCCGGCGGCATCAAGGCGTAAAAACCTGCCCATTATCCCGTTCTGCGAGCGATTCGGGTATACGTAAAAACGCGGCATAGGCCACAAAATATGCGTCTCAGGCAGAGGCCCCTGACTCACGGCCCCAGCAGCGCTACAGCTTTTATTTGGGCATACAGCGACTTGCCAGGCCGGATTTCCAGCGCTGAAGCTGATTTCCGTGTTACCCGTGCCAGGATAGTTGTGCCACCCATATCAAGTTTCACCAGCATACCGGCCGTTCCTTCAGCGCTGGTTTCGATGACAGTGACCGGGACAATATTCAATATGCTCGTGCCCGATTGCTTCTCCAGGGTCAGGCTGACGTCTCGTGCGAGGATGCGAACCCTTGCGGAGCTTTCGCCGGCCAGGCGGCCTGTCACCCACAGAGTGCCGGCCTGAATTTGCAGGGGCGTCAGATCATTCTGGGCGTCGTACTCTCCCGGTGATGTGTTGACCACCGCGGCCGCATCGACATCGTGCGCCACGGGCAAATCGAACCGTGTCAGCACTTCGTTTATTGGCCCGGTGGCGAGCACGTTGCCCCGGTCCATTAAAACCAGGTTGTCAGCGAGCCGGGCAACTTCATCCGGCAAATGGCTGACGTAGAGAATCGGGACGTTCAATTCGTTTTTCAGCCGCTCCAGGAAGGGCATGAGCTCCCGCTTATGGCGCGTGTCCAGCGAGGCGAGAGGCTCGTCCAGCAGCAGCAGGCTCGGATTGCGGAGTAAGGCCCGACCGATGGCCGTGCGCTTTTGCTCGCCACCCGACAGTCGGGCAGGGCGGCGATCCAGCAGATTTTGCAGCGCCAGCAGTTCCACGACGGCGGAAAATTCGATGAGCCTGTGCGGCGCTTTCGCGCGCTTGTAGCCGTATTCAAGGTTCTCGCGGACGTTAAGGTGATCGAACAGACTCGACTCCTGCATTACATAGCCGGCCGACCGCCGGTAAGCCGGCAGAAAAACATGTTCATCCTGCCAAAGTTCACCCCCGACGCTGATCGATCCCGTGCCGTGCTCGAGGCCTGCAATCGCCCTTAACAAAGTGGTTTTGCCTGCGCCCGACGGTCCGAACACAGCAGTAATCCCGCTGTCCGCAATGTCCATTTCCGCGGCCAGGGTAAAGCCGGGACGGGTCAGCTGCAGTTTGATACTGATCGCGGCGCTCATGCTTTTACGACTCGCAGATGCCGGTTAAGCGCATAGACGGACAGCAGCAACAGGAAGGAAATACCGAGCAGGATGCCCGACAGTAAATGGGCCCGACCATATTGCAGCGTTTCCACATGGTCATATATCGAAATGGACAGCACCTGCGTAGCGCCGGGAATGTTGCCGCCGATCATGAGTACGACGCCGAATTCGCCCAGCGTGTGCGCGAAACCCAGCACCGTCGCAGTGATGTAGCCGGGTCGGGCGAGCGGCAGAGCGACGGTCAGAAAACGATCGGCCGGTGAGGCGCCCAGAGTGGCGGCCACTTCCATTGGCCGGCGGCCGATGTTGCTGAAGGCGTCCTGCAGAGGCCGGACCACAAACGGCAACGAATAGATGATGGACCCGATGACCAGGCCGGCAAAGGTAAACGCCAGGGGCTGGCCGCCGATCGCCAGCATCAATTTGCCGACGGGTCCGCGCGGGCCGAGTGCGATCAGCAGGTAGAAGCCCAGCACCGTAGGCGGCAGTATCAGCGGTAGCGTCACGATGGCGTCCACTACAGCCCGTGCGGGCGATCTGGTGCGCGCCAGCCACCAGGCAAGCGGTGTGCCGATCAGCAGCAGGATCAGGGTTGTGATCAGTGCCAGCCGCAGCGTCAACCACAGGGCTGTAAAGTCGTCACCTGTCAGCATCGGTCTGTGCCTGTGCGTTCATTGGCAAGTCGTATCCATACTGGCTAATCAAGTCCCTGCCCGCCGCGCTTTTTACGTAGTCCATGAACGCTCGTGCGATCACTGAGTCCGAGAGTAACACCGCCTGTTGCTCTATAGGCGCGTGGAATTCTGCCGGCACCTCCCAGTACGACCCGGCGTCCATGCCGCGGGAATTTTTGAATTGCGATTTGGCAACGAACCCCAGTTCTGCGTTGCCGCTCGCCACAAACTGGAACGCCTGATTTATGTTTTCACCGCGCACCAGCCGCGGTTGCATCTGCTCCCAGAGGCCGAGTCGGGTCAGTGTTTCCTGCGCGGCTTTGCCGTATGGCGCAAGCTCCGGGTTGGCGATCGCGAGGAAGCGGAACGAGGCGGTCGCCAGGATTTTTGCCTCGGGGTCGATCAGGCCCGGAGCAGGACTCCACAGAACCAGCCGGCCTATCGCATAGGTGTATCTGCCTTCCGCCAGCCCGTCTTGCTCGAGCTTCATCGGCCGGGCGGCGTCGGCTGAAAAAAACGCGTCAAACGGGGCGCCGTTGATAATTTGCGCATAATGTTTACCGGTGGAACCGGGGCTGAGGACAATATCGTGACCGCTCGATGCCGAGAAATTGTCAGCGATAGCCCGTAACGCCGGCGCAAAATTCGCCGCGACAGCGATACGAGCTTCACCCGCAGCGAGCGGCTGCAATCCACCCAGGATAAAAGCCGCAATTGCCAACCTCAATTTGTAGCCGGCGAAGCACATAGGCGGCCGACGATAGAGCAGCGGGCCATACGCCGCAAGACGGACGGCCCTTGTTAACCGGATTTTGCGAAATGAGGTTTTGGTCAGGGCTGCGTGGTTTCGTAGCCAGCCGCTTGCCAGCCCTGCCAGTCGCCTTGCAAATGCCTGACATTGCTGTAGCCATTGGCGACCAGAACATCTTCGACGATCGATGCTCTTCTGCCACTGACGCAGTGGACTACGATCTCCGTGTCTTTTCCCTGCCCGAGCGTAGCGAGCGCATCTTGCGGTTCGTCGACGAACCGACTGTGGACGATATTAAGAGCCCCCGGCAAATGGCCGTCTGCGAACTCGCCTTCGCTGCGCACATCGAGTATCAACGGTGCGGAACCTGACTGAATGCGCTCGTTGAGCTCTTGTGCCGAGATATCCCCTTGTTGTTCTGCAGTCGTCGATGCGGCCGCGTCCGTTGTTGTCTCGGGCGGCGCTTCCTGTGCGCAGGCAGCCAACAACAGGGCCGTGACCAGGCAAGCGCCGAGCCTTTTAATAAATTGCAAAGATAAACCCATCATAAGTGCACACTCCTAAAGCAGGCGCGAAACCGCGGCAAGGATGCCTTGTTTAACCGGTGAGCGATGATGCGAGGCATTGTGTTGGGCCATAACTTCATCGCGATGCTTCAAATACCAGTCGTAGGATTCGCAAAACATTTCTTCGTTGCTGTAACGTGCCGACCAGCCAAGTTCCGCGCGTGCGCGCGCGCCATCGAAGTACATATCCTGACCATACATCAGGGAATGGTATGCCCCCAGAGGGGAAACCCCCAATGCGCTGGTCAGTTTCATGGCCGCAACCGCCGGCGCAGAAGGCACCGATCGAACTTTGCTGCCGGTGCGGGCATGCTCTACAAGGCTCTGCAGCGTTTGCCGCATGGTGCCGAAGCGTTCTGCGCCGATGTTGTATGCGCGCGGTCCGGGGCGTCCGGCGGCCAGTATGCATGCCTCCGCCAGGTCATCCGCGTGGACGAACTGATACTTGTTACCGCCTCCATCGAATACGGGTACGTTGCGGCCTTCGCGAACCCAATCGAACAGTATCTGCATGATGCCGAGTCTGCCGTGCCCCATAATCGTGCGCGGTCTGATGATGCTTACGTCGAGGCCTTTGTCGGCGAAACGCCAGCACATTTCCTCACCCGCCAGTTTAGCCTTGCCATAGGCCTCCGCAGGCCTCGGCGTAACGTATTCATCGACCGGTAATTGCTCGGGAACGCCGAATACCGCACTTGATGAGGTGTACACGACTTTGGCAACGTCGGCCGCCAGTGCCGCCTCCAGTAAATTGAGTGTACCGTTGCTGTTGACGCTCCAGAAGGCATCCTTGTCTTTTGCCAGCGGCACCATGGCTACGTTGTGGTGGACCGTCGTCGCGCCGTTCACCGCTTCTTGCACGGCCTGTTTGTCGCGAATATCGCCCTGGACAAACTCCACATTGTTCGGCCGGTCGCTTGCATCGAGTATGTCGAATACGCGAACCCGTTCGCCTCGTTCGAGCAGCTTTGCGACCAGCAGGTTACCGAAGTAGCCGGAGCCGCCGGTTACGACATGCAGTTTGGACAACTCAGGAACCCTCCGGTGACTTGCTCGTCTGGTATTCGAGCAGCAAGACTATGACTATACCCATTGCAATGGAATACCAGAGCGCAGCGATTCGGCAAACCAGCGTCGCGGCAGCTGCAGTTGGCAGATCCACCCCCGCTACCGCCAGCAAAGCTATCATGACGGCTTCCGCGCTGCCGATACCTCCGGGCAGGAACGACAATGCGCCCGCCAGGATACCCGTTGCGTAAATTCCGAGCGCCAGCGACGGGCTGATGTCGACGCTCAGCAGTTGCAGCGCGACATACATCATCATGCATACCGCAGAAGCGGCCAGCAGGCTGAGCAGCATGCCGCCGTACAAAGGGCCGGAGCGCAGCAGCGCGGCCGAAGAATCCAGCAACCGGATAATACTGTTCAGCCCGTCACTGAGTTTTTCCTGCTTTATGCGAGTGCTTGCCGCCGCCAGCAGACTGCGCAGCAAACGGCTGTGTATCAGGGGCAAAACGGCCAGCGTGGCTATGCCGGCCAGCACCACGAGCCAGCGGTAATCATCAAACTGGTAGGCGACCAGCAGTGCGAGCAGCACAACAGCCAGCAAATCGGTAAGCCGTTCGACGAACAGCGCGCCCAGGCTTGCGGAGTAACTGACCCCGTCACGCTTTAAATAAAGCGACCGAACGGCTTCGCCGGCTTTTGCCGGCGTGCTGGTGAAAGCGAATCCGGCCAGAAAATATTGGAGGCTTGGCCAGACAGGAATGGCGTGCCCGAGCGTCCGCAGATAGTACTGCCAGCGAACGAACCGCACTGCTATGTTGAAAGTTGACAGGCCGATGACGGCAGCCCAGCCGAGTCCGCCTATTTGCGACAATGAAGCCTTTATTTCTTCGACACCGCCGATAACCACGGCGATACCGTATACGGCGATACCAATGACGAGCCAGAGCAAGAACTGGCGCAGTAGTTTTGGGGACAGCGCCAAGGGCTAGGCTCCTGAGATCTGCGGTTTATTCGACGGGCGACAATACTAACAGACACTTAAGCCGATTCAGCCGCCGGGTCGAGTGCAGGTATCGGCAGTTCGCCAGCTTATGTCTACTGCACCGGCATGCGAATAACGCATACAATGGCCGCGCTTCGGGATCACAAAGTGTCCCGCCTCTGGTATTTTCACTGTTATGAGTCAACGGCAAGTTATTTCGGCAATTGCTGCAGAGCTTGATCGCCGCCACGGCGGGCTGGGCGAGAGGTTCGCACGCGGTATGGACGAAGTGACAGACGAAATAATCCGTTGTCAAAAAATCATGCCCGATTATTTGCACGCTCCGATGTGGATATTGACGCAGGTTTTTGATCTGGCCGGGCTGCCTCGAGTTGGCTCGCGATTTCGTAAATTGCAGCCGGAGGAACAAACAGACCAGGTAACCGCGTGGAAAAACTCCCGCCTTGAAATATGCCGTAATTTTGTCCGTTTTTACGAGAGTCTCTATTTGCTGATCGTAATGCAGGAGACTGGTGAGTGAGAATTACCGCGCCCGAAGCTTACCAGCGCACCGAAATAGTCGTGATTGGCTCAGGGCCCGGCGGATCGGTCACGGCGGCGACTCTGGCCAGTGCCGGCAAGGACGTCATGCTGATCGAAGAGGGCCAGGACCTCGAGCAGGATTCCTGCGCCCCGTTTTCGTTCACGGAAATGAAGCAGAAGTACCGGGCCGGGGGCATAACAGCGGCATTCGGCCGGCCGAGCGTCGCCTACGCAGAAGGCTCTTGCGTTGGCGGCGGCAGCGAGGTCAACAGCGGCTTGTATCACCGCACACCTGTCGGCGTCATGGAGCAGTGGGCACGCGACTATCAGGTTGATTTTTTTTCGCCAGATTCAATGACCCGGTATTTCGAAGCCTGCGAAGCCGTGATGCAGCCGGCCCCGTATCCCGCAACCTTACCTAAAGCCTCATCATTATTGCGCGCGGGCGCGCAGGAGCGCGGCATGGCCAGCTATGACGTGCCGCGGCTGGTCGAATTCTCGGACGAACTCGATGAGCAGGGCGTCAACTTGAGCCGGCGTCGATCGATGACGGAAACGTACATACCGTTGTTCTTCCGCAACGGCGGCACTCTGCTGGCCAATACGCGCGTTAGCCGGGTGGCCAGACAACGCAGTTGTTGGGAAGTGCATGCGATTCATGCGGGCAAGCAACCCATTATGATTCGTGCGGACAAAATTTTCGTTTGTGCGGGCGCCGTTCATACACCCGCTCTCCTGCAGCGCAGTGGCATACGCAAAAACGTGGGAAAGACGTTGTCGTTGCAGCCGATGATTAAGTTAACCGCCGAATTTGATGCGGATATCAACTTTAGTGGCATGGGGATTGCCGGCGAACAGGTCAGCGAATTCAGTCCGGAGCTTTCTTTTGGCTGTGCCATAAGTTCGCCGGCACATCTGGCCGTAAACCTGGTCGACGAGCCGGGCGGCCCCGCCTCTGCTGCCGATAAACATCGCAAGCTGATTTCTTACTATGTGATGTCGCGCGGATCCCTTAATGGCTCGGTTCATGCGCTCCCGGGTTTTGACGACCCTGTCGTCCGCTACAAAGTGTCGGAGGCTGAATTCAATAACCTGGGCAAGGGTGTCAAGGCATTGACGCGTGTCTTGCTGGCGGCGGGCGCAAAACAGGTTTACACGGGCCTTAGCAAATTGCCGCGCATAGAATCTTTGCCTGAAACAGATGCGATGCCCAACACGTTGACGCCCGACGCAGCCAATATCATGACCGTGCACCTGATGTCTTCCTGCCCTATGGGTGAGGACAAGCGCAAGGCTGCGGTTAACTCGTGGGGGCGGGTGCACGGACACGCGGGTTTGTACGTTTCGGATGTCAGCACACTATGCACGTCGCCTGGCGTAAACCCGCAGGGCACTATAATGGCGCTCGCATTGCGAAACAGCGAACATTTTTTAAAGGTTGAGTCGTAGCCTAATGACCAATGAAATCGTCCTCACCGGCACACGCGGTTGGCTGGGAAGCAGAATGCTGCATGCGCTCGTTAACGGCTTGACGGATTACCCTGATATAGCCGTCGAACCCGGCACGCGGTTACGCTGTTTTTATCGCGATGGCGAAGCATTGGTGGACACTGGATTGCACGACGAGGCCGAAGTAGACGTGCTGCCCGTTTTCGGTGACCTGTCTAATCCGCAGGATTGTGCGCGCCTGTTTAAAGATACCGATAGCCCGCTGCTGTTGCATACGGCGGGCGTCATCCATCCTTCCAGGGTCAGAGATTTTTTTAGCAGCAATGTCGATGGCACACTAAATTTGCTCAAGGCCGGCAGCCGCGTCGGATGCAAGCGTGCCGTGATTGTGTCGTCCAATTCGCCGATCGGCTGTAATCCCTCGCCGGATCATCGCTTCGACGAAGAATCGCCGTACAACCCCTACCAGGGTTATGGCCGATCGAAAATGGAGATGGAATTGCGCGCCCGGGATTACGCGGCCGAACTGGGCATCGAGCTGGTGATCATTAGGCCGCCATGGTTTTACGGTCCGTTCCAGCCGCCGCGGCAAACATTGTTCTTTTCCATGATCAAGGAAGGCAAGGCGCCGCTGGTCGGCAGCGGTTTGAACCAAAGGTCTATGGTCTACATCGACAACCTGTGTCACGGGCTGTCGCTTGCCGCACGCTTGCCGCAAGCGGCGGGCAATACCTACTGGATTGCCGATGCCGAGCCTTACGAAATGCGCAAGGTGATCGACACGATCGAAACAGTTCTCGAAAAAGATTTCGGCATGCAGGTTGCACACAAGCGGATGCGCCTGCCGTCTGTTGTCGGTGATATCGCCTACTGGGTTGACGGCGCGATACAGGCGACAGGTCTGTATCATCAGAAAATTCATGTGCTGTCCGAGATGAACAAAAATATTGCCTGCAGCATCGAGAAGGCCCGCCGTGAACTAGGCTATGAACCAAAAATAGCTTTGCGTGAGGGCATGCGCCGCAGTATCGCCTGGTGTCTGGATCAGGGTATGAGCATATAGATTACAGCGGTACTCGCCGTCTGGGAGAGTGGATTGTTAGCGCCCTTACTTAATTTCCCGTTGCTGCTGTTTCTGGCACTGCTGCCGGTGACCCTTTCCGCGGCATGGCTTTTGCGCGGTACTCGCATCGGCGCTTCCGTTTCGGGCCGACCCTTGATAAGCATCGCGTTGCTGCCGCCGATAATTCTCTTCGGGTGTTTGTTGGTGTTTGCAATTTTGTACCTCGGCTCGCCGACTTTTACCGACCATATAGAACCGAACACCGCGATCGTTGCATGGATCTACGCGCAGGGCGGACAGCTATACCATGCGCTTGATGCTGCTGAGCGCTATGCGTTTTTGTACGGGCCGGTGCCCTACATAGTGACATCGTGGATGTACGAATTAGTGGGTCCCGGCGTCTTCGCCGCGAAGCTGGCCGGCTTCGTCTGTTTTCTGCTGACGAACGTCGTCATTCTGCTGTCCGTGCGCAAGCGTTTCGGCAAGCAACTGGTGCCGTACATCGTTGCGATCGGGTATTTCGCGATCGTTGCGCTGTTTTTCAAAAACCATAGTTTCTGGTCGAAGCCGGATCCGTTCATGATCCTTGCGACGGCGGTTGGGTTATATGCATGCCTGATGCGCCCGGGGCGATATGCCTGGCTGCTTTGCGGTATTGCTCTCGGCATTTCTGTCGATGCCAAGGTAACCGGTGCGGTCTACTTCCTGCCATACCTCGCCTGGTTTTTTGATCGTGACGGTTATCGCGCTCCATTGGTGATTCTGCTGGCCGGGGCGGTCGTCGCGCTGCTGCCTTTCTGGCCGACCGGTCAGGTTTCGCTTATTAATTATCTGCAGTGGTTGCAGGCCGCAGGCGGGCACGGATTCAGCACAATGCTGATTGTCCAGAACGCAGTGTTCCTGGTTTTTTTGCTGGCGCCGCTCATATTTTTTGTATTTTGGCAGGGCGGTTCTGTGGGGCTGCGCAGTTGGCTCATGACGCGCCGGTTAGTGCTTGCCGGTGCTGCAGTGTCCGGTGTGCTGATACTGGTTGCGGCCTCGAAGTCGGGCTCGGGCCCGCACCATTTTTTGCCATTTTTACCGCCGCTTGCGTTTCTGACAGCCCATGCCGTTGCGAATGTCTATGCTTATAAACCCGTCACCAATTGGAGTGTTTACGGATTTTGGGCACCCCTGGCAGCATTGCTGATTGCAGCCACGCTGAAGGCCGGCATGGCTTTTTATTATGGAGCCGGCGTCGCACTCGCCCAGCGAAATGGTGTCGGCGTCGTTGCGGAAGTCAAAACCATCGCCCGGGAGTATCCCGACAAACACATATATATGGGGTACGGTGACGGCAGCCGCTACGTTACGACTTTCGTGAGGGCAGAACTGGCCTACATGGGTAATCCCTACCTTATAGATCCGTCGGCCATGATGGATTTTCAGCTAAGCGGTATCGAAATTCCGCAAGCCACCATCGACCGAATGCTCGGTGATGAAAAAGCCCTCTGGCTGATACCGACAGACCAGGAGCCTTTCACGATTGCCAACTGGTATTTTCGGTATCAAGGAGGCTTATTGTTTGATGAAAACTTCAGGTCTGCGTTTAAAGATCATTTTCGGAAAAGCGAATCGAGGAAATATTTTGATTTGTATCTTCCCTTAGATACGGATTAATCATGTCGACGGCCGATCCGAAAACAGCTCTGCGGGTCTTTCAGAGGAAGAATGAGACGGCGCTATGGCTCATTCTGATCGTCGCGATTGCGGCCCTGCTGAGGCTTCTCGGGCTAAGCTTTCAGAGCTACTGGTATGACGAATTATTCAGTGCCTATATAAGTAACCCGGCGCACTCACTTGAAGAAGTCATATCGCTCACCCTGGCAGATGTGCACCCGCCTTTTTACCAACTAGCCATGTGGTCATCCTACCGTTGGCTTGGTTACAACGAGTGGGCCGGGCGATTGCCATCGGTTCTCGCTGGAATCGCAACGTTGCCGGTATTGTTTTTGCTCGGCAAGGAATTGTTTAGCAGGCGAGCAGGACTTTATGCAGCGGCCCTTGCGGTGCCTAATTTTTACCTCGTTTACTATGCGCAGGAGGCGCGCTCATACAGCTTCTTGTGTTTGCTGTCGGCATTGTCGTTCTACTTTTTCCTGCGCGCGCTGCGTTACGGCTCCTGGTTAAACGTGGTGTTTTACGTCTTCGCCACCACGACGCTGTTGTATACACACTATTTCGGGTTCGTAGCGCTGATCATTCAGGCGCTATTACTGGCTGTGTACCTGCCTGCAACCTGGAATATAGATAAAAAATTAATTGTTCGGGCCGGTGTGGCTGCGTTAGTGATTATTCTGGCGGTATCACCGTTGATACCGTCCATGCTGGCTCATGCGAACATACGTGAATTCTGGATCCAGCAGCCGCAAGCCATCATCGCGATTAATTACTTTATCGGCTATTTTAATTCGATGCTTATTGCCCTGATTTTTGCGGGGCTTATTTTGATAGCGGCGACGGTTGGTTTGTTTCGCGTCCCGGCTCATGGCGACCGGATTTGGGTGCGGTTCGGCGTGGCGTCTTTATTGCTCTGGATTGTGCTCGGTTTCTTGATTCCCTGGGCGCGTGGCTTGATCAGCCAGCCCGTGATCACCGATCGCAATACGATAATGCTGTTGCCGCCGATCATAGTGCTGGCAGCCTATGGTCTGGCCAGTATTCCCGGGGTTATGGTTCAACGCCTGGCCGGGGCAGCGCTGCTAATTTACGCGACTTACCATCTTGTTTTCGTAGTTGATTACTACACGCAAGCCAGAAAGAATCAGTTTCGCGAAATGGCGGCGGCGATGACAGCCTACGGCGAGATCTTGCCTGTCTATACCTTTCACTACAACGACACCAAGTACAACGTGTACTTTGAGCAGCAAAACTCGCCGCTCGTCGCCGTCGACGCGAGCGCGCTGGAAGAAGAATTGACCGAAGGCAGGGCGCCTCCGCTATTCTGGTTGGCGGACGCTCATTTCGGCATGTTCAGAAACGACCTGCCCGAACGATTCAAGTTAATAAGAGTTGCACGCTACCGAATGCGGGGCGTCGGAGCGGATCTCTACGTCAACCCGGCCCGGGCGACTCCGGTGGCGCTAGAGCCCGCGTTGATCTCGGCTGCCGATGGCAACTGGTTAAGCACTTCGGTGATCAGTTGGTCCGGGGAACACGATCAGTTGTTGGTCGCCCTGAATTCGGAGGCACAGGAAGCCCCGGCGCGGGACGTGCAGGTAGACTTGCTGGACGCGCGCGGTAACAAACTCGAGTCGCACGCTGCCAAGTTAGGCGCCATGCCTGCCACGTTACAGTTTGATCCGGAGTTACCAGCCGGCAGCCTGATACGGCTGGTCATTCGCATGCCTGCCAATGAACCCGAGCCCGCTGTCTGGATGCTTCGGCAGGAATAGTTAATTGATTGCCTGGATTGCCTGGATTGCCTGGATTTCGTAGGGCCGGTGCTGGTAGTACTTGGGCCGGGAATCGAGCCTGATGTGCAGCCAGCCG
>Ga0209536_100010763_pt1 | contig 13455 bp, 14 predicted proteins | sample DeeMarSeWOR28_12_FD_187461 | JGI IMG/M metagenome (GOLD analysis project Ga0209536, IMG submission 187461) | Marine sediment microbial communities from White Oak River estuary, North Carolina - WOR-2-8_12 (SPAdes) (version 2) | ecosystem: Environmental > Aquatic > Marine > Intertidal zone >...
CCCGCCATTATTCCCATTATAATGGCGGGGCCAGCGGACAAAATCTAAAGCTTTTGAAACCGGTTTAAACTTATACTGCTCACTTACTGAACGTAGCTAGACATTTTTCCAACTATCCTAATTTCCCTGACACCTGAACACTGCTTGGCGCGGCGTAGCTCCTTGGAGCGAAGACGGGACACCTGAAACCTGCAAATGCCGGTGACGATTTGTTTAGTCCAGGCTCCCTTGGCGACGAATAATTTTGCATGTATCATTTATTAATTATAATAGCGGCTGCGGGTTTGTTGGCCGGGCTTCTGTACTGTGAGAAAAATGAACGACAGACAGCCAAACTGTCTGTTAAAACCATCCTATCGGCGCTGTTTATCCTGACAGTCGTCATCCAATCCCGGTCTGTTCCGACGTACTTCCTGCTGTTGTTGATCGGCATGCTTTTTTGTCTGGGAGGCGACGTGTTTCTGGCCTTGCCCCATCCCGGGATGTTTCTCTGGGGCCTGGTGTCTTTTTTGGTGGGGCATCTGTTTTATGTGACCGCTTTTGGTTACGCGGCCGGCACCAATCAGTGGACGCTCATCGGTTTGGTTATCAGTCTGACTGCCAGCAGTGTGGTGTATTTATGGTTACGGCCTCATCTGGGTAATATGAAAATTGCAGTGATATGCTATATATTGGTGATCAGCGCGATGGCTGTGGGTGCCTGGTCGATGCTGGGTGCAGATCGTCTCAGGCTGACCGGGCGCATGCTGGCTTGCGCAGGGGCGCTGAGTTTTTATGTCTCGGATGTTTTTGTCGCCCGGCAGCGTTTTGTCAAAAGCGCGTTTTTGAATCGGCTTATCGGCCTGCCCCTTTACTATGGCGGCCAGTTTATGCTGGCGTTCTCGGTCGGTCTGATCGGCTGAGTCCGTTTCATAAAGGCTGCTGGCCCCAGGCTTCCGGCTCCTGGCTTATTGCTTCTGGCAGCTGGTCACTGGCTCCAATCTTTTGCCAGGAGCAAGCAGCGAGAAGCCAGCAGCAAAAGTAGTGAACCTCTGAACCCTGCCGGCCCTCCGCAGTTTCAACGAAAAAGGGAACCTCCGAACCCTATGGCTTACCGCAATGTAATCAGCAGCACGCCGATCAATACGGTGATAACGCCGAATACAGTTTTTAAGGTGATGTTTTCCATCTCTTTGAAAAACAAATAACTCCACGCCAGCACCATCACCGGATGCAGACTGGCCAGCGGTGCGACAATGATCGCATCACCGTACGACAGCGCATAGAACAGCGTCAGCCAGCCGGCCGTCAAGAATATCCCCACCGCGCACAGAAAGAGCGCATTATTGCGGTTCAGAGAAATATGTGCACGCATGCGCTTGAATACCAGACACAATATGACGTAAAATACCAGCGATGTGGTAAAACCGACGGTTACCCCGAACAGGGGCTCATTCAGAAGATTCAAGCCCATTTTGCGGATAACAATTGCCAATCCCACCAGAAATGCGGCCAGCACGGCAAATATCAAATCCTTTTTACGACGCACGGTCAGGCTGCCATCCGTCCGGATGTCTCTTTCAAAAGTAATGATTCCGCCAGTGATCATGATGATTCCCAGACTGATGCTGACTGTCAATCGCTCCTTTAGAAATAAGGCGGCAATAATGGCGGTAAACGCCGGTCCGATTGACAGGATGGAAGATGACATCGACGGCCCGATGCGATCGATGCTGATAAAATATAGCCAGCGCACCAGAGCCGGAGATAATATACCCGCCAGAATAAATAAGTAAAATGCCTTTGATTTAAGATGGTCGAATTGAATGTGAGGCAGCGAAATTACCAGCAAAATAAACGTTCCCACCAGGGTTACCACCAGCATAGCGGTCGTCGGATTTGTCCGCTCGATGCCCTTTTTCATAATAATGGTGGTTCCGCTGATCAGCAGCGAAGACAGCAGTGCCAGGGTAATTGCCATTAGCCACTCTATAATTTTTGCATGAAATTTAATAAGAAACTGACATTAAAATTCATCAGAGTAAATGTCACATCTTTTGAATTTACACCAAAATACCTTTCGGTAAAAAGGATGATTATCTATTTTCATGCAAAGTCAGTCGTCTTTTACGATCTTCTGATAGGCCGTATAGGCCAGCACGCCGCCGGCGATTCCACCGCCGGCCTGAATAAGGTTGGGAATAATTTCCGATACAGCTCCCTGAAGTCCGATGTTCGGCATCAGTGCCTCTGCAATAAAGTAGCAGGCGACCATTGCTGCGCCCCCTGCCACGATCAAGATCCAGCGGCTAAAGTGACGTCGGCCGGACGTTAGGGCGCACAAGCCACCTTCGGCGCCTTTGGCAATCAGGGTAATGGGTGCAAACAGGCCGAAACCGCCGATGATATCCGCCAGTGCGGATCCGATGCCACCGGCGCCGGCACCCCACCAAAAAATTTTTCGTTGTGTCAGACTGCCCAGTACCAGGCCTGAGAACACAACCGCAACATCGCCTAGATTAAAATAGCCCCTGCTGGGTAGCGGGATCCTGACAAAAAGGGTGATCAGGGCAACCACGACGGTTAGCGCGATAAAAGCGATTTTAATATTTTTCATCTGTTGACCTTATATATAAGGGTTGCCAAAAAAACGTTCCGATTGCGGAACGCCTTTTTGCGACAACACGTATACCGCCATCCTTTTTCGAAATAAACTGCTGATTAGCGGTATAAATGCTGATATCGATTTTGCAGCAAACGGTTGGAGTTCTCAATTTCTTCATAAAGATATAAATATAACGCGATAATCAGACAGGCGTATTTCCTTAATACAGTCCTTATCCTGCCACTGGATTGCAAGCCGGAATAGGTGCCCAGATACCAGGAGAAGCGCCGCATCATACTTTCTCCTTTTTGAAAGGCGGATTTCATGGTAATCAGGCCGATTCGCTTTTGCATTGAAATCGGCAAATTAAGGATATCAAGATATGTTATCGTCGCCAGCATGACTTTTAAAAAAACCAATGAGCTTGGAAACACCAGGCATTTAATCAGGGTGTCCTGTAACCAATCCGACCGGCCGAACAGGCGCATGAAATGAAAGATCAGGCCGAAAACAAATAAACTCAGCACAAATGGCAAACAAAACTTCAGCACAGAAATCGTTTCTCGCAACGAAAAGCGCACGAGGTGCCATCCCATGATGAATAGAAAAACCGCCAGTTGAATGCTCGGGTTGGCATAAAAGGGGCCGAAAACAAACAGCCAGAAAAATAAGCCTATCAGCGCCAGAACAACACTAAACTTTAACATTGTCATACGATTCTTTCCTTACGCGTACGTTCTTGAACTGCCCGTCGAAGCCGATCAATTCAAATATTACGTGGGTTGCTTCCAGCCCCTCGGCACCGGTACGGGCCGGTTGTAAGTGCTGATGGGTAACGATGATGTAGTTCTGGATAAAAGACCTGCTCCAATCGAAGATAAAATGGTAATCCGGGAAGTATTTATCAAATTCATCCATGATGAAGGTTCGCGCAGTTTGTCCCTGATGGACCCATATTTTCAACAGCTCATATTCATCGGTATCAGAAATTTTATGCCCCTGCATCGAAAGAAGTGCCCTGAGGGTATATAGCTGCGTCCGAATATCCTGACCGATATATAGATATTGACGGTTCGCGACCTTGAGGGCCGGGATGACAATTTTCTCCAGAAATGATGTCTTGCCGAAACCGTTGCCTCCCCTGAGATAATAGCAGGTGCTGCTGTTGTTGAAATCGAAATCATCGGCAACTTCAAAATTCAAATTTCGGTCCTGCAGTCTGTAGCTATTTTTAGGTACGATCATTTTCTGAAAATATTTCCTGCAACTGGTTTGATTTTTGTGCAAAGAGCCTGATATGATGACTGGAGTGAATTTTTTCAAATAGCTGCATGAGCTTAACGCGGTTATCATCGCTAATGGAATCCAATATATTGCTCAGCAATACGTTAAGGCCTTCGATTCCCCGGGCCCGAATCAGCTCAAGGGTCAGAAGGCAGCCCAGGATTGCTTTTTGCCCGCCGGAATACGTTTCAAAATCCCTGTCGGCATCGACTTCCAGCAGATTAAATCCAGCGGCTTGCTGTATGATACGGTCGATTAAAGCCAAATCATTTTTGCGCTGCAGGAGCCAGACTTCCTCACGGATGGAAGACGCAACAAACAGATGATTAAATTCAAGAATGAAAAATTGATCACCGTATTGTTCAAGCAAGCTTGCCAAATTATATATTCGCATCAGATGGAAGCCTCCGGCTCGCCCTTTGGGTGAAAATGAATGCGATGAGATGGCGTTCACCTTTTTAAAAGAGAATACATTTTCGCATTAATTTTCATGCAAGATCCAGGTTATAGCATAGTCGGCCCTGAAAACAAACATACCCGCTTGAAATATCTTGACAGGATCGTTCGGGAATTCTATTTATATAGACGATTATTAGGAGTTGAATAAATATTTCCGGGAGCTCGGAGAGACTGGGCTGAGAGGGACTCTTTGTTTAGTGAATGAGTCCGACCGTTGAACCTGATCCGGATAATGCCGGTGTAGGAAATTTCCATATCAAGCCGTCCCTATGCCGGGCGGCTTTTTTATTTAATGGTTTCAGGTTCAGGGTTCAAAGGTTCCGAACAGAAAAATATGAACTTCTGAACATATGTACCAGAGGAGTGTCAATTGAGCACGAGGCGAAAATTACCAAAACAATCTTTAACACCTGGCAAAAAGGAAAGCCATTATGAATATACAGCCGATCAGTCTGCAAGACCGTAACCTCAGCGGTCTGGACTACTTTCTGCTGTGGGCCGGTGTGGCGATATCGCTGGCGGAAATCTGGGCCGGCGGCTTTCTGGCACCCATGGGACTTTGGCTGGGTTTTTTAGCCATTTTACTGGGTCATTTTATCGGCAACACTTTTATGGCCCTGGGGGGAATGATCGGATCACAACACGGCCTTATGTCGATGGTTTCGGTTCGGCCCTCGTTTGGCATCCGTGGATCCAATCTGGCAGCGGTTTTAAACATCATCCAACTCATCGGTTGGGCCTCGATCATGCTGATCATTGGCGGCCGGGCCGGCGCTATGCTGGGCAAACCCATGGGTGGGATTCTGGCATCCAATCATTTCTGGATTATTACGATCGGACTGGGAACCCTCATTTGGGCCCAATTGACGGGTAAACCCATCTGGCGTTTGTTACAAAAACTGGCCGTTGCCGGCTTGCTGGTAGTGATTGTGTTGATGAGTGGCGTATCCATCAGAGAGTTTGGCAGCGATGTTTTTAAAATCAATTCCGGTGACATGCCTTTTATGATCGGCCTGGATCTGGTCATTGCCATGCCGATTTCGTGGATGCCGCTGGCGGCTGATTACGCGCGCTTTTCTCGGCGGACGGCTCCGGCATTCTGGAATACGTGGCTGGGCTATTTTCTAATTTCATCCTGGATGTATGCGCTGGGCCTGGCGGCAACCCTGGTGACCGGCACAAGCGATCCCGGGTCGTTAATCCTGCAGGTTATGGGCAAAATCGGGCTGGCGGTGCCGGCGCTGGCAATGGTGGTTTTTTCTACGATCACCACCGGTTTTCCGGATGTCTATTCAGCGGCCTGCTCTACAATGAATATCTCGCAGAGATTCAGTTCACGAACCATTGTTTGGGCAGCGGGCATTATATCCATAGGCGTGGCGCTGGTTTTTCCGATGGAACAATATGAAAATTTTCTGTTTTTGATCGGAGCCATGTTTGTGCCGCTGTTCGGCGTTGTTTTGACCGACTATTTTTTAATCCGAGGGCGTCAGTTAAGCATCGAAGATGTTTTCCGGCCGCAAGGCTCATACTGGTACACACATGGCTTTAATGTGGTGGCATTGCTGTGCTGGGCAATCGGTTTTCTGGTTTACCAGCTGATCACGCTGTTGAAATATCCACTGGGTGGCTCCATGCCGTCGCTGCTCGTTGCCGGGCTTTGTTATTATGTCATCACCCGCCTGCAGCAGAAAAGGGCCTCCTGAGGTTGTGATTTTTTTCACCACCCGCTTGTCCGCCTCCGGCGACCTTCGCTTGAGTTCACAGAGATCACAGAGAGGTTTTTTTCTTTTGTCCAATCAGGAGATACCGATTGGACAAAAACACTCAATCGCTGCGCGATATTTTTAATTATTTGAAGCAATCGTCTCACTGCCATGTATCAAAATTCTAATCTCTGTTTTTAATCTCACCGCTTCCAAGATTTAAAGCCAACGCTATTTTGAAGTAAAATGGTTGGTGATCTATGTATAAAGTTCGTAACCGGTATTTGCCGAGTGCCCGCCAGGGCAGATTGGTTTTGGTTTGTCGCCGTCTCCCGGCAAAACAAAAGATAAAATATATCTCTGTGGTCTCTGTGTCCTCTGTGGTTTAAAAAATCTTAACCTCATAAAAGTCTAATAATCGGCTTCGAGCTGTGAGCTTCGATTAATCTGCGTCAATCTGCGAAAGCTGGGGTTTTTTCCAAAAGAGTGATGTGGATTATGGATCGGAGGGGGAGGGGGATGCGCTATCGGAATCAAGCTGAGCGAGGCGGGCTTCAAATTCAGCATTGCAAGTTTCCATTTCACGCGTTACATCTTCCAGCTGCTCAAACAAACGATCGATAGCCTGCTGGCAAGTATGAATGGCCCGCGAAATTTCTGTAATTTCCGCTCCGTTCTGTGAGCGGGATGCCTGCTGCATGGAATCATTCAGCCGGTTGAGTTCGGCTTCATTTTTTTCAATTTCATTTTCCACGGCAGTTGCTTTCTTCTGCAGCGGCCGCAGGACTCGAGAGCGCTCAGAAATGATGGCCGATCTTTGCTGCCGCAACGCCTTCTTGGTCCGTTTAGCCGGTGCAGCTGCTTTGGGGGCTGCAATCTGAGTGGTGCTATTTGTCTTGCTGTCATCCCGCCAGCCACCTTTGTCCAAAAACCGCTGATAGCTGCCGCTAAAAATTTCCAGCCGGTCATTTTGAAATACGATTAAGCGCTGCGCAAGGGCATGCAGAAACATCTCGTTATGCGTGACCATGATGACGGTGCCGCCAAAATTGTCGATGGCCGCCAGCAGCGCATCACAGGACTCCATATCAAGGTGGTTGGTGGGTTCGTCTAACAGCAACAGATTTGTTGGAGAAACCAGAAGCTTACCCAGCATTACGCGGCTTTTTTCACCGCCGGATAGAACGCTGATTTTTTTCAGGGCATCATCTCCTGAAAACATCATCGCCCCGCAGACATTGCGGGCCCGCTGCCGATCACCGTCCGGATTTGAAAGCAAGATCTCGTCCAGTACAGTGCGGTTATCGACCAGGGTTTTTACGCTGCCCTGTTCAAAATAGCCTTTTTTTACATCCGGATGATATTTTATCTGACCCGAGTCGGCTAACAGCTCGCCGGCCAGCAGCTTCAACAGGGTTGATTTGCCTTTCCCGTTAGGTCCTACAACGCATATGCGTTCTCCAGCGGCCACATTGATGTTGAAATCGCTTATTAATGGTTTTTGTTTGTCATATGAAAAACTGACGTTGCGCGCATTAAACAGATATCTGGCTTCAAAAGAGCTGCTGCTGAAGGAAAAATCCAGAATTCTTAATTTCTCGAGCTTCTCTTTTTTCCCCATTTTTTGCAGGGTTTTGATTCGGGACTGAACTAGATTGGCTTGCCGGGCCTTGGCTCTAAAGCGGGTGATAAATTGCTCGATTTCTTTGCGGCGCCGGGCGTCTTTCAGGCGGGTCTTCTCATAAATTGTTTCGTCCGCAGCTATTTGGATGTAATATTTGGATGTATCGCCCTCGATTTTGCGAACTTTTTGCCGATGGATCCCCATTGTGTGAGTGACGACCCTATCCATGAAGCTACGGTCATGGGTAATGAGCATTACCTCATGCGGCCATTGTTGCAGGAAACGCTCGATCCAGCGAATGGAGGTAATGTCCAAAAAGTTGGTTGGCTCATCCAGCAACAAAAGGTCCGGTTCCGAAATCAGTGCCTTGGCAAGGTTCAGGCGAATCTGATATCCGCCCGAAAAGGCCTTTGGCCGTTTTTGAAATTGCGTCTGTTCAAATCCCAGGCCCGCCAGGATTTTTTCCGCTTTCCAGTGTTGGGCTTCATCCATGACCGGTAGCGCTGAAATGGCTTCGTCTAAAATCGTTTGATATCGAAATTCCAGCTTTTGACTGACATACCCGATTCGGTAGCTTTTAGGAATAAAGATGGCACCCGCATCGGGTGTTTCGTATCCCAGAATCATGCGGAAAAGGGTGGTTTTGCCATGGCCGTTGCGCCCCACGACACCCAGTCGCTCCTTGGGGCTTAAGCTAAAACTGATATCGGAAAACAGGTTCAGCTCGCCGTAGCTTTTGCTAACGTTTTCGACTCGAATCATGATTTAAAAAAGGTTTCATTTTCATCGTTACGGGTGCACAGAATATAGCACGCTGAAAACTCAATGTTAAAGATTATTTGTGGTGAATTGAATCTTATTCCTTTTTGAAATACGGCGTCAACGCACAATCGTTTATTGGGTTTTCCTAACCGGGTGCTTCGCACCCGGTTAGCCCCCAACGATCGGGGCACTGCGCGCCCCTGTCTTTTACCGCCTCTGGCGGTAAAATCCAAGCCACCCGCTGTGCGGCTGGTCGTTGACTCGGGAATAATCTTCCTTTCTTGAAACCTGATTCACATTTTGCTATGTTTTGATATATTTTATACCGCTTGTCATATTAATTTTCCAAAAAAGGATGGCGGCATAAGTGTTGTAACAAAAAAAAGCGTTCCGCAATCGGAACGTTTTTTTGACAACCACTTTAAATATTTATCATATCAGGAATGCATTATGGAACTGCGCACTGCATTTATAAATCCAACGATCGCCCTGGGTCAATACACCCTCGCTTTTATCGAGGATCTGGGAAGAATCGCTTTGTTCTTCGCTAAAGGGTTCTCGCTAATCTTTTCACTGCCTTTGCAGGTTAACAAGGTTTTACAGCAGATTTATTTTATTGGTATGAAATCGATATTTGTGATTTGCCTGACAGGCGCGTTTACCGGAATGGTGCTGGGGCTGCAAGGTTATTATCTGCTGGTCAAGTACGGTTCCACCGGTGTTCTCGGCTCAGCGGTTGCCCTGTCTCTAATCCGTGAAATGGGACCTGTGTTGACCGCGATTATGGTCATCGCCAGGGCTGGATCGGCGATGGCGGCCGAGATCGGAATCATGCGCATTTCCGAACAAATCGATGCGCTCGAAACTATGGATATCGATCCGATTCGATTCCTGGTCAGTCCTCGAATCGCGGCAGCCGTGATCAGCTTTCCACTTTTAACGGCCCTGTTTGATGTGGTCGGCATTTTAGGGGGATATTTAACGGGTTCGGTGCTGCTGGGACTGAACCCGGGCCTGTATTTTACGCGGGTTGAAACATCTGTCGATATGGTGGATGTGACCGGCGGTTTTATCAAGTCACTTGTTTTCGCAGTGATTGTGGTATCTATTTGTTGTTATCAAGGATACTACACCCATACCCGGGCCGAATTCGGAGCCAAAGGCGTCAGCCAATCGACGACATCGGCGGTTGTGCTATCCTGTGTATTGGTGTTAATCGCCGATTATGCGTTGACTACGTTTTTACTCTAAACCCAATTGAGTTAAGACTCAATTGGGTGTTATCTGTTATTCGTTATTTGTTATTTGATTAAAAGGAATGATATCTAATTTGAAATATTACCCATTATTGAAATACAAAATGAGCTTGTCATCGAATTCTAATAACGATTAACCAATAACCAATAACTTCTAATTGAGCGTTTATTGCTCAATTAGGATTGAGCGTTTCAAATTTTAAAATGAGCAAGACATCTTGATGGATCAACCGCTTATCCAAATAAAAAATGCCACAAAGAGCTTCGGCGACGTCCGTGTGCTTGATGGTGTGAATTTAAGCATTTATCGCGGGCAAATCACCTCAATTGTCGGCCAGAGCGGCACGGGCAAAAGCGTCTTGCTCAAACACATCATCGGTCTGTTGAAACCGGATTCCGGTGAGGTGCTTTTTGACGGAAAAGCATTAGCCGCCATGAAAAAGGATGAACGTAAGGCACTGAAAAAAAAATTCAGTTACGTATTTCAGGATACGGCTTTGTTTGATTTTCTGACAGTCGCTGAAAATGTTGCGCTGCCGCTGGTGGAAAATGTCAATCATGATGAGACCAAAGTCAAGGAGCAGGTCAAGGCCAAGCTGCATCAGTTGGACTTATATGAGATTGAACAAAAATACCCGTCTCAACTTTCCGGCGGCATGAAAAAACGGGTTGCCCTGGCCCGGGCCCTGGTCACCGATCCGGAAATCGTATTGTTTGATGAGCCCACCACCGGCCTTGATCCGATCCGAAAAACAGCCGTCCACAGTATGATATCCAACTACCAGCAACGATTCGGTTTTACCGGTGTTATCGTCAGCCATGAAATCCCGGATGTGTTTTTTATTTCGCAGCGGGTGGCCATGCTAGACGAAGGCCGGATCCGCTTTGAGGGTACGCCCGAAGAGCTGCAGCAAACCTCCGATCCGGTGGTGCGCAATTTTATCCGGGGCCTGGAAAGCCCCCACGACGAACTGACCGGCGTTGCTTCACAATCTATGGGACAGAAGCGAATGGCCCGGGAAATGTACCGGCTGCAACGTCATTCGCGACCTTTTTCGATTGTGTTGCTGACGGTTGAGAATCTGGAAGATGTCGACCGGATTGCCGGACATGTGGCCGGGCAAACCGCTTTGAGAAATTTTGCCAGTTTTGTGAAGCAAAATGTTTACATCACGGACACCTGTTTTCGCTATGACATGAATAAAATTATGGTTGTGTTACCGGATACGGACGCCGGACAGGCGCGCCAGTTTTGCGATAAACTGTCTCGCAATCTGGATACGGATGCCATATTCGGTGCATCGGAGGGCCGAAAAGGGCTGTGTTTTGCTGTGGCTGCCGGTGTTGCCCAGGCCCAAAAGGACAGTCAAATTGAAACCTTGTTGATAGATGTCGCAAAGCAGCACAATATATTCTGGGAATGTACAATATAGGTTCGGAGGAATAATGAAGAAGTCTTCTGTTGAGTTGGGCGTCGGTATCTTTGTCATCATCGGCTTGATCTGTGTTGGATATTTGACGATACAGCTCGGGCAAATGAGATTGCTGGGTGACGACCACTATTTTCTAAATGCCCGATTTCTATCGGTGTCAGGCCTTAAAGCCGGTGCCCAGGTGGAAATTGCCGGGGTTGAAGTCGGGCAGGTCGATTCGATATCGCTGGATACCAAAGAAAATGTGGCGATGGTGCGATTGAAAATAAAAAAAAATATCACCTTGCGCGACGATGTCATCGCGTCCGTAAAAACATCCGGACTCATCGGGGATAAATTTGTCAAACTGTCACCGGGCGGCTCGGATGACATTTTAAAGCCGGGGGATACCATAACTGATACCGAATCGGCTTTGGATATCGAAGAATTGATCAGCAAGTATGCTTTTGGGGAGGTGAAATCACCTGGCGTCTTGACAAAATGATCCGATTGAATATGTTATAACCGCCCATACCGGGCGTTTTACAGCGAGATTCAACAGATTTATCAATCGGGGAGGTTTACCATGGCAGAAGAAAAAGATGAAAAAAAGGATTTTGTCGTAAAGGACCGACGCATATTTGCGGAAGGAAATCTCGATGCCGCAGAAACGCAACAAAAAGAAACACCGGCTCCAGAAAAAGATCAGGCTCCCGAGTCCCCAAAAGCAAAAGAAGATTCAGCCAGGCAACAGCCGGAACCACCACCTCAGTTTCCGGAAATCAATTTCGCTACTTTTGTGGCATCCTTGAATGCATCCGCTCTTTTGCAGCTTGGCGCTATTGAAGATCCGACCACTGGCCAAAAAAATAAAAATTTGCCGATGGCCAAACAAACGATTGACATCATTAGCATGCTGCAGGAAAAAACCGCCGGCAATCTGAGCGAGGAAGAGGAAAACCTACTGAAAAATATTCTTTACGATTTGCGGATCATGTATGTAAAGGAAAAGAAGTAGGGGCTCAACAGTTCAAATATTTCTAAAGGTTCAGCAGCCTTAACCTTACCTTAGATGTTATCCCTCCAGATCACAGGTTCCAAGGTTCAATGTTCACCCGCCTTCGCTAAAGCTTCGGCGCGGCAGGCGGGTTAAGAGGTCAAATAACAGAAAACAGATGTCGGATATCAATAAACAGATGGAAACCAGAAAACGATGCGGCTCTATAATCGAAGCCCGAGGAGATCATCCCGAGACCAAAAATCATGGCTTATACCTAGAATACTATAGCCCTTAACCTCGGAACCCTGAACCCATGCGGAGCGCTATGAAGATCCTGTCACCCGCCAAAATTAATCTGTTTTTGCGCGTTTGCGGCAAACGGCCCGACGGGTATCATGAATTGTGTTCGTTAATGTGCTGCATCACCCTTTTCGATGAGATTTCCTTGCGAATCGACACCGGAGACACGATTAACATTCAGTGCTCGCACCCCGGCGTACCGGCCGACGCCTCCAATCTGGCACACCGCGCAGCCTGCTTGTTTCAGCAGAAGCTGGGTTCATCCCGGGGCATTGACATCCATTTGACGAAAAACATCCCGGTAGCCGCTGGTCTGGGAGGCGGCAGCGGTAATGCCGCCAGCGTTCTGCTGGCATTGAACAGGGTCTACAAAGACCCTTTCAGCCGCACCCAACTGATGGAAATGGGCCTGGCGCTCGGCGCTGATGTGCCTTTTTTTATATTTCAAAAACCGGCGATTGCCACCGGAATCGGTGAAGTTTTAGATCATTTTACAGGCGATTTGCCATATCATTTTTTATTGTTATATCCGGAAATTAGCGTTTCAACCGCCGAGATTTATCAAAATCTTAATTTAACGTTGACAAAAGATGAAAAAAAACCTACAAGCACTCATTTAAAGCTAACCCGGTTCGAACCCGCGCACCATTTAGCCAATGATCTGGAAACGGTTACCGCTGGAAAACATCCGGAAATTGGTATGCTCAAAGATAAATTGCTGTCCCATGGAGCACTCGGTGCGTTGATGAGTGGCAGCGGTCCGACAGTTTTCGGGTTGTTCAAAGATATCGATGCGGCAAAATCGGCCAGACATGCATTGAGCTGTGATACGGAACTCAGGAATATACAGCTGTTTCTGGCGGATCCGATCCTTGATTCCGGCCCCAAACTGATCAATATTTGAATGACTCAAGCGGGCTTTCGTTTGATTATGCAGCGTACCTGATTGGGTTTGCCAAACCGGGTGCTTCGCACCCGGTTTCGCCCGCGCCCGCAACGATCGGGGCACTGCGTGCCCCTGTCTTTTAGCGCCTTTGGCGCTAAAATCCAAGCCACCCGCTGTGCGGG
>Ga0209536_100010764_pt1 | contig 13454 bp, 15 predicted proteins | sample DeeMarSeWOR28_12_FD_187461 | JGI IMG/M metagenome (GOLD analysis project Ga0209536, IMG submission 187461) | Marine sediment microbial communities from White Oak River estuary, North Carolina - WOR-2-8_12 (SPAdes) (version 2) | ecosystem: Environmental > Aquatic > Marine > Intertidal zone >...
GTTGAAGCGCTCGATCAGGCCCTGCAAGGCGCGGTCGTAGTCGCTGCGCTCCGGGTAGTCGGCGGCGTCCAGCGCCAGGGTGTCGATGCGGCGCCGCCGTGCGTAGTCCAGTCCAGGGGCGCCGGCGCTGGTGCTGATGACCGCGGTTACCACAGCGGGAAGGGTGCCGGCTTCGATGGCGTCAAGAATGGCCTTGAGATTGGAGCCGCGCCCGGATATCAGGACCACCAGCGACAGCGGCATGTCGTGCCCCGATGTGCGTTCAGACATTCAGTTCAACGCGCGCCGCACCGTCACCGGCTTCAACACAGCCCAGCACCCAGGCGCTTTCGCCCTGCTCTTGCAGTACGGAAAGGCACTGGCTCAGCTGCGCGGCCGGCACGCAGACCACCATGCCGACACCGCAGTTGAAGGTCCGGTACATTTCCGCTGTTTCCACGTGACCCCGCTCCTGCAGCCAGGAAAACACCGCCGGCCATTGCCAACTGGCCGTCTCGATACGCGCCACGGTGTTGTCGGGCAGGACGCGCGGCAGGTTCTCGGGCAGGCCGCCACCGGTGATGTGGCACAGGCTGCGGACCTCTACCTGGTCGAACAGCGCCAGCAGCGCTTTGACATAGATCCGGGTGGGCTCTATCAGCCAGTCCAGCAGCGGACGCCCGTCCAGTTCATCCGAAAGTGACGCGCCCGATACTTCGATGATCTTGCGGATCAGCGAATAGCCGTTGGAATGAGGGCCGGACGAGGCCAGTGCCACCAGGGCGTCGCCCGGCTGTACCGACTGCCCGTCGATGAGTTTGTGCTTGTCGACGATGCCGACACAGAACCCGGCCAGGTCGTAGTCCTGGGCGGCGTACATGCCCGGCATTTCGGCCGTCTCGCCGCCGATCAGCGCGGCGCCGGCCAGCTCGCAGCCGCGCCCGATACCCGCGACCACCTGCGCGGCGACATCTACGTCCAGCTTGCCGGTGGCATAGTAGTCAAGGAAAAACAGCGGCTCGGCGCCCTGCACCACGATGTCGTTGGCACACATGGCGACCAGGTCAATGCCGATAGTATCGTGGCGGCCGCTGTCGATGGCCAGTTTCAGCTTGGTGCCGACGCCGTCGGTGCCGGATACCAGCAGTGGCTGGCGGTAGCGGCCCAGGGGTATTTCGAACAGCGCACCGAAGCCGCCCAGCCCGGTGAGCACGCCGGGACGGCGGGTTCGTGCCGCCACCGGCTTGATGCGCTCGACCAGAGAATTACCGGCATCGATATCTACACCAGCGTCCCGGTAACTGATGGACGAACCGGAAGGAGGCGAATGTTGCCCAGACACGTCAGGCTCCGTTGTTTGGGAAAACGCAATATTACCCGTAGTCGCACCGCAATGCATTGCCGGCTTGGTGGCCACTGCGGGCGCGACGCAGATGGTGAGAGCTTTTCCTTTACTGTGGTATGGTAGCGCCGGATTGGCTCTAACCAAGATGAAGTCATTGATTCTGCGTTACTGTATTGCCGGCCTGATGGTGCTGCTGCTGGGCTCGACCCCGCTGCAGGCGGCGCGCGTGGGCGACCTGTTCCAGACCGAGGTGGATGCCGCCGGCCGCGACGCGGCAGCACGTGATGCCGCGCTGCAGCAGGCCCTGCAGGAGGTGCTGGTGCGGGTCACCGGCAGCGCCGGTGCCGTTGCGCAGCCACCCGCACGCCAGCTGTTGCAGCGCCCGGGGCGGTTTGTGGAGCAGTACCGCTTTGAAGAGGCTGCGGGCCCTGAGGGCGAAGCGCAGCTGCGCCTCTGGGCACAGTTCGATGGTGTCGCGCTGGCCCGCGAAATACGCGCGGCGGGGCTGCCCTACTGGGGCAGCGAGCGCCCCGACGTGCTGCTGTGGCTGGCGGTCGACGATCGCGGGCGGCGCTATCTGGTTTCCGAGGCGAGTGAGAGCCAGGCCGGCGATGCGGTGAGGCAGGCGGCCCGGCTGCACGGCTTACCGGTCACCCTGCCGCTGATGGACCTGGAGGATCAGCGCGCGGTGCAGTTCACCGATGTCTGGGGTGGCTTTCTCGGTGCAATCGAGCCGGCATCGCAGCGCTACCGGCCGCAGGTGGTTCTGGTCGGAAAGCTCGATCGTTCCGGTGCTGGCGGCAGCTGGAGGAGCAGCTGGAATCTGCTCGCGGCCGGTAGCGCACAGGGCTGGAGCGGGCGCGGCAGTACTATGGCGGGCGCGGTCAAGGAAGGCATCGCGCAGGCCACCGAATGGCTGGCCGGCCAGTACGCGGTCAGCGACTCCGGCTCCAGCCTCCGCCCACTGGTGGTGGAGGGCATTCGTGGACTCGGGGATTACGCCCGTGTTTACGCCTACCTCGCTGCGCTCACCCCGGTTGACCAGGTCCAGGTGGTGCGGGTTGCTGACCAGGAAGTGCAGTTTGATCTCACCCTGAGCACGCCTGAGCGCAGCCTGATGCAGCTCATCACGCTCGGCAGGGTACTGCAGCCGGCCGCTGATCCGCTGGCCTGGCGCTTCCGCTTGCGGCGCTGAATCAAGCACAGCATGCGGGCGCGCGATATCCCCAACCTGATAACCATCGGCCGGATCCTGCTGGTCGCCCCGACCACCTGGGCGCTGTTGCAGCAGCACTACCGGCTGGCGCTGGTCCTGTTTCTCGTGGCAGGTGTTTCAGACGGCGTGGACGGTTTCCTCGCCAAGCATTACGGCTGGACCAGCCGGCTCGGTGCCCTGCTGGATCCGCTCGCCGACAAAGCGCTGCTGGTTTGCAGCTTTGCGGCGCTGACCTGGAGCGGCCTGCTGCCGGTGTGGCTGTTTGGTTTGGTTATCCTGCGCGATATCGTCATTGTCGGCGGGGCGCTGGTCTACCATTTTCGGGTCGCGCGGCTGGAGGCCGAGCCGACCCTGATCAGCAAACTCAATACGGTCCTGCAGATTGCGCTGGTGCTGGTGGTCATTCTGGAGAGTGCAGCGCTGTGGGGGCAGCCCGGCTGGACCGTGCCACTGGTGTACACCGTGGCCGTAACCACGGTCTGGAGTGGCATCGACTACGTGGTGACCTGGAGTCGACGGGCGCGGCGGGCATGAATGGGTGAGCAGCTTCCGCTGGGCCTGCAGCTGAAGGCGTCGGCGCGGTTTTCAAACTTTGTCGCAGGACCCAACGCCGAACTCATCGGCCAATTGCGCCAGGCGGCGCGCGCCCCCGGCGAGACGTTTTTCTTCTGCTGGGGCAGCGCCGGTTCGGGCAGGACGCACCTGCTGCAGGCCTGTTGCCATCAGGCCGCCAGCGACGGGCGTACAGTGGCCTATGTGTCGCTACGCGATACTGTCGGCCTGTCGCCTGCACTGCTGGAGGGATGGGAGCAGTTTGATCTGGTGTGTGTCGACGATGTGGATGCCATCGCCGGTGATCCCGACTGGGAAGAGGCGCTGTTCCATCTCTACAACCGCATGCGCGAAAGCGGCAGTACCCTGATTGTCAGCGCCAGTGCGGCACCGGCGCAATTGCGCATTGGTCTGCCCGACCTGCTGTCACGTCTCGGCTGGGGCGTGGTGTATCAGCTCAAGGCGCTCGACGACACCCAGCGCATGCAGGCGCTGCAATTGCGGGCACGGCAACGGGGCTGTGAAATGCCCGACGAAACCGCCAGCTACCTGCTGCGCCGGCTGCCGCGCGATATGCCCGCGCTGTTCGATCTGCTCGACCACCTGGATCAGGCCTCGCTGGCCGCGCAGCGCAAACTCACCGTGCCGTTCGTCAAATCCGTATTGGGGCTTTGAGCGGTGTATGTGTTCGGCTGCCGGCGTGGTAAGGAGAAAAGCTTACACCGCAAAGGCGCGCTAAGGCGCGCAAAGGACATTCGGTCATTGGGGTAATCGCGACTGGGAGCTTCCGGCTGGCCTCGATAAGCCAGCGGATTCGCATCTTGATCCGGTTTCATTGGCATTGCGGCTGATGGAAGAATGCCGCAGCGCAAAGGCCGTTCGTTGCCACCGTCCTTCCGATAATACCCAGTCGCCGGTTGGATCTTCATGCAACGAGTTTTTCCCCTTAGCGCGCCGTTGCGGTTAGCTTTCTTCCCTAACCGGCCGTTTCATCCGCGTCAAGGTTCGATGGCGCCGTGCGTTTGGTGGTGCGGATGTACAGAATCCCGCCAATGATCCAGCATAGGGCCAGGGCGACTTCGGTCAGCGCCAGCCAGCGTGCTGCACTGTTGCTGTAGGCCTCGACGATGCCGTGGGTGAAATAGAACAGCGACAGGAACAGGCTCCAGGCGACGGCACGGGGGCGGCCGTGCAATAACCCGCGCAGCACCAGGAACAGCGGCAGGCCCAGCGTCAGGATGACGACCGGTGTGGAAAATACCTGCGGGGGAGCGAGCCAGCCGTACCAGGCGACCAGCAATACCATGATGCCCAGATAGCCCAGCAGGGTGAGCGCATAGCAGAGGCGTGTCTTCAAGCCGCTCAGCTTTGCAGTTTCAGAGCGGTCTCGGCGAGACGCTTACCCAGCGCACGGCACAGGCGCTGTTCGGCCTCGGTGAGTGGTTTCTTGCTGTCGGTGCCGGCCAGGTGGCTGGCACCGTAGGGGGTTCCCCCGGCATCGGTGTGCAGCAGGTCCGTCTCGCTGTAGGGGATGCCGGTCAACAGCATGCCGTGATGCAGCAGCGGCAGCATCATGGACAGCAGGGTGGTCTCCTGGCCGCCGTGCAGGGATGACGTGGAGGTAAAAACGGCGGCGGGCTTGCCCGCCAGTTCGCCGCCCAGCCACAGGCTCCCGGTGCCATCGAGGAAGTATTTCAGCGGCGCCGCCATGTTGCCGAAGCGTGTCGGACTGCCGAGCGCAAGGCCGGCGCACTCGCGCAGGTCGTCGACGCTGGCGTAGGGCGCGCCGTGCTGCGGGATACTGTCTTCAGTAGCCTCGCATACGGATGAGACCGCCGCAACCGTGCGCAGCCGGGCCTGCGTGCCCGGTACTTCCTCGACACCGCGCGCCACATGCTGCGCCATTTTCTCGGTGGCGCCGTAGCGGCTGTAATACAGAACCAGTATCTCGCTCACTCAGAGAATCTCCACTACCGATTGCGGCGGGCGTCCCAGTGCCGCGCGTCCCTTGCTCAGTACGATGGGCCGCTGTATCAGGCGTGGATGGTCAGCCATGGCCTGAATCAGCTGCTGGCGCGTGAGCGCCGGGTCATCCAGTTCCAGATCCCGGTATTCGGCCTCGTTGCAGCGCATCAGCTCACGCGGCTGCATTCCCAGCTGGTCCAATATAGTGCTGATCTGCTCGGGCGTCGGCGGTGTGTCGAGGTACTCGACAATCTGTGGCTGCAGGCCGCGCGCCTGCAGTAGCTGCAGTGTCTCGCGCGACTTGCTGCAGCGCGGGTTGTGGAAGATGGTCACTTGTCGCATCAGTGCCAGGTCCTGTCCGATGTGGTGCACTATTTTGCGCGATCGATGTGCCCCCGTACAGGGCTTTCTTGACCCGTAAATCCGGCGATGCTAGCGTGTTGAACCAGTTTCGCAAGTCGTTCCGCTTATGCCCAGACACAAGCTGCATTTCCTGTTTGTCCGTCGCTTCGGTCACCCGTTGTGGCAGTGGTGTTCTGCCCTGGTTGTTGCGGCGCTGCTGGTCGGCTGTGCGCCCGCCCCCGTTCAGGAAATGAGCGAGGCGCGGCAGGCCATCGAAGCTGCGCGTGCGGCGGGTGCCGAGCAGCATGCACGGCCGCAGCTCGATGAAGCGCACTCGCTGCTCGACACGGCGCAGCAGATGCTGAACCACCGGCGTTTTCGCGATGCCAGACGCAGTGCTTCGCAGGCGCGCGACGCGGCCATCCGTGCACGCGAGACGGCCGAGGGGGTGTCCGAACAAGAGTGACGCAAATCAGCACGGGGAATTTTTTCGCGTTTGCCGCGTCCTTGACGATTAGTGCTGGACAGGGGGTCAGTCCGGTGCGTCGCTTGACACCTGCCCGAGACGGGTGGTAGCTTCGGCGGATGACTGCAGGGACATAAAAAATCTTCAGGGATCAACCACTAGCGGAGTAACTTTGATGAAAAGAATTTTTACCAGCAAGCAACTGGGAATTGTGGTTCTCGCTCTTGGCGTAGCAGTAGGTTGTGCGACCACCCCGCAGGAGCCAGCGGCGCCGAGCCCCTCGGCCGAGGCGACCCGGGCGATCGACGGTGCCAAGGCGGCTCTCGCGCAGGCTAAGTCGCTCGGCTGGGTGTGGCGTGACACGGAACAGTTCCTGTCCGAGGCAGAAGCGGCCGCCGCGGAAGGTGACGACGTCACCGCGATCAAGCTGGCCACCAAGGCGCGCAATGAAGCTGATCTGGCCGTTAACCAGTATTACCTGGAGAAGGCTAAGGTTCTGTATGCCGAAGCGAGCGCAGCTCAGGGCCTGAGCGCGGACCAGCAGAAGACGCTCGCAGCTGCCGGCGAGGCCATCCGCAATGCTGAGGGTCGCAAGGCGTACGATCTGCTCACGCCCCTGGTGGCGGAGATCCGTGCTTCGTCTTTGCAGTACCAGGTGGCGCGGGGCGACAGCCTGTGGTCGATTTCCGGCCAGCAACAGGTTTACAACAATCCCTACCAGTGGCCGCTGATTTACAAAGCGAACCGCGACAAGATAAAGGATGCCGACCTCATTTACCCCGGACAGACCTTCTCGGTTGATCGCAATCCCGCCGCCGGCGAGGTGACAGCCGCTATCGATCACGCCAAGAATCGCGGCGCCTGGTCGATCGGGGTGGTCGAACAGAGCGACCGTCGCTACCTCGGTGGCAGCCTGCAGCTGCAGTAGACGCATGAAACCGCGCTCATAGCGAGATTGGAACACAGGCCCTGCGGGGCCTTTGTTCATTTTGGCGCCGCGTAGCGGTGGTCGCCGGCGCGCGCTGTCAGCGGGTTCAGTCCAGCGGCAGACACACCAGGCGCTCGAACCCCGTACCGGATTCCAGCAGTTCCACACAACCCAGACCGTATGGTCAATAACCGCCTGGTTTGACTATTTGTCGGCTACGGGAATGCCCGCAATACGGTTTTTCCACAGTTCCGGACCACTCCGGTGCACCGATTCGCCGCTCGAATCCACGGCAACGGTTACCGGCATATCGACGACCTCGAACTCGTAAACCGCCTCCATGCCGAGTTCCGGGTAGGCAACCACGTGGGCGGAGCGAATCGCCCTGGACACCAGGTAGGCTGCGCCGCCAGTGGCGATGAGGTACACGGCGCGGTGGCGGCGTATTGCCTCGATTCCGGTCGGGCCGCGTTCCGCTTTGCCGATCATGCCGATCAGGCCGGTTTTCTCCAGCAGCGTGTCGGTGAACTTGTCCATACGCGTCGCAGTGGTTGGGCCGGCCGGCCCGACGGCTTCGCCCCGCACCGGATCGACTGGGCCGACGTAGTAGATAAAGCGGTTGCGGAAATCCAGCCCCTCGGGCAGGCGGCCGTCGCGTTCCAGGCTGTCGACGATGCGCTTGTGGGCGGCGTCGCGACCGGTCAGCAGGCGGCCGCTCAACAGCAGGGTTTCGCCCGGTTTCCATTGCTGCACTGCGGCGGAATCCAGGTTATCGAGATTGACGCGGCGTGACTGCCCGGCCGGGTGCCAGTCGAGCACGGGCCATTCACTGAGCGTCGGCGGTTCGGGGAATACCGGGCCGCTGCCATCCAGTTCCAGATGAATGTGCCGGGTAGCGGCGCAGTTGGGCACAATCGCGACCGGCAGGGAGGCGGCGTGGGTGGGGTAATCCAGAATCTTCACGTCGAGTACCGTGGTCAGGCCGCCGAGACCCTGTGCCCCGATGCCCAGGGCGTTGACCCGCGCGTAGATCTCCAGGCGCAGTTCCTCGATCCGGTTCGCCGGGCCGCGCTCCTGCAGTGCCTGGATGTCGACCGGTGCCATAAGGGACTGTTTGGCCAGCAGCATGGCCTTTTCTGCGGTGCCGCCGATGCCGATGCCGAGAATGCCTGGGGGGCACCAGCCCGCGCCCATGGTCGGAACCTGCTCCACCACCCATTGCACCAGGTCGTCGCTGGGGTTGAGGATGGTGAAGCGCGACTTGTTCTCGGAGCCTCCGCCTTTGGCTGCCACGGTGATCGACACCCGCTCGCCGGGCACCACGCGCATGTGCGTGACGGCCGGGGTGTTGTCGCCGGTGTTGCTGCGTTTGCCGGCCGGATCGGCGACGATGGAAGCCCGCAGGGGATTGTCCGGGTCGAGGTAAGCGCGCCGCACCGCTTCGTTGATCATCTCTTCGACGCTCAGGCTGCTTTCCCAGCGCACCCCCATGCCGATGTCAAGGAACACGGTGACGATGCCGGTGTCCTGGCAGATCGGTCGATGTCCCTCCGCGCACATGCGCGAATTGACCAGAATCTGGGCAATGGCATCGCGCGCGGCGGCAGACCGCTCCTTTTTATAGGCCGCGTGCATGGCGCGCACGAAGTCAATCGGATGATAATAGGAAATGTACTGCAGGGCGTTGCGCACGGACTGGATGAAATCTTCCTGGCGGATTGTGGTCATAGGGTTATCCTGGAGATAATTGGAACAATACGCGCGGCCAGCGAGTCCTAGTGGACACCGCCAGTAGTTTAGCCACTCGGCCAGGTCAGGGCCATGGCGTTTGCGGGGAAGGGGTTTTTCATGCGATTGCTGATTTCTATCGTGACGTTGGTGCTGGCCGCAGCGGCCTGGGCGGAGCCGGTCGACTACAGCCTGCCGGATCTGCAAGGCAAGACACACTCCATCGCCGACTACCGGGGCAAGTGGGTGATTGTCAATTACTGGGCCACCTGGTGCCCGCCGTGCCAGGAGGAAATCCCGGAGCTGGTGGATTTTCACGAACGCCACAAAGACACCGACGCCGTGGTGATCGGCGTGAATTTCGAGGACATCGGCGTCGAGCAGCTGATCTCATTCGTCGACTCCTACCTCATCTCCTACCCGATACTGCGCTCCGAGCCGTTGCCGGCCACGCCGCTGGGACCAATCCCCGGGTTGCCGACCACCTATATCATCGCCCCCGATGGTTCGCCGGTGGCGCGCCAGGTGGGGCCGATCACCGGCGAACAGCTGGATGAGTACATCGCGCGCAAGAACAAAGAAGCGAGTCCCGGGTAATGGGTGCGCCTCGGCGCTGGCTGGCACCTCTGCTGCTGCTGTGTGCCACGACGCTTGGTGCCCAAGTACTGCGCGACCCCGATAGCGCGTTTTTCCACCAGAGTCTGGGTGATCTCCGCGACGAACTGGAGATCGCCCGCGAAGAGGGCAGGCGCGGCGTGCTGCTGTTTTTCGAAATGGACGAGTGTCCGTTCTGCGCGCGCATGAAACGCGATGTGCTGAACCGGCCCCAGGTGCAGGACTATTACCGCCAGCACTTTCGTATCATCCCGGTGGACATCGAGGGCGACGTCGAGATCATCGATTTCCAGGGCCAGCCGATTGCCGAAAAGGATTTTGCTTTCCAGGTGAACCGCGTGCGGGCAACCCCGGTGTTTCTATTTTACGATCTGGAGGGCAAACAGGTCGCGCGGTATACGGGGGCGACTTCCGGCATCGATGAGTTCCTGTGGCTGGGCGAATACGTGGTGCAGGGGATCTACCGGGACATGCCGTTTGCCAAGTACAAACGCGTCAGGCGCCAGCAAGCTGCACAATGAACCCGGGTGGTCGTTTCGCCATCGGCCTCTATCTGTGCTGCGCCGCGGTGCTGGCGGAGCCGTTGCCGCAACCGCTCAGCCTCGAACAGGCCCTGAGTCTCAGCGAGGCCTGGCAGCACCCGACGCTGGAAGCCCAGCTGGCGGAAGTGGAGCTGGCGCGCGCCCGGCGCGATGAGACCGCCGCCGACCTCGGGCTCGACGCGCGTTTTATTGCCGATGGCCGCTGGGTGGAAGCCTCCACCAACGACAACGTGAACGACGCGCAGGATGACTCGCGTTATACCTCCCACAACGACACCCGGCTGCACCTTATCGTAACCAAGCGGCTGTATGATTTCGGCCAGAGCGATGCCAGGATTGCCGCCGCAGACGCCCTGCGCGAAGTCGAGGAACTGCGGCTGCAGGCCGTCAAGGGTCGGCGTCGTGTCGAGATCATGCGCAGCTTCTTCGAAGTGGTGCTCGCCGACCTCGCGGCTGCGGAAGCCGAGGAAGCCATGGCTATTGAATATGTGCGCCTGGATCGTCTGCGCGAACGCAATGCGCTGAAGCAGGTCTCGGATGTCTCGGTTGCCGAGCAGGACTACCGTTACCAGTCAGCCAGAGCGGCGCGCTACCGGGCGCAGGCTCGCCAGCGTACCTCGCGCGCGCAACTCGCCGAAACCTTGAACCGCCCCGGTGAGCTGCCCGGCGACCTGGTTGCGCCGCTGCCCGAGTATCTGGAACGGGATGTGCCGGAGCTGAACCAATGGCTGGAACAGGCGCTGGGGCGCAACCCCACGCTCCTGGCGCTGCGCGCCGAGGCGGAGGCGGCGCGCGAGCAGATGCGCGCGGCGCGTTACGAAAACCGGCCGGTGCTCAGGGGTGAGCTGCAGGCATCCGACTATGAACGCGAATTCGCGACCCGCGACAAATACCGCGCCGGCATCTCGCTGGAAGTACCGCTGTATACCGGCGGACGGGTCGATGCCAGACGCGCCGAAGCGCTGGCGACCGTCCAGAAGGTGGATGCGCGCCTGGCCCAGGCGCAGAGTGAAATCCGCCAGTCGTTGCGGGAAGCCTGGGAGCGAATCGGCGTGCTGAAGGTACGGCGCGAACAGGCACTGATCGAAATGGATTTCCGTGACCTCAACCTGGATCAGGCCCGCACGCTGTATGAACTGGAAGCGCGCGCCGACCTCGGCAACAATATGGCGGAGTTCTCGGCGGCACGCCTGCGCCGTGCCCAAGCCGAGTACCAGCTGGCGCTGACCTGGGCCGAGGTGGCGCTGCTCACCGGCCACCCGGAGTGGGATCCGTTCGCGCAGCCGGGCGAGTCGTAAGCGTCAGGCGTACCCCTTCGGGACATAAACGGCTTTGTACGCCCTACGGGTTTCGGGCTGGCTGGCCCCTTTTGCAACCGGGTAATCGCGTCGAGGGGCGGCGCTCCGAGCGGCCCATTATTCCACTTCGAGTGGTCCCGGGTGTAGGCCTTCGAGCCCGCAATATCCTGTTCGGTGCTTTCCGTGTCTTCCGTGGCAATCTCAAAGGCGCGGGTGCGGTCTGCGCACTAGCGCTCCGGCCGCGGGCCGGTAACCACGGTGCTTCGAAACGGTTTGCCTTCGCGCACCCCTTCGACCAGCAGCTCTTTGCCGGGGCCGGCCTGGGCGATCAGCGTCATCGCGGCACGCGCATTGTCGACCTGCCTGCCGTTGATGCGTTCCACCACATCGCCGGGCTGGATGTCGGCCAGGTCGGCCGGGCCGTCGCGCAGCACACCGGCGATCAGCATGCCGTGCGTGTCTTCGAGCCCGAAGCTCTCCGCCAGTGCGGGCGTCAGATCCTGCGCTTCAATGCCCAGCCAGCCGCGCGCCACGTAGCCGTGCTCGATAATCTGCTTCATGACGCCGGTGGCCAGATCCACCGGGATGGCAAAACCGATTCCCTGGGAGCCCCCGGAACGGCTGTAGATCGCGGTATTGATCCCGATCAGTTCGCCGCGCGCGTTGATGAGCGCACCGCCCGAGTTGCCGGGGTTGATAGCCGCATCGGTCTGGATAAAGTCTTCATAAACGCTGATGCCAAGCTGGCTGCGACCCGTGGCGCTGATGATGCCGAGGGTAACCGTCTGCCCGACGCCGTAGGGGTTGCCGATTGCCAGCACCACGTCGCCGACGCGCAGGCTCTCGGTGGCCGCCAGGGGCAGCACCGGCAGGTCGTCGACTGCGATGCGCAGCACCGCCAGGTCGGTATCCTTGTCGGCACCGACCAGGGTGGCGGCGGCACGGCGGCCGTCCTCGAGCAGCACCTGGATTTCATCCGCCTCGCTGATGACGTGGTTATTGGTGAGCACGTAGCCCTGCGGCGAGACAATGACCCCGGAGCCCAGGCTGGTCTGCAGGCGTTTGCGCGGCACGCTGAGCTGGTCACCGAAGAAGTGTTGAAACAACGGGTCATCGAGCAGCGGATGCCGCTTTCTGGTGATTACTTTGGCGGTATAGATATTCACCACGGCCCTGGCGGCGGGTTCGATGGCATCGGCGTAGGACACCGGGCCGCTTGTCGGCAGCGTCAGCGCTGCACTTGTCGCCGGCGGGGCCTGACGTACCTCGACGACCGGCTGGCGGGATTCGAACCATTCGGGTTTGACGAGCAGCAACAGAAAGGCGGCAACGATGCCGACCGTCGCGGCCTGCAGGAAAAAGGAAACGGTATCACGTATATTCATGGCTGGATTATACACGGCGGGAAGGTCCGCACCGGATATGGAAACGGTTTTCGTGTCGCGATGCGCGTGTGTCGCACCAGCCTTGTGACGGTCCGCCTGCAGGAGCGGCCGCCTGGCTGCAATCGCGGACCGAGATAAAGTGCCGAAGGTTGGGGTTTATGCTTTACGGGGTGCTCGTACAGGTGCATCCCCCGCGGTTCGGCGGTTAACGTCGATACAACAACGAAAGGGCAACAGCGTGGTCAGCTTGAGAGAACTCGTCGACTATTGCGATCAGCTGCTGGAGGCGGATGCGTTTCAGGACTACTGCCCGAACGGTCTGCAGGTCGAGGGCCGCGCGGAGGTGGACCGTGTGGTCAGCGGTGTCACCGCCAGCCAGGCGCTCATCGACGCGGCAGCAGAGCGCGGCGCGGATCTGTTGCTGGTGCATCATGGCTTCTTCTGGAAAGGCGAGGATGCATGCATTACCGGCATGAAGCGCCGGCGGCTCGGGACCTTGCTGGCCGGGCAGCTCAGCCTGCTCGCCTACCACCTGCCGCTGGATGCTCACCCGGAGCTGGGTAACAACGCACAGCTGGCGCGGCGCCTGGGCCTGTCGGAGCAGGGGCGTTTCGGCGCCGGCGCCGGCCCGGATCTGGCCTGCTTCGGGACGCTGCAATCAGCGCTCACGGTGGCGGACCTGAGTGCCCGTATCGGCGCGGCGCTGGGCCGCCAGCCGCAATGCATCGCCGGCGGTCCGCAAGCCATTCGCAGCGTCGGCTGGTGCACGGGAGCGGCGCAGTCTTACCTGGAGGAAGCGGCGCGGCGCGGCCTGGATGCTTTTATCAGCGGTGAAATCTCCGAGCCCACGGTGCACATCGCACGCGAATACGGGATTCACTATTTCGCCGCCGGTCACCACGCCACGGAGCGCTACGGCGTGCAGGCGCTGGGCGAGCATCTCGCCGCTAAGTTCGCCATTGAACATACTTTTGTCGACATAGATAATCCTGTGTGAGGTTCGGGGCCCGCGGGCGGCTTTTGTCCGCCATTCGACTTGACCTGTCCGGGCAGTTCCGACATGCTATGCCCGCTATTTGATTGCGGGTTTGCA